>Ga0307517_10007005_pt1 | contig 16549 bp, 9 predicted proteins | sample 23_EM_MG_FD_194515 | JGI IMG/M metagenome (GOLD analysis project Ga0307517, IMG submission 194515) | Populus trichocarpa ectomycorrhiza microbial communities from riparian zone in the Pacific Northwest, United States - 23_EM | ecosystem: Host-associated > Plants > Roots > Unclassified | place... | reverse complement strand
ATTATAGCATGGCATAAGGTGTTCTAGGCATTCTAACTTACTAAGTACTATTAAGCATGTTCAAGAATTATATTCCTTTAAATAATCTCATCAAATTCATCACTATGTTATACACAATGAAGTTCCAACATGTACATTTTCAAGGGTTCTCATATCCAAACTTTCATGGTTGAAACATAATGTTGACAACAATTGTTCACTCCATCATTCTCAATTGTATCATTCCAATTCATCAAATACAAGTTAGTAACAATTTCACATTACACATGAGTTCCATTTTCACCATATATTTTGTTTCTCTAAGGGTGTTCATCATACAAAAGTTTTTTTCATTGATCTTCCTTTAGGCTGAAAATTGTAGTTTCTTTTCTTCTAGTTTACTGATGCAATTTATCATTTCTATTACAAATATGTTTATGTTATCATGTAATAATCACATATCAATCTTCTAAATTCATAATCAAACAAGTTCTTCAATTCAAGATGCAAAATCAAGACATTAGCATAGGTACAAAATTCTGTTTCAGTTCAAGCATTTTCCGAAGTGCTTTTCAAGGTCACAATTAACAAATTTCATCATCTCATTCCACCCTCCTTTCATCCCCTCAATAGGCCAGCCTCTAGTTAGGGTTTGTTCTTCATTCTGAAATTACCTGTAAAAATTGGTTATTGGAAAAAAAATCCTCACATCGCTACTGTGTCGCTCAAACTCTCTTAATATCCTCACAATCTCACACCTCTCGTCTCACCTTCTTGCTATTCTTGCGGAACTCAAACCAACACCAAATAGAACCAACTGAGCAACGCAACATATATATGACTCAAGAAGCAATAAAAACAAAAAAAAACAAGCAAATATGAAACTGGATGATAGTCTCGCGAGTAGAAAGCAAATCTATCTGAAATACGAACGAAACTGAAGACTCGAAAAAAAATAGAAATGAAAGATGCAAAACAATGGAACAACACCCAAATATGTTGGATATGATGAAAATAAACTTTAAGAAATGAAAACAACAGAAAGAAACCAAATTTAAAAGTTGACGCAAAGCAGACTCGTTTACGACGACTTAAGTTGGAATCTGGAACCTAAAGTAAATGATGTCCAATTGAGATAAACTTCCATATATAGTGCGATATCAACCCAAATCAGGATATGGTTTGAGCAATTTACGATAAGATTTGATATACTGATGCAAAAACATTATGAATCAGACCTTATTAGACTTGAAATTGAAAACCAAAGCAAACAATATCTAATTGACCCCAAACTTAATATTTTATGCGATTAGGACCCCAGTAATCAGAGTATCAAATTTGAGATAATTCCGAGTTGATTTGGTCCAATTTTCCCTTGTTTAGTTTTCTACGCAGAAACCAATAAATGTCTTTTTTGAACTATTTTTTTTTGTTTTTCTCTTTACTCTTTTTTTTTTGTTTTTGATGCAACTGATATATTTTGGACAGTAACCAAATGAAATAACTAATTTTTTTTATTTTTTGATATGCTGCAAAAATTGAAGAGAAGAAGAAATTGGACGCCAAGGAATTTTTTTTATTTTTTTTTTGCGGAAACAACAAGAATGAAAATTACAGAAGGATATAACCTGATAAATGGAGCCAAGCTCTTATACCAAATGACGTGAACCTCGTGATCACGTGGTCACGCAACCCACACTCAAAAACATTAATTCCCGGAAAGCCAAGTAAATCAGGTTTAATAAGAGTGTGACACAAAGATAACTTGTACCTAGGCACCAGCACTATTGGAAATGGAGACCCCCACCCAACGAATATTGATTCACGAACAAGAAGTATAAGGATGACGCCATAAAAACAGTTGTTCTTTGATAAGTCGTTTTTCAGTTCATTAGAGAACCATGGTGATGCGAACCTCATGGTCACACAAAGACACCAATTCTCTGAAAGCCATGTAAATCAAGTTTGATAAGAGTGTGACACAAAGATAACTTGTACCAAGGCACCAACACTATTGAAAACGGAAAACCCCTACCCAACAAATATTGATTCGCAAACGAGAAGTATAAGGATGACACCACGAAGCCAGTTGTTCTTCGATAAGTCATTTTGAGTTCTTTAGAGAACCATGGAAGGGAGATTATCTCACCAACACACACACACAAAGTGTGGCAAACAAGAAGTTTTATTAATCTGAATTGTATAACCTTACATGTCTGATTATGCCCTTATTTATAGTGACTCCAAAACTAAAATAAACCCATTGACCCTTTATGTGGACTTATATGATGTCCACTTACAATTAAACCCAAATAATATAAATAAACCCTAAACTAAGAAGAAAATAATAATAACAATAATAAATACGAATTTAATATCCTAAATATGATAGGATCAGATTTGTTGCCCTTCTTCTCCCATATAATGTAGGAGAATCAAATCTGAAGGTAGAACTAATTCTGAAATCTTCTTTCCTTTTTGTAGCTAGGATGAACAAGGAATCCTTGTAAAAAAAGGATTCTGAAACATTTATTAATCCTTGCCACACATGGAAACTATGTTGCAGCCCATTAAAGATCTTTGAAGAATTAGGAGATTCCTAAAATAAGCTGTCACATCCTTTTAGGAAAAGAATCTTAGCCAAATAGGAAGTCCACACGTCAAAAGGAAGTAAATAACAAAATTCATACAGCCTCTGTTGACCCGTATTGCGATGCCTTCCCGAACTTCGATTGATCTGAAATGTTAACCTAAAGTAGGACAACATGCTAGGAGACATCATGTAAAATTTCAGCTCAATCCAACGATCAGATTGAAAATTATGACTGTTGCCGTAAACCTGGATAGTTGCACATTTTACATCAAAATCCGAATTTGACCTTGCCTGGATCGTATCACAATCTTAGACTCTTACATGCTATGTTATTTTTGCATCTAGTCTATATGCATGGATTGAGACAATCTAAGCAATCTTCTAATTCTATCTATATAGATCTTTATATCCAATATATAGGTTGCTTCTCCCAATTTCTTTATGGAGAAACTATTGAACAACAAAAACTTTACGGATTAAAGTAAAAATATGTCGTTTTTCAAAAATAATATGTCATTTACATATAATATTAGAAAAACGACACCACTCTTACTAACCTTTTGTAAACATAAGGTTTATCTACATTTTTTATGAAATCAAATCTGTTGATTATACCATTAAAATTGGATATTCCTACTCCTTAAAGCTTACATTGTACATTTGTACATTGTCTTTCATGTTAGTCTTTCTCTTAAAGATCCACTTAGATGCATTGAGTTTTATCCCTTTAGGTGGATCAACCAAGTTCCAAACTTGGTTAGTACATGAAGTCTATAACTTCAAGTCATTTCTTAGAATAAATATTATATATTACTTCCAAGTAATTGTCATTCATAACTGAGAGGTTCTTATCTTATTGATGCATGACATGTCCTACTAAATTTATAGAGATTTCATGTTTGTTAAGGTTTAGGATAAACATCCAATGTTTCATCTGGATGTAGTGTTCTAAGAGGTGTATAGAATCTCATTTTCTTTTAGATAATCCTTGAAATATTTGGTCAAATATTAACCACCTCGATCCAATCAAAGTTGCTTATTACTTATTCCAATATGTATTTCAATTTTATTATAGTTTATATTGAACTTGTGCATATTAAATTCTAGTATATACAAACCATTCGTATAATTACCAGATCCATAAAAATATCATTATTATAAAAGAACAACATTTGTCCTCAATAATAAATTTAAATCCATTTAATACTAAATAAAATGGAAAAAATATCTTAAAATACTAGATCAAAATAACAATTAAAAAGTTCTAGTACATCTCATTAGGCAAAACAAAATAACTAGTTCTTACAGCTAATGCAATAACCCTTGCTTCATTACAGAGTTATAGGTCTACTTTGCCTTCAACTAATCTTCTATTTTTTTTAGTTCCTACATGCAATTGTAAATGTGAAAACCACATTTGGTATCTAATACCTAAAAACTACAATACAAAATTGTAAGATAGTTTTTCAATTATAAACATACATGAAGTAGAAGCTCCATTAAGCTTTTTTGCCTTTATGGTTGCAAGTTATTCCTTGCAGTTCCTCGTTCAATGTTCTTCATTGCCACAATGATGACAAGTGCCTAGTATTTTTTTATGCCCCTAGTAGGTTTGTTTGCTTTAGAGAAATCACACATTTATTCTTCTTATCCTTCTTCTTAAACATTATAGAAGATTGATCTGTTATAGTTCATAATGAATTGCGAAAAGCTTTGGGGTAATGACTACAAGACCAAGTCATCACTTAACTCATGGTCCATAAAAAAACCCAATTAGCCTAATTTCTCAATATAGCCAATCATTTTTAAAATATAAGTGTTCACTGAAGAACTCTTTGTCATCTTATAGTAGAACAATTCCTTAGAGGTTTTATACCTCAGTCCTACTAGCCTCATCAAACAATTATTTGAGATGCATAATCACAGTATAAACATCTATATTCTCATGCTACCTTTGAAGTTCAGGTGATATACTGGCTAACATCATACATGCAGCCTATTCATCATCATCAACATGACACTACTGTTCATTTCTAAATTCTTTAGCATCCTCAACAAAGGTATTTAGAATGGGATTTTCTAGTACATACAACATCTTTTCTTGCTTGAGAACAATTCACACATTTCGGTGTCAATCCAAGAGATTTGGTCCAGTCAATTTGTTAGCATCAAGTATGATTTATAGGGATATGTTACTATTAATTTTGATTTACCAACCTATTTATATAAAGATATAGAGTATTAGTTTCATACATACATATTTAAATTTAAAATTTAGATAAGGCCATTAATCCTAATTTGGTCTCCCAATATTTTCTTGCAAATTAATAGCCCTCCTTATGAATTTAAGAATCTTGCTTAGATTTTCCGAGTGGGCTAGAATCCTATCTTATATGTTTCGTTTAACCCATGCTTCTAGTCTTATATGATCATGAGTGACTCATACAAATCATATAGGTTAGTTAAGTAGAACCAAATTTCATAGCATTAAACATATTTGATTAACGATAATCTTGAGTGACTCAACAAGATATCCATGAATAGAACTCTAGTTTTATGCATATAAAATTAGAAGGAAGCTTTTCATGTACTTAATATTTTAATGAGTGATTTAATAAATAAACATATCTCATTCAAAACATGACACACACACACACACACACACACACACATATATATATATTTCACACATAATAATTTTTATATAAACATGCACCCCTAGCATGCCATTCTAATTTAGATGATTATGGACATATCTAAGCTAATTCCTTCAAGCCATTGAAGGGAATTAGATGGCCAAATCCTAAGTAGCTATAGCAAATCTTCATAAGTCAGATGGTTGAATGGCATGACATTGTATGGTTCAAGAATGCTGTTCCAAGACATTCGTTTCTTCTATGGATGGTTGTCCAACAGAAACTCACAACTCAAGATAGACTTCATCGGTTTGGTATACATGGTCCCAATAGATGCTCACTATGTCTTCGCAACAATGAGGATCACAACCACTTGTTCTTTGAATGTGCCTATACTAAAGCGATCTGGTGGGATGTTTGTGACAGATGCGACATTCCAAGAATGACAAAAGGCTGGGATGAATGGATTCGATGGGCCTCTGTCACTTGACATGGCAAGAGTTTCGTCAATTTTTCTCGTAAACTGAGTTTCGCAGCTACAGTGTATCATGTATGGCAAGAACGGAATGCAAGGATCTTTGTTGGAATGTCTAGAACTTCGAATTTGGTCTTTAATCAAATCGAATGTATCATTCGCGATAAGCTTGATTTGATGAGGAACGTCCTACCAACAAATGAAAACAAAAGGATCCAAAGAGCTTGGAGGGTTAATAACATAGAATCTTAATTTGATAGTTAGCTGGTTGTATTGGTTCCCCTAACGAATCTAGTGAGGTCTCAGTTTTCTGTTCGGTGGCTAGCCTGTAACCATCTGTTGTTTTATGTTTCTGTTCTCATTGTAAATCTGGGGTATGCCCCTTATAATCTTTGTATCTTCTTCTTTTAATACATACGTCAACTTACAAAAAAAAAAATCTTCATAAGTCTATTACAAGCACCTCGACTATAGCCTTCATCACCATTTCTTTCTTTGTCTTGGATTATGTAATAATTTTCTATCTAAATTCCTACATTTCTAAATTACATAATATTTACATAATTAATTAAGAAAACTTGAGTAATATTCGATGAGAATTAGATGATAAAAGAATTTACAACCAAAAAGAAAAATAGAGATAAGGACACGCAGACCTTATTTAATAAAAATTACAACAATTAATCCATAAAATAAAAACATAATCGCATTGTTCTTTAATGTCCATAATCATTCATCATGCATAAAAACATTTTAATATCATGATAAATTACATTGCATGCTTCAATTCTAATTATTAGTTTTATGTGATACTGTAAAATAAAATTTCTAACACTTAAAAATATTCAATCAAATCTAATTTGATAATTTCCCAATCAAAATAAATTTTATTTAACAAAAATTCCATGAAAAACAATTTCAAAATTTAATAAGAAAATTAATCACATTAAAATTCTTATTAATTTTCTAAACTATTTTAGGATTAATTAAATAAAATTTTATGGCTTAAAAACTCTCATTATTTTAGGAAAATTAATATTATTTAATTAAACGATTTGATTAAATAAATCTTAATCCTATTAGGATATTATAAAACTATAATAATTGAATTAAACAATTCAATTCATTCCCAATCCTATTAAGAAAATTAATTCTTTAATTAAAATAATTTAAGGTATAAAATCCAAATTTTATTTAATAAAAAACAATTTGTTATTAAATCCTAATCATATTAGGAAAATTGATTCTATAATTAATTTAATTTCGGTTTCAATCAAAATCAAAATCAAAATTTTTTTGTGGGCTTAAAAAGGTATTATGATATATCTAATCCAAGTATGCTGAAAATAGGATGAGCTTATCACAATGGAAGACCTGCTACAAGGCAACAAGACTATAAACTAACCCAATCACAACGCCTACACTTGGAGACGAGCAAAAGAAGTATAAATTCACAACAAAGTTTGGTCAATTCTTTGAATAGTTGAAAGTTCAATCAAGAACCAAGATTGACAACAAAAGGTCATCAAAAATCAGAATATTATTAGCCAAAAAAAGTGTAAGTGAAAATTATTCTCAAGAGTATTTATACCACAAGTCAAAAACCCTAGTCTCCCTAATGGGTCATATATAAACCCAATTTAAATAATAATCAACCCAAGCTAAAACTAGCCCAAACTAATTAAAATAAATAAAATAAACAAGTCAGAAACTCAAAGTGTTTCCTCATAAAATAAAAAAAGTTTAATAGCCCAACTAATTTAATAAGACAAGTTCGGTTATTTTCGCATTCTGTCTAGCAGCAACAATGCCCAACTTCAAATGGATGGTTCTCTCTTGTATTAAAAAATTAAAAGGTGGGCCATATATTGTTGGAAAGGTATGGAAGTCTAGTTTCCAGCCCAACTGGAATCACCTCAAAATTTGACCTGTAGCTCCATTTATGATTAAAAGAAAAGGTAGGGAGAGGTCAAAATGACCGAATCTAGTCTTCTTCTCCCAATCCTTGTGTAAATGGTCTTGGTTCCCACCAACAAGCACCTCTTGAAAATGAATAGGATTAATCACGACTTGCTCCTTATTATTTAATATCCTCTTGAAGTCTAGCTTAGCCCACGTGTCTTGATGAAATCCATTGAAAACCTCTTTGAACCTCTTAGCTCTAAGCCTGTAACTGGACCAACTGGAACCTCCAATGGATCATTTGGCGCCTGGATCGCCTCAAAAATGGTATTTTACATTAAAATAAACCCTATGGTCATAACATAAAAGGGTAGGGGTAAACGGGTAAAATACCCTAAAACCATCTCTATCTCCCTTTCTTCTTCCATGTGCCGCAGGCAAAGCACCTTGCACTTGCCTTTGCTGCCGGCATGCTTTCTAGCGGCAGCCAAGGTTGCCACTACACCGAAAAGCAACGACTAAGGTCATTGCAGCCTTACACAACCATCATGGTGGTTGGCCTTGCCAGCAACAATGGTGTGCTAGGGTGTTGCTAGCAGTGTCAGTTTTTTAGCGTGTGACACTTACCCCCACGGCAGCACATGTGTATATTTATATGGTGGCTGGCGGTGCCAGCAAAAACAATGTGCTGGGGTGTTGCCAGCAGCGGTAAGATCAAACATTTAACGATGCCCCCCCACGGCAATGCACGCTCACGCGCGTGTATAACATGAGAGAAAAATCGAATTTTTGGAAAAAAATTATTTATTTCAAAAATAAAATTAATTCCTAATTAACACCAATAATAATGAAAGCATGCAATCTAACAACCCTAATACACGCAGTGAGAACAATAAAACAAAATTATTCAGAAGTCTCTAAGATCTCATTAGATAGATATAGAGTTGTTTAGAGATTTATTACCTAAAGATTTAATCTTCATCGGCTTTGAATAATTCTTTAAGGGTTGGGTAGTCACAAACTACAAGTTGTCTAGTTGTTCAGCCTCCAACATTAATCCACATGAACCAATTTAGTTTCTGATTAATGGTTCTTAATGTGTGTGACCTATTAGGTTCCCAATATGTTTGCCCAAATATAAATTATAATTATAATTAAATTAAATTAAATAAATTAAATAATTTAATTTATTATCAATTTAACAATTGATTAATTTAAATTTGAAAATCAGGTGCATCGTCTAACAATTGATTAAAACCTTATCCTCTTTTCTTCCAAACTTCACAACATTTACTCCCCGACTACTAGAAGCATGATTAGGTAGGGGGTTGGAATTGATGTTGGGGTTATCTTTAAAGGTTATTCATCATGCTTTGAATAACTACAAGAGCTTCCTTTTGAATGCTGAGCAAGTATCAATACTGTGTGGTATTCATAGGTTAGATCTGGTTTGTACCAATTTAGGAAGAGAGGATTTAGTGGTGGAAATGGAAGAGGGGCCACATGAGGCATAGGTAGAGGCAGGAGTTGTTCTTGGTTTCTTTGGTAGGTTCTCATTGGATGGTTTTCAGTTCGGTTTTCTGGTGGGTTAATGGGTTGGTTTACTAGAAGAGGCTTAGTAAATGTAATACTGGATATTTGGAGGTCTGATAGCTATAGGTTTGGTAATTCTTTTTACTTTTATACCCTACTAGTAAACCCCTTATTCTCGGTAGATTTTGATATTCTACCAGCTTTTATCCCTTGTTCTATTATCTCAACAATAACAACAATATCATAAAAATATTGAGCAGAGCTACCCATTAGATGCTCATTATATAAGGACTTGAAAGTATTGGCAAATAGAGTCACCATCTCTTTCTCCAACATATATATGCATTGCCTTGTTCAAACTAGTCTACTCATCATCATCGTTTACAAGGAGAAAGAATAAAACCTTTGTTTTCTATGTCCCTAATAAAAGCATTAGTCTTAGCCATGCTTTGTTGATATCGATGGACATCCCTTCCAACTTGTCAGGCGTTGTGGCAGATTCTTCGGGCATAAATAGAGGCTCAGTCAATCTGCTCATCCATGTTTCTCATCTTCTCCAAGAGGAACATATTATTTCTATTCAGTTGATTTTTGTTGGTGTCAATCATCTGGTTGTGGTGCTTGAGCAGTCTGTTCTTTTTGCCTTGGCCTTTTATTTGTCAAGCTTCTCCTCTGGCAGATTTATCTCATCTCTCATTTTATCCAAATCAATTTTAAAGACCCCGACAACCTTTCCTTTGGCTTTTGCTTTAGCCAGCTCTCTTTCCAGCATCATATGCTTCTTGTATAGTCTTTCATTTTTCTTAATATAACTTTCTAATTTAGCTTGTGTTTTTTTCTTGGCAATCATTGAAATTGGTTTTCAAAGACTTTAACTTAGTATTGGTTTGGATCCAATGTGTTCCCAATTCTTCTAGCTCTTCCTCAACTCGGTTTTTAAATGCCTTTTCTTCTTCCAGTTGCTTCTCCAAGGACATGATTTTCTTATCCTTTTCTTCCAGTTGTTGCTCTACGAACTTTCTCAATTTCTCTTTAGAAGGAGTTGCTCATCGAGGGATATCCTGAGGGCTTTACTGGTGCTCACCTTTATTTGGAGCTTTTCCAATTGTTCTCTCAATTCTTCCTCATTGCTAATCCTCTTTCTTTTAGTCGATTCAACAGCTTGTGAAGTCTCGGCTTCAAATCCGAGATTTGTGGGGATGGTAACTAGTGATAGATTTCTCCACCTTGGATACTTTTCACTAGTAACTGGATCTCTGAAAACCATCTGATTCCATTCTTTGTTGATGTTCTACACAACTTCCAAAATAGATTAATCCTTGATTAACCTAGAGAATTAAGATAACCTAGTTGTTCTTGGTAAATGTTGTATGCCCTCAAGTTGCCTCATAACCAAAACGGGTGTATAGTAGCATATTCAGTCACTCCCATCAGAGGCACCTATCGTCTTTCCCCAAAACTTATCAGGCAACCTGTTGCTCTTATCCATGGGGCTTCCCATTTCATTTCTCCTTCCAAGATTTCTTGCGATTTTACTTTCCACTTTTCCTCGCTTAGGTCCTTCCATTCCCTTCTTTAACTATCTCCAATGGTCTTTGACTAAACCACTAGAAGCTGTTAAATACCGTCATTTTGTTTTCTATTTGGCCAATCAGCCAGATGTACAACATAGCTGCTCATAACACCTCATTGATCCCTTGCTAGCCCTTCTACAATAGTTGAGTGTTAAGATAGCTTCTACTAGTATCGCCATAATAGAATTTATCTAAACCTGTAAACTAATTATTCCAGTGACGTTTGGAAATAACACCAACCCAAAGATTTCTAAAGCAAATATTCTACCATTTTCTTCAACAAATCTAAAGTCATTCTTCTTCATTTCAACGATCATCTTCCATTTTAGGCCAATAGCACTTTCTCCAATATCTTATGGAGATTTGGAACTTTGATGAATTAAGCTAATTTAGTTAGCACTTTGTCGCGTTTTTGGTGGATGTAGACTTTTTATAGATTTTGAGGGAATTTGGTGAGTAAACCATATTCTTTCAAAGTAGGACAACATTCCAAAAAGTGAAGCACCGGTACTTGGGGTCCTAAAAATGAATAAAGGCTTTCATTGCTGAGTTATACACGAACTCCTTTGTGATTTCCACTATCCTCCCATATTTCTTTAAAAACTCATCCTCGCGGATGCTTTTCATGTGTGAGATGAGCTTCTTGAAGTCGTTTCTGAAGCAATTCACATTTTTGATGGGTGGCTATTTACTATCATCCAGTCTCAAGCAATCCCCTTTTAACAGAGATTCAGAATCCAACTTGTATTCAACAAAGATCATCTCTTTAATGGTGGCCATCAGCCCCAAGTCCTGTAATTCAAGATGATTTTTAGGGTTAAGCGTTTCTTAATGAAACAATGTTTATTTGTGGAACATACAACCTGTAGGCAGCTTCCATGTCCTTTTATGTGAGACATGGAGGTAGGCACTATCTAGTCTTAAAAGGGTCTCATGTCCCAGTGATTACCCTCATAAAGGTAATATGGGGCTTAATAGGTAATGGGATGATATGTATGCTAACCACTAGCAGTCTAAACACTAAACAAAGAGTCGAATGGTTTCGTGAACTTAAACCCTGACTGATAGTCATAGGGTAAGTCGCTACTCCCACATCTAATATGAAGCTTTTATGTGTGAACTTTAACCATCAACAATTTGAGGGCCATACATCATAAATTGCCTTACATAACCGTGAGTCTTTACCTTTAGCCTGAACTTTTGGTAAATGATCTTGAGATTTAACATACTTACCCTCCAGAACCCTTGCCCAAAGGCTAACATTTGTTTGCATAATTCCACATAGGTTCATGATAAAAGTTGTATTTATAGAGTGCATGCTTCGAAATCCTAACCCTCATGCTATTTTAGGTTTGTAAAAAGACTTCCACCATCATTATCACCCCATATAAATCTAAGACATATTTTTTCAATCTCGAACCATATAGATTTAGGAATAAAAAAAGATTGCATAAGATATAAAGGGACTGTGACAATAGCAGACTTATATAATGTAATTCTCTCTACTAACGACAAATTCTTGGATTTCTAGCTATCCAAATTTTTATGCATCCTCTTAATAATGTAACCATATCTTCGATTGTTAACTCTTTGATGGAGTAACAGGACTCCTAAATATTTTCCAAGATTACTAGTAACCTCAAAACCATTGATTCTGCTGACGGATCTTAATATGATTGAAACAAGGTCATATTCAGATTTTGGCGTAAAATTTCATACCGTCCAGTTTTATGCTATTGAGCATAACTCCAAATCCAACCGTTGGATCTAGCTGAACACTTTACTACAAGATTCTAGAGATATTTGTTTATGTTGGGGTAAACTTTTAGTTGAATCGGAGTTCTGGAAGGACTTGCTATATAGGTCATAACAGGCTATACGAATTTTGTTATTTACACCTTTTTGACTTGTGGACTTTCTATTTGGCGAGGATCATTTTCCTACAGAGATGTAGCAGCTTGTTTTGAGAATCTCCTAATTCTACAAGGATCTTTAATGGGCTGCAAAATAGTTTCCAAGTGTGGTGAGGATTTATTAATGCTTGGGACTTATTGGCTTTATCTTTATTTTTGTTAGCAACAGCCCAAGGCTTATTTGGGCTTAATAAATACTTTGTTTTCAGTTAGGATCCAAGGCTTGTTTGGATCAGGTTATAAGCTTTCAGTTTAGGGTTTTTGGGTTAGTTTAATAAGTGGGTCAAATCAGTCCACTATGGTAGATCTATTAGGGTTAATTTTTCAAGAACTATTTAAACTTATGTAACCTAAATTTTGCAAATCATTGATGAATATCTTCTAATTTTTTTCAATTTTAATGTGCGAGAGTGATTCTTGCATTCTTCACTTCTTGAACGAACTGAATCTGACTTATCAAAGATTAACTGGCTTTGTCGCATCATTCTACTTTATTCCATAGTGCTAGTTTTCCAATGTGTCACACTCCTATCAGACCTATCTCGATTTTCTAAGATCAGATCTTAATCTTTATTTTGGGTTGCGTGACCACGTGATCATAAGGTTCACATCAAATCTTGCTAGAAACACAACTCTTAGTGAACTATAAGCAAACCACCTCAGAATCCATTGAAACTTCATATTATATATACTACAAGTACAATAGCACCATATATTAAATTTGGGCTTATTTTGATATCGTTTTGATACGATCCAGGCAAGGTCAAATTTAGATTTTGATGTAAAATGTGCAGCTATCCAGTTTTACAGCAACAGTTAATAATTCGAGACGTTAAGTTTTTGAGTTACTTTTGGAAGGTTTTGTGGGGTAAGTTAGGAACTAAACTTTTATATTCTACTACTTGTCATCCACAAACAGATGGCCAAACTGAAGTTGTTAACCAGACTTTGATTCAATTGTTAAGGGCTATCATTCAAAAGAAACTTAAAAATTGGGAAGATTGTTTTCCATTTATTGAATTTGTACATAATTGTAGTGTGCATTCTACTACTGATTATTCACCATTTGAGATTGTTTATGGTTTTAACTCCTCAAAAGGGTTAGTCTTGATGGTAATAAAAAAGCACATGTGGTGAAAGATCTCCATGCAAAAATTCAGCAACAAATAGAAAATTAGTGAGATTTGAACCAGGTGATTGGGTTTGGGTGCATATGAGGAAGGAAAGGTTTCCTGAACAAAGAAGATCAAAGTTGATGCCTCGAGGAGATGGTCCTTATCAGATCATAGAAAGGATTAATAATAATGCCTACAAAGTTGATCAACCAGGTGAGTATGGTGTTAGTGCTACATTCAAAGCTTCTGATCTTTCTTCGTTTGATGTAGGTGATGATTCGAGGTCGAATCCTTTTGAGGAGCGAAGGGATGATGCGATCCAACCATCAAAGGATCCATTGGAGGTTCCAGTTGGTCCAGTTTCTAGGCTTAGGGCTAAGAAGTTCAAAGCTTTCAATGGACTTCTTCAAGATACATGGGCTAAGGTGGACTTCAAGAGGATTTGTAATAATAAAGAGCAAGCCTTGATTAATCTGATTAATGTTTAAGAGGGGCTTGTTGGTGGAACCAAGACCATTACACAAGGATTGGGAGAACAAGACTAGATTCGGACAATTTGACCTTTCGTTATTCTTTTGGTCATAACTCGATCTACGGATCGAATTTTGATGTGATTCTAGTTGGGCTGCAAACTAGACTTCCATACCTTTCCAACGGTATATAGAACGCCTTCTAATTCATTAAGACGATAGAGAACCATCCGTTGTAAGTTGGGCATTGCTGCTGTCAGAGAGAATGCGGAAACAACGAACTTGTCTTATTTAATTAGTTGGGCTATCAAACTTTAATTATTTTGAAAGGAGACAATTTTTTTGGGTTTTAGACTTGTTTATTTTGTTTATTTTAATTATTTTGGGCTAGTTTTAGCTTGGGTTGATTATTATTTAAATTGAGTTTATGTGAGACCCATTAGGGAAACTAGGGTTTGGCTTGGAGTTTAAATACTCTTTAGGAATAATTTTAGGTCAGACTTTTGATGATATTTTCAGCATCGTAGCCGACTTTTGGTTGCTCAATCTTGATTCTTGATTGAACTTCCAACTCTTCAAAGAAGTGACCATTCTTTCTTGTGAATTTATACTTCCTTTGCTCATCTTCAGGTGTAGGCGTTGTGATCGACTTGGTTTATAGTCTTGTTGCCTTGGAGCAAGTTTTCCATTGTGATAAGCTCATTCAACTCTCAACAAAATTGGGTTAGATTGATCTTGGGGTCGCGAATACCATTAAATTCTGCTAGGGTTCGCATCAGTTACCAGATCTAATTTCCTAAGTTAGGAAGGATTAATTAATGATTCTCCTAGTTTAGGAAAGAAACTATATTGGTAGGTATAAAAGGGGGAGATTTTCTTTATTAATTGTCCATGCAAAATAAGGAAACCAAGCACAAGCAAGAAGACTTTAGAATTAATTCCACATTCATATTAAATTTCCTAGTCTATTTGGGACTTCTTAGGGATGACAAATTTGATTTTAGCATATCTAGTATAATAATTTTTGGATTTTTATTATTTTCTTCTTAGTCTTTGGGTTATTATTACTTATTTGGGTCAATTGTAAGTGGGCCTCGTACAAGTTCTCATAAATAAAGATTAGGGTTTTTTTTTTTAGTCTAGAGCCAATATAAATAAAGCCATAACTAGACAAGTGGGGGGCTATGCAATTTTCAGATCAATAAATTCTTTTGCCACTCTTATTGTGTGTTGGTGGGATAACCTCCCATCCTTGGTTCTTTAAAGAATTGAAAAAAAGACTTATCGTAGAACAACTGACTTTATCGCATCATCCTTATACTTCTCGTTCGCGAATTAATATTTGTTGGGTGGGGGTTTTTGTTTCCAATAATTTTGGTGGCTAGGTACAAGTGATACGATCCAGGAAAGGTCAAATTCAGATTTTGACGTAAAATGTGCAACTATCCAGTTTTACGGAAACAGTCTTAATTCTCAATCCCACCGTTTGATCGAACTAAAATGTTTTGTGAAGTCTCCTGACATGTTGTTCTAGCTTAGGTTAAAATTTCAGGTCAATCGGAGTTCAAGAAGGTATCTCAATACGGGTCAACATAGGCTATATGAATGTTGTTATTTACTTCCTTTTAAATTGTGGATGGAATATTTAGCTAGGATTCTATTCCTAAAAGGATGTGGCAGCTTATTTTGAAAATCTACTGATTCTACAAAGATCTTTAATGGGCTGCAACATAGTTTCTGATGCGAACCTCGTGATCACATGGTCACGCAACCCACACGTAAAGACAAAGTAAATCAAGTTTGATAGGAGTGTGACACAAAGATAACTGTACCTAGGCACCAGCACTATTGGAAACGGAAACCCCCACCCAACGAATATTGATTCGCGAACGAGAAGTATAAGGATGATGCCACGAAGACAGTTGTTCTTCGATAAGTCGTTTTTCAGTTCATTAGAGAACCATGGAAGGGAGATTATCTCACCAACACACACACACACACACAAAGTGCGGCAAACAAGAAGTTTTATTAATCTGAATTGTCTAACTTACATGTCTGGTTATGCCTTTATTTATACTAACTCTAGACTTAAATAAACCCTAATGGAAACCCCTTAGGTGGACTTATATTAAGCCTACTTATAATTGACCCAAATAAGTAATAATAACCCAAAGACTAAGAAGAAAATAATAAAAATCTGAAAATTACGATCCTAAATATGCTAGAATCAGATTTGTCACCATTAAGAAGTCCCAAATAGACTAGGAAATCTGATCTGAAGGTAGAATTTATTTTGAAGTCTTCTTTCCTTTTTGTAGCTAGGATGAATAAGGAATCCTTGTAAGAAAAGGATTCTGAA
>Ga0307517_10007004_pt1 | contig 16550 bp, 16 predicted proteins | sample 23_EM_MG_FD_194515 | JGI IMG/M metagenome (GOLD analysis project Ga0307517, IMG submission 194515) | Populus trichocarpa ectomycorrhiza microbial communities from riparian zone in the Pacific Northwest, United States - 23_EM | ecosystem: Host-associated > Plants > Roots > Unclassified | place... | reverse complement strand
ACATATCCGAAAGTATAAGTTCAATAATGCGCAGCTTAGCAATTGTAAAAGCAAAAGGAAGACGAAGGAAGCGAGCAAGAGTAAAAGAAGAACTACTCCTGTACGGCGGATAAAACTAAGTCCAACATGGACACCGAGTGATATATTATGAAAGATTTTAGCGAATAAGGTTATGTTTGTTTTTGTGAAGGGTAGTGTTACGGTAAATTACGATCTAAGGCGGCCGAAGACTTGGAGACAAGTGAGAAGCTCACAGTAGCTTTTCCCATCCGAAATAAAAATGAAACTTTCATTCTCACTGCGCCTGCTTGTACGAGATTACGGGCAGAAACCTATTAGAAAATTCGCACTTCGGATCCAGAGAGATTCAAAAATTTCCTTATACCCCTACGCTTATATGAGGGGGTAAGTGGGCATCCCCCAGAGTTCCCTGCTCCTCGCAGCCACAGCTCGTAAAAAGAAGAAAACTTATAAAAACCAAAGGCTAATAACCAAAACTAGGACGCTTCTACTTAATTTAAATTCAAAAGAATCTGCCCAAGATGCGGTCTAGCAACCTCCGTACGGAACTTAGGGGGCTATTATTCAGAACAGTCGCTTCCGGAACTACTCTCCCAGGCATCACTCTCCTTATCAGCGGGGCAGTCCTTCTCCTTCTCCTTACCAGGTGGGGCAGTCCTTCTCCTTCTCATCAGCGAGGCGGTCCCTATCCTGATACGACTATGGTCGTCTTGTTTATCCCACTATTCTCCGTTGTTAGCGCACCACTGAGCTGGAGAGTTGGGGTGGGGATGCCTTACACCAGGTGAAATTGCACCGAGCAAGACCTTCGGTAACTTTTACAACAAAACATGCAGTCAGTGGGACTTCCGTTTCTAATCAACGGGCTAGGAAAGCCGAGTATGACATAAAACCACTGTTCTGCCAACAGGCATTCGGGGTCGAATTCGACTGGCAACACGTCGATGTGAGGTTTTCGTCTCTGTCTAGGTCTTGCAATAACTTAGCTGCACCGGAATCGTTCCCGATGCGTGAGAATTGGAATGCTACGGCTGTGAACCCATTGTAAGTATTGGGTAAAAGTATATCCTCACAGCCCCACGACCGACTAACTGTCAACCCCTTTATCAGCCTCTTCACGCTCGTTCAACCCCGAATGGCACTCTCCAGGCGACCTCTTTTCTCGCCCTCAACCTGTTCCTGATGGTTATTATATAGCTTCGGGAATCTTCGGAGAAAGGCATACTGCTCCATCAGTGACGATTAGCACCAGCAAGGGTTTGCTCTGCTTGGAATTCGCAAATTTACCGGAACCTTCTCCCTAAGTGCTGACCCTATCCTCGTCAAACCGCCGTAGCTGTGGCCATCCAGATATTCTTTGGATGACACCCCGGTCCGGTTTTCTTTGCCTTTATAACCGTTCGCAAAGAGCATGGCAAGCATTCCGGATTAATTTGCCATTGAATAAATTTCCGCGATGTGGTCAATAAACGGTATCAGGGCCTCCTTCCTCATGCCCTCTTCCTCGTAGATCATAGAATCGGAGTCATCTATCCATCCATCCAACTATAAGCAAAACAAGCCCCAAGGAATGCACACTAGCACCAGAACATACTGATTAGGGTGGCCACATCATAAAGCGTCAGGAGAGTCAAATTTTTCGCAACCCCAATATTGCATCCCATCATCAACTTTCTCGCCATCTCCTCCCCTTTTTATTGGCACTTCCAGAAATTTATCCAGTTCCGCTTCTGTTTCTCCATACATGTTTTGCAAGCCCTTTCAGTGGTTTATGATCAAATCCTCGAGCCTTTCGCCGACCCGTTCGCCGGGGGTTGAATTTTTCTTTAGCTCTCCTGCTACTGACCTTTCTACCGCTTGTTTCCCAACCGCCGCCTTTTCCGTGGGGGCTGGCCATCAAGGTTTGCGGTGTCGGTATTGGGGCCATTATCTCGAAACCCCATATCTACCACACGCCCGCCCCTACCTCCAGCGGACGGCGGGAAGGATACCTGGCCACTGCAATCTCCCGCGTCGGAATCGACATTGTCCTGTTCGAGTAAGATCCTAACAGCTCCGCCATGTCCTTTAGAGAGAGTCAACGACAATGGGGTCCGGTTCTTGCTATCCGGCGTGGCAGTACGGACGTTTTTCCGCTCCAAAAGGGTCTTTACTACCCTTTCATGCCCGTACTCAGCTGCCATAGAGAGTGGCATTCGGCCATATATGGTTTCTGCTGTATTGGGGTCGACATCCTCTCGCTCGGAAAGAATCTTTACTACCCCCCCATGCCCACGCTTGGTCGCCCACCAGAGTGGCGTTCGGCCATATTTGGTGTCTGTCATATTGGGATTGGTATCCTGCCGCCCCAAAAGCATCTTTACTACCCCCTCATGCCCATTCTCAGCCGTTAACGAGAGTGGTCTCCGTCCATCCTGGGGGTCTGGCGTATTGGGATTGATATCCTCACGTTCTAATAGCACCCTCACCACCTCCTCATGCCCACGCCAGGCGGCCCACGAGAGTGGCGTCTGGCCACACCTAGTATCTGGCATATTGGGGTTGGTGCCCTCTCGCCCTAAAAGGATCTTTACTAGTCTCTCATGCCCGTTCCGTGCTGCTATTGTGAGTGGTGTCCGTCCATACCGGGTGTCTGCTCTATTGGGATCGATATCCTCTCGCTCCAAAAGCACCTTTACTACCTCACATTGCCCTCTTCTGGTTGCCCATATGAGAGCCGTAATCCCCATACAATCGGCTGCATTGACGTCCCATTCCTTCACCTTCAATACGGCAGTAACTATTTCAGCGATCCCGAGAAATGCCACTCCATGGAGTCCGGTAAACCCTGTGGGTCCTCTCTCGCCGTTAAAATAAGGACCTGAGTTTCCCGTCCTATCATAGTGCAATAACAGTAATTGAGCAGATATATGCTCATCGAATCTATCTAGAAGCCTGAGTGCAAGTAGTTTGACATTTTCCGTCACCCCCCTTCTTGTGTGCTCCCCCCAGTAATAAGAAGCGTACTCGAGAAGGGGCATTGTTGTGGGGGCAGAGTAAATATTTGGCGAAAGGCCCCGGACCTGTCCAAAATTGAGGTACGTCAGGCAAGCCTCCGCAATTGTTGAGTGGGGACTATGGAATAGCGTCGGATCACTAGAGAGGTGCTCTCGTAGAGTAAAGTGCACTAGGCGAACAGTGGACGAAGACGCCTCGACCGTGACAAGACCGAGACAAGATGCTAGAAGTGTCCGTAGTGCAGGAAGGTTTTCAGGATCAAGATCCGGAGATCCAATCTCCACTCCCAAGGCATGACGGAGCTCCTCGGTTCGTAATAGCCGTTGCGAACACAACACCCACATCAGGACCTTCAGCCCGAGTATTGATTTATGCCTTGTCTGCGCCTTTAGTCTTGCTAGAGTTGCCATGTAGGCATCGCTCAGTCCATTGCCTCGTTTCATCTCTTCAAGCTTCTTTCTTCTTTGACAAATTGTCACCTCTCCCAGAATAGCGTCAATGTTTAGCGAAACAAGGAGGAATCTGCACACAATCGCAGGTAAGTATAGACCATTGGTAGGGTGGAAACGCTAAACGCTTCTACGTACATATCAGATATTTTTTCCAGAACAACTCTCACGATATCCGCCCGTAAATCATCACTCATTGCTTCTGGATCGGCATCCCCGTCTAATCTCATCTTCAGATAATTCCTGATATCGCCCTTGTTAGGACTGATAGGTATCACAACAACCTTGGTGAGATATCTTTGGATATCTTCCCGGATATGGGGCCTCCCGGTGAGGAATATTCTCGTTGTAGGGGACTCCCGAACGATATCTCCTAGCGACTTAAGAAGCTCTGGTAGGTGTTTCGGTAGGCATTCGTCTAGTGCATCGATGCAGATGAAAACCTGGCGTAGTGAAGCAATAGCGATCCTTAACATTCCCATCAAATCCGCAAGTCGCGGCCCTCTGCCACCAATCTCCCCCTTCCCTTTTGAAACGCCTCGCGTATATATTTCGGGATACCCCTCCCAACTAGCTGTTTTAGAATATTGCCCATCACGTTAATGATTGTTTGCTCTTGCTGAGCACTGAAATCGTAGTACAAGGCTGCGACAGCGATATCACCCCCCGCCACCTGATCGCACAGGCTGTCGATCACAAGGGAACTAGTATTCTGGTAGTCAGTCACACTCACTTATTTCTAAGGATCCTGCCAATTACCTCAGATAGGTCTTTCCTACTCCCGGATTCCCGGAGCAAAACAAGACAGCCTTATCAGCTCCACCATCACTGCCTCTCCACTCCCGAAACTCCCATGTTTCTAAAAGCCAATCCCCGACACCGTCGAATCGGTCTGTGCGTACGCCCTGATGTCTGTTGCTTGACTCCAGTGGAGAGAGCCAGCGCATGATCTGCGCATCCTCGTCGGATTTATATATTGTCTTGTTGTAGCTCCCCATTGTGTTACCGCAGTTGGCATTGTTGTAGCCAAATTGGATCGATTGCATATGCGTACTCTGGGCCATGATGTTCTGTCTAAAATGTTGGTCAAGTGTAGGAACGGCACAGCAATATGTAGGGGTGCAGAGGAGTTTACAAAACTGTGGGCGGAGCGGGAGAATGGCGGGGCGATGTGGGCTCGTTTTGTTGTAACTACTGTCCAATCATCCCCATGCCAAGGAAATACCAGCCCAGCACAGGGTTCGAGGAATTACCGCGACCTGACTTCCTATCACAGATTCCTATAAAACATGGTACTGTGATGCTCAGGCACAGGGCGTAGTAGTGCATCGTCCAGCCACTCTGCGGAAATGCCCGTGATTTGGAACATACTATTGTTACTATTATTACCGTTTAATTTACGATCGAGCTATCCCCCAGTAGAGTGGTAGGTTAGTTTAGCTATTGTTCCTTTATACCTGTACTCGCAGTTAACGAGTGCAGAGATATAAACTAAGAACTAATACCTAGCGTAACCTCCTTTTGCCTGTAAAAATGCAGTCACTTTGTTGGGCATTTATTCTCACAAGTTTTGGAGAAATCGCCCGACAATACCGGTAATAAGCGGAAAGAACTAATCAATTATTCACTACTGACGTAGGTATCATATTGAGGGAGACGGACATTGGGTTTTCCCTTAATTGCCTATCCGGGAATTAGGCGGCGGAGGTGCCGCGGGGGGTTATAATTTTGCCTGCTTGGGGGCGTGCCTTGCCTGCAGTGGGGCTCACGCCTAATGAAAGTGAGTTTGTGTGGTGTTGTATAGGGGAGGGGGGGAAGGTGGAATCTTGAGGCATTTGGTGTTTTGGGGGAGGTTGCAGAAGGGGGGGAGTGTTGGGGTAATTGCGCAGGTCTTAGAAGGTGGAGTTTGTTTCTGCTGCTGCGGTGTGTGACGTGATGGCACTAAGGTGGTGGTAGGGGAGTCTACCCAAAGGATCTACTCGAGTAAAGGTACTCGTCGGTTGCCCTTTTTACACTAAAAATGGCTATCTCCACAACCACGCGGCAATGCCATTTTGGCCCCAATTGATTATCTATCACATCAAGGAATCAAGAGCTGGTCCGGACTTCACGGTGTCGGGGTTTCTTTTAGCCGGGCTGGGTCTGTTTTGCGTTGTCGGTGGGCCTGTGGAGATCTGGGGTTCTGGAATATGCGCCTTCTTCTCTGGGGGACCTGAAGCTTAGATGAACCTTTCGACACTCTTGGCTTCTCTTACTTACGCAATTAAGCATAACCAAAGAGCCGAACGCTAAATCTCCAAGTTCCTGGCTACTTGCGGGTGCATTTTGGTAATATCGGCACCGCAGTACGATACCCTTCTGATCCCCAGATTCAAAGATAAAAGATAAAAGCTCCTCAAAAGGGTTAGTATGGCAAATGATCAACCTTCGGGATGTGTTTGACCCACCAACTTGAACTTGTCAACCTAAACCCATTGTGGACCGACGGGGATGGCGGATTTCAAGGATCCGGCGATTGGCGTTGAGGCTCTTGGAGTGCAGATGTGGTTGGGGTCGGATTTCACTTATTTTTGTGCTTTCACGGGCAAGCTACATTACCCGGCCGACCGTCACTTAGGTTACATCCAGCGACCATCTGTATGTTCCAGGGAAATCCGGGGACGCGCAGTTCATTAACCCATTGCTAAATCGTCTCCCTGTTCGACCCTACCAACCTGCAGCAGCCCGAGAAGCGGTATCTGTCTATCCACCTCCACCGGGTTCGGATCAACGTTCGCTCCATTGAACAACATACCCACAACATACCCACAACATACCCACAACACCCCCACAACACCCCCATAGCCGACCTCAGCAACGAGAGAAAGTAGCGAGCATCCATCGCCATCTCCAAGGTTTAGGTCAACGCCCGGACATCCTAGCTGCGTCTTCACTATCTCGACGTACCCACACCGCACAACCCCAGCCAATAGACCTTCATTCTTCGCGCGGTTAGGCTCGGCATCGTCTCCTCCAGAGGCCTCATTAATATTTCCTCATGTCCTAATCTGCTCGCATAATGCAAAGGGGTTTGGCCAAGATTATCGGCGGAGGTAAGATCCATGCCCTCGCGGTCTATCAGCTTCGCATGCTTAGGATTGCAAGTACGTTAGAGCCCTTGCGAGAGGGTTGTCCCGTCCGTGTTTTGTAAATTTGGGTTGATGTCTATTTGCTCTAGCAACCTCTTCGCCATTCATCCCCGTCCACAGGAAGCGAACAGGATGAGTGGTGTCCAAAGAATTTGATATCATATATTTTATCCTAGCTAAGCCATTCCCGTCAGCATCCAACAAACTAAATTACAAATAACAAATAACAAATAACAAAAGGAATCTTCCGCTTCAAACCGCCAACCCTTCTCGACCAGCCCTAACCCTATACACTCGGGAGTTTAAATAATGATACTATTGCCGGAAGGCGGATACTGCTTCTAGCTACTGAGTGTTGCGTTTTCGATTCTTGGGTTGGTTTGATGCAGAAAGAACACTCCCTGGGTGTCTCCGAGTGGGAATTCACTAGTGAATACTCGGGTTGGGGGGTGTCTATTGCAGATTTTCTACCTGGAGTTGTGTTGGAAATCGCGAGGTGCTGCTCGGTATGCTCTCATGATAGTCGCTGTGCTGTTCCGATAGTTTCGGGAATGTACTTTGGCTTCGTGAATGCCCCGGCTTCCGGGAAAAATATTTGGCTGCCGGAATGCGCTTAGGTTTTGGATTGGTGCATCCGCCGGAAGGGGGGACATACGTGCAAGAGCCTGGACATGTGTGGTGGTCCATGGGAGGATAGGAGGACTTTGTTGTGGTTGATATATGCTCCTGTCTCTACCGTCAGTTAGTTAGAGTGAGTGTGTTGTTGAACGAGGTGAATTTTCCCCGCCCCTGAGTGTGCGATCGTGTTTTCGTTGCAAAGCTCCCGGCGTTTCGTTCTGCTGTTGCCGTTTCGTTTAGTTATTGTCGCCGTCGATCCACGTCTAAAAGTTGCTAGCCGATATATGGTGCGGGATGACGTCCAGGAGCTGATATCTTTTATCCTAAGTGCCTAAGTTCCACATGAATTCCTTTACTCTATCCCTACCGGTGCGCGACCCTTAAACTCCACACTGGCACTATCCCGGACCTGAAGCCAGAGGGTATATGAGCGAGTGACAGGGCATGAAGCTGAAAGGTATTACAAAGAATGACTAGGGAAACTGGACCCCAACATGGGCAAACCATATAGCCGCAGGGGCAACCCAATTGACAGCGTGCTTCTATCTAGAGTCCCTGGATATGGTATGTGTACTGGTTTTGTAGACAAAAGATTCCTTCTATTCGCCATCTCTGTAGCCCTCCGCGCCGTTCCCTCAACTTCTAGCCAAATATTAAATGTTGAAAATTTTACTTTGTGACTGGGATAGGTGAGCATCTACTCGTAATGTCCTGACGTTTGTGAACACAACTGCTATTGCATACCGCCAAAATTCAGCTTTTTTGCCCTGATCTTGGCATCATGCAATAGCAGTTGTGTTCACAAACGTCAGGACATTACGAGTACCTGATAATTGGGATGCCCCTGTTACACGGTGGACGAGTGCCCTCTTGGCGACGGGGATGAAGCAAATAGGTATCTAACCAGGCGGCCTTGGGAGGCGCAGAAGGCTGATTTCCGAAATTAGGGTTCTATCTTTATGGGACAACTTTCAACCCATGATTCAACTCCTGAACTATGGCTTGGTCTTGTAGGCGATTTATTTTCTTCTAGACGTTGTCTTAGCCTACCAGTAGCAGCCTAATATAATACCCCACTCTTTAGTCTTGATGCCAATATGCGCTCTTTTCTCGGGACGCTGAACGGGTCCTTCATTCGGTTTTTCATACCACCCTTGAGAGCCATAATTTTCACTGCTGTCCGAAATAGGGAGTAAACGGGCAGTTCTCCCCTCCGGGGGAAAGAAAAAAATGATCCTTTGATGAAAGTTAATCGGACCCCGCTAGGGCAATTCAGTTGGGCTCACTCCAATCTCTAAACGAGGGAACCTCGACTTCTCCGGGTTCTCGGGTTATACGCAAAACTGGTCCTGGCGTGCTCGGGGAAACTTTGTTATGATACAGTACCTCCCACTCTGAAAATCCACCTGGACACAAACCACTCAATTACATCCTACATTACAAATGATTCCTGCCAACAATGACCTCAATGAACGAACCAATTTCCAAAGGAAAATGTAGCGCCTGTTTGTCCACAACTCGTGCGCACCCTTTCTGCGAGTAGGCTTGGGGGGGGGGGCACAGTCCCTACACCGCTGATCTTGATGCTGCATCATTCGGTAATGCCATGCCCACCAGGGGGTCTTACTATCCTCTCACTTCCCCTAACCATGCACGATCCACCATCCCTAAGTGAACTACCATACTATTCCAAATTTTCTGCGGAGAGCGCAGGTCCATGAGTTAGCAGAAGTAGACAGTGGGCGCCGAGTGATATATTGTGAAAGGGCCTAGAGAATATGTTTGTTTTTGTGAAGGGTAACTTAGTGTTACGGTGGATTGCGACCGAAGGCGGTCGGAGATCCCGAGGTATGTTAGAACCTCGCAGGGGCTTTCCCATTCGAAATAAAAATTAAACTTGCATTTTCACTGCACCAGTGGGTATGAAATTACAGGCAGAGAACTACTAGAAAATTTGTACTTCAGATCCAGAGAAATTCAAGTGTTTCCTTATATCCCTATGCTTATATGAGGGGGTAAGTGGGCATCCCTTCACAGTCCATATCCCCCAAGAGTCAGAGCCCATAAAAAGAGAAAAAAGGCCACCCGAGAGCACCTGGGCAAAAGAAACCGGAAGGCGGGTACCAAATTTAATTGTAAAAACATCCGCTCAAGATGCAGCACCAGAAACCTCATATCAAACCCAAGTGACTCTTACTCCGCCCAGTCGGACTCATCATAGAGGTCCTTAGAATCAATGACATGGGGGGGAAGATGGTCAACTTGTCAGCCCCACTGTTCTCCATTGTTAGCGAATTGTTGAGGTCGAGAGTTGAGGTAGGGAGGCCTTACATCCGGTAGGATCGCACCAAGCAAGATCTTCGGCAACTATTATTCAAAAGCAAATACGATGTCAGTGAGGGGGCCGTTTTAAATCAATGAAATGGGAGAAGAGCAGATTATGACATACGATATACCATCTGTCTTCCATCCGTCGTTCGAGATCGAATTCTACTGGCAATATGTCGATGTATTCTCCGATATCCGGATCTTCGTCTAGGTCCTCCAATAACTTAGCTGCACCGTAATCGTTTCCGATGCGTGAGAACTGGAATGATACGGCTGCGAACCCATTGTAAGTATTGGAGCAAAAGTATATTACCAAAACCCCACGACCGACTAACCGTCTCTCCCTTTGCCAGCTCTTTCACGCTCGCTCACACAGTCCTGAATGACCTTTTTCAAATGATCTTTTTCTTCGCGCCCAACCTGTTTTCTGACGGTTATTATTTGGCTTGAGAAATTTCAAGGGAAAGGCATACATACCACGCCATTAATTACGATTATCACTAGCAAGGGTTTGCTCTGATTGGGATTTCTTGTCGCAAGAGGATCCAGAATCCTCTCCTTGAGTGCCGCTCCTATCCTTGACACACCACTATAGCTGTGGCGATCTAGGTAGTCTTGCGATTTCCCAGTCCAATTTCTCTTGCCCCGATAACTGTTCATGAAGCGCATGGAAAGGATTCCAGATTCATTTGCCGTCAAATAGATTTCCGTGATGTGGTCGATAAACTGTACAAGGGTCTTCTTCCTCGCGCCCTCTTCCTCATAAACCATGGAACCGGAGTCATCTATCCATCCACCCAAGAATAAGCGAAACAAGCCCTAACGAGCGAAGACTAACGTTAGAACTTACCGATCAAGATGGCCACATCATAAAGGGTCAGCGCAGTTAAATCTTTCGCAACATAACGATTGCATCCAATCTTTGTAATCAACTTTCTCGCCATCTCCTCTCCCCTTTTGATTGGCACCTTCAGACTTCTATCCAGTTCCGCTTCTGTCTCTCCATACATTCTTTGTAAACCACGTTGGTGGTATAGGATTAGATCCTTGAGCCTTTCGCCAATCATTTGGCCCTCATTTCCAGACGGCAGAGAGGATGCCCGGCCACCGAGACCTCCTGTGCCGAGGTCGAGATTATCCCGTTCGAGTAAGATCCTGACGACTCCGTCATGTCCTTTAGAAAGAGCCAACGACAATGGGGTTTGATTCTTGTTATCCGGTGTGGCAGTGCGGACATCCCCCCGCTCCAAAAGCAGCTTTACTACCCCCTCGTGCCCGCGCCAGGCGGCCCACGAGAGTGCTGTGCGTTCGTCCTGGGTGCTGGCCGTATTGGGATTGGCATCTTCTCGTTCCAAAAGCACTTTTACTACCCCCGTATGCCCATTCTCAGCCGCCCAGGAGAGTGGCATCCGGCCATACTCAGTATCTGCCGTGTTAGGATTGACGCCCTCTCGTCTCAAAAGCATCTTCACAATTCCCTCGTGCCCGTACTCGGCCGCCCAGGGGAGTGGCGTTCGGCCGCATTGGGTGCTCGCCCGCCCGGCATTGACGTCCTCTCGTTCCAAAAACATCTTTACTACCCCCTCATGCCCGCACTCAGCCGCCAACGAGAGCGGCGTACGGCCACATTGAGTGCTTGCCTGGTCGGCGATGGTGTCCTCTCGTCCCAAAAGGATTTTTACTACCCTCTCATGCCCATTCTCGGCTGCCCACGAGAGTGACGTTCGACCATACTCGGTATCTGGTGTATTAGGGTTGGCACCCTCTCTCTCCAAAAGCATTTTTACTACTCCGGCGCACCCGGACCCAGCCGCCCAGGAGAGCGGGGTTCGGCCAGATTTAGCGTCTACCGCATTGGGGTTGACATCCCCCCGCCCCAAAAGCATCTTTACTACCCCCTCACGCCCACACTCAGCCGCCAACGAGAGTGGCGTACGGCCATATTTGGTGTCTGCCGTATTGGGGTTGACACCCTCTCGTCCTAGGAGTGCCTTTACTATCTCTTCATACCCACGCACAGCCGCTAGCCAGAGCGGCGTTCGACCATATATGGTGCCTGCCGTATGGAGGTTGGTGTCCTGTCGCTCCAAAAGCATCTTTACTGCCCCCTCATGCCGGTATTCAGCCGCTAGTGGGAGTGATGTTCGTGTGTATTGGGTGTCTGCCTGGTTGGGATGGACGTCCTCTCGTTCCAAAAGCAGCTTTACGACTTCCTCATGCCCGCACCAAGCGGCCCACCAGAGTGGCGTTCGGCCATATTTGGTGTCTGGCGTATTGGGGTTGGTATCCCCTCGCTCTAAAAGGATCTTTACTACCTCCCCATGCCCGCACTTGGCCGCCCACCATATTGGCGTTCGGCCATATTTGGTGTCTGCCGTGTTGAAGCTGGTATCCCCTCGCTCTAAAAGCATCTTTACTACCCCCCCATGCCCGCACTTGGCGGCCCACCAGAGTGGCGTTCTGCCATATTTGGTGTCTGCCGTGTTGGAGTTGATATCCTCTCGCTCTAAAAGCATCTTTACTACCCCCAAATGCTCGCACTTGGCGGCCCACCAGAGTGGAGTTCGGCCGTATTCAGTGTCTACCGTATTAGGGTTGATATCCCATCGCTCTAAAAGCACCTTTACTGGTCCTTCATGCCCATTCTGAGCCGCTAACGAAAGTGGTGTCCGTCCATCCTCGGTGTCTGGCGTATTGGGATCGATATCCTCTCGTTCTAATAGCACCCTCACCACCTCCTCATGCCCATGCCAGGCGGCCCACGAGAGTGGCATTCGGCCATATTTGGTGTCTGGTGTATTGGGGTTGGTATCCTGTCGCTCCAAAGCATCAGTACTACCCCCTCATGCCCGTTCCTAGCTGCTCCTATGAGTGGTGTCCATCCCTCCTGGGTGTCTGCCGTATTGGGGTCGATATCCTCTCGCTCCAAAAGCACCTTTACCACCTCATCTTGCCCTCTTCCGGATGCCCATGCGAGAGCAGTGCTCCCCGAGCAATCGGCTGCATTAACATCCCATTCCCTCATCTGCAATACAGCGGCAACTATCCCCACGATTCCGAGGAATGCAACTCCGTGGAGTCCTGTAAATCCTTTAGGTCCTCCGAAGTTGGGAAAATGAGGGCCTGAGGACCCTGTCCAATTATAGTGGTCTAACAGTAATTGGGCAGATATATGCTCATCAAATCTATCGAGAAGCCTCAGCGCAAGTATTTTTGCATTTTCAGTCATCCCCCTTCTCGCGTGCCCCCCCCAGTGACAAGAAGCATATTCTAGAAGGGGCATCGTTGAGGGGGCGAAGTAGAGAGTTGGCGAAAGGTCCCAGACCTGTCGAAAATTAAGGTATGTCAAGCAAACCTCCGCAATTGTTGAGTGGGTACTATGGAATAGGGTCGAATCACTAGAGAGATGTTCTTGCAAAGTAAAGTGCACTAGACGGACAGTGGACGAAGAGGCCTCAACCGTGACAAGGCCGAGACAAGATGCTAGGAGTGTCCGTAGTGCAGGAACGTTTTCAGGATCAAGATCCGCAGATCCCATCTCCACTCCCAAGGCATGACAGAGCTCCTCCGCCCGTAACGGCCGCTCCGAACACAACACCCACATCAGGACCTTCATCCCGAGTCTTGATTTAATTCCCTTCTGCGCCTTTAGCCGCCTTAGAGTTGCCGTGTAGGCATCGCTCAGTCCATTACCCTTCTCCATTTCTTCAAGTTTCTTTCTTCTCTGACGAACTGTCACCTCTCCCAAGATAGCGTCGATGTTTAGCGAGACAAGGAGGAATCTGCACACAATCGCAGGTAAGTATATATCATTTATAGAGTGGAAATGCTAAATGTTCCTACGCACATATCAGATGTTTTTTCCAGGATAACTCTCACAATAGCCGCCCGTAAATTATCGTTCATCGCCTCTGGATCGGCATCCCCGTCTAACTTCATCTCCAGATAATTCCTAATATCGTCTTTGTTAGGACTGATAGGTATCACAACCACCTTGGTGAGATATCTTTGAATATCCTCCCGGATATGGGGCCTCCCGGTGAGGAATATTCTCGTCGTAGGAGACTCCCGAACAATATCTCTTAGCGACTTGAGAAGCTCAGGCAGGTGTTTCGGCAGGCATTCGTCTAGTGCATCGATGCAGATGAAAACCTGGTGTAGGGAAGCAATAGCGATGCTTAACATCGCCATCATCTCCACATGTCGCAGCCCTCTGCCAATCCCCCTTTTCCAATCTTCAAATGCCTCGCGTATATGCTTCGGGATGTCCCTCCCAACTAGCTGCTTCAGAATGCTGCCCATCACGTTGGTGGTTGTCTGTTCCTGCTGGGCAAGGAAGTCATAGTAGAAGCCAGAAACGGTGATATCTTCCCCCCTTGCTTGATCGCACAGGCTGTCGATCACAAGGGAACTAGGATTTATGGCTGTTAGCTATACTCGCTTATTTCCAAGGGTCCTGCCACTTACCTCAGATATGTCTTGCCTACTCCCGGATTCCCGGAGCAAAACAAGACAGCCTTATCGGCTCCACCATCATTCCCCCTCCACTCACGAAACTCCCATGTTTCTAAAAGCCAATCCCCGACACCGTCGAATCGATCCGTGCATACGCCCTGATGTCTGTTGCTTGACTCCAGTGGAGAGAGCCAGCGCATGATCTGCGCATCCTCGTCGGATTTGTATACCGTCTTGTTGTAGCTCCCTACTGTGTTGCCGCAGTTGGCATTGTTGTCGCCAAATTGGATCGATCGCATATGTGTATTCTGGGCCATGATGTTCCGTCTAAAATGTTGGTCAAGTGTAGGAACGGCGCAGAAATATGTAGAGGTATCAGGGGAGTTTACAAAACTGTGAGCAGAGCGGGAGAAAGTGGGCGATGTGGCTCGTTTTGTGGTAACTACTGCCCAATCATCTCTGTGCCAAGGAAATACCAACCCCAGCGCAGGATTCGAGGAATTACTTGTACTATACCGCGACCTGACTCGTATCACAGATTTCTATGGAACACGGCACTGCGATGTTCTCAGCGACAGGGCACAGTAGTGCATCGTGTAGCCACCCAGCGGAAATGCCTATGGTTTTCAACGTAACAATACAATTTAATTGCGATTGAGCTATCGTCCAAGGTGGGGTGGTAAGTCAGTTCAGCTACTGGTGTTGTTTCCCCCTGCCAGTGTTCGACGAGTACGGAGATATAAACTAAGAGCCAACACCTGGCGTAAACCCCTTTTGCTTGTAAAAATACAGTCACGTTATTAGGATTTATTCTCACATGCTTTAGAGGAACCGCGCGGCAATAATAGGTAGAGAGAACTAATCGCTCACCACCTGGTATCATATTGAGACGAATTTTGAGTTTTCCCTTATGGCTTATCGGGGGATTAGGCGGCTGAGGCGGTGCGGGGGAGATCATAATTTTGCCAGTTTGGGGACGTGGCTTGCCCGAGGCACTTCGTACCCCGGGGGAGGCTGCGGGGGGGTTGGGGCAGTTGGGCGGGGGGATCTCTCTAAAGGTGGAGTCTATTGGTATAATACGGTAGTAGTTCTGTTGCTGCGGTGTGTGATGGCACCAAGGTGGTTAGTGAGTTACTAGAGGTTCCTAGAGAATTGTAGGGAATCTACCCAAAAGGATCTAGAGGTATCATACCGGTGCAGCAGGGTGACAAAGGTCATAGTCACTTGCCCTTTTTACACCAAAAATGGATACCTACCACGCAGCAACGCCATTTTGGCCTCAATTGAATATCTATCACATCAAGGAACCCTGGTGTCGAATTTTTTTTAGCCGAATTAGATCTGTTTCGCGTTGTTGGTGGCTGTGAAAATCTGAGGTTCCGAAACATGCGCCTTCTTCCTGCGGGACTCAAAGCTTGGATGAACTTTCGACGCCTTTGGCTTCCCTTACTTGCACAATTAAGTGTAACCAAAGAACTACACGCCAAATCTCCGGGTTCCTAGACGCCTGCGGACGCATTTTGGTAATACCGGTTGCATATTTCCTTGTAAATTCGCTATCTCCAGCACCCCTCTAGTCTCCAGATTCAGAGAGAAAAGATAGTCTAAAAGCTCCTCAAAAGGGTTAGTATGCTAAAAGATCAACCCACCGATGGAGATGGCGAATTTCACAAATGCGGCAGTTAGCATTGAGGCTCTTCGGGTGTCGCAGTTGTGGTTAGGGTCGAATTTCTCTTATTTTGGTGGTTTCACCGGAAAGTTACTTTACCCGGCCGACCATCACTTCCATCCAGCGACCACCTGCCACACTCTGGATGTCCAGGGAAATCCGGCTGTCGGGAACGCGGGAACGCGCAGTCCATCAACCCATTGCTGAATCGTCCCCACTGTCCGACCCTACCAACCTGTGGTAGCCCGATAAAACGGTATTAGTCTATCCCCCTTCATGGGGCTCGGCTCAGATCGATGTTCAATAATATCCTCAAAACACCCCCACAACCACTGGAACGAGAGCGAGTAGCGAGCATCCATCGTGATCCCCGAGATTCAAGTCAACGTCTGGGTATCCTAGCTGTGTCTTCGTCAGTTCAACATACCCACCCCACACAATCCCAGCCAATAGTATCAGACCTTCATTATTCACGCGGTTAGGCTCAACATCGTCTCTTCCCAGAAGCCTCACCAATATTTCCTCACGTCCCAACCTGCCCGCATTACAAATGCCACGATTATCGGTACAGTTAAGATCCATGTCCTCGCGGTCTATCAGTAGCTTCGCAGGCTTAAGATTACAAGCACGTTGGAGCCCCTGCGAGCGGCTGTCCAGTCCGTGTTTTGTAGGTTTGGGTTGATGTCTATTTGCTCCAGCAACCTCTTCGCCATCCATTCCCGTCAGCAGGAAGCGACGAAGATGAGTTGTGTCCACGGTTTTTTTTTTTTTGTTAATTCCGTGGATTGTTTTTAGGTGCTACCTAAGGTACATCCGCTGCATTCGGGAAGTATCCCATGGCAAAGAAACCCCACCCCCTCCAGCCAAGGGAAAAACAAGTCATCC
>Ga0307517_10007003_pt1 | contig 16553 bp, 19 predicted proteins | sample 23_EM_MG_FD_194515 | JGI IMG/M metagenome (GOLD analysis project Ga0307517, IMG submission 194515) | Populus trichocarpa ectomycorrhiza microbial communities from riparian zone in the Pacific Northwest, United States - 23_EM | ecosystem: Host-associated > Plants > Roots > Unclassified | place... | reverse complement strand
TTTGGTCTCGAATTTTTATATTGACATTTGTATGCGTTTGCACTGTGGTTAGGATGTATCATGTATCTTCATGCACGTCACGCGCATAACCAGAAATCCCTTGGCGCGACAACCACAACCACAAAACATTTGACAAGGAACGAGTCACTCATTTGTTATTTTATTTTATTTTATTTGCAATCGAACCCAAAAGCGAGTTGCTAAGTATTCACTTTCCTTAACTACACTTGGCTAAACATGAGGCCTTGGGGATGGTACAGATAATTGGGATGGGCTACGTCGCATGGAAGGACTCGGAACCGCCTGGATATGGTGTTGTTGGTGTGCTAGGAATGGTTGAATCAATCAAGCGGATAGAGAACGATACAGGTGAACACGAAAGCTGATATCCACGCGAAGAGCCATCGTTCCAGAAGATCTCAAAGACCCAAATTATCCAGGTCCGTGGAACTATTGCAAGCAGTCGCGTCCCTGTGTTTAACAAATTCTTCAAGCCTTTAAAAGATCTAGTTAAATTGGATCCATGGAAGGAGCGTTGATGCAAACTCAATAGGGCTTGCGCATGTCTGATATAATAAAATCCGTGATAACGTTCCGGAAAATAAATAGGTATAGATATATCCTTGCCTTTCCATAATATCGAGGATTGAACATATCTAAAAAATGGCGCGAACCAAACCGCCCCCAATCGCCGACCCTAAGGACATGGAAGAAAGAAGTCAGCAAAACCAGTCAAATCATCCTGGCACCATGGTTACTCACCGGCACCGAAACCAACACCGCCCACAGCAGAATGTGCCAGCTAAAAAAAGAAATACGCAGCGTTTCGAGATGAGTTCCAGGAGGGTAACAGAGTATCGATTTCAAAGAACTCACAGTGTTCTTGTATTTGCCAAACTTGTCCTTCTTCTCCTCCGTTCCAGGGGCCTCTTGGAGGCCTGAACTATTGACACCTTGACCAGGCGGTGGGGGTGCAGCAACACCGTGGTACGCTGCACCGAATGGTTTGTACGCCCTCTGTGCTGGTGCTGCCGGTGCAGATGTATCGACGGGTTGCGCGATCCTTTCCACATAGCCGGATGGGAAAAGACCTTGCTTCCCATGCACTTTCCCCGTCCACCAATCCGCATTCGTCTCTTCCACTAGGTCGATGATATCCCCAGGTTGGAAAGAGAGGTCATCAGCGTCCTATTAAATTGGAATGAAATTAGGGGCAAGCGGACTATTAGAAGGAAGGGTTGATCACGAACTTCGCCACTGTACGCCCAGAGTGCCTTGACTTGCGGAAGAGTTGATCGAGCGGGCGGTGGAGGAGCAGGAGAGCGAGTCCCAGGTGTACTGGAATTCTGGACCATATTAGAAACACGCGCAGCCAAGCCGTTGATCCCACTTGGGTTTGGGCTGTTGGCAACATTTGGAAGCTTGGTCAAGATAGATGATGCATCGTTTTGGGAAATATAGTCTTGCGATGCCAGAAAGTTGACGTTCTGCTCGATCTGGGCGACAACGTGGGCGAGGAGAGCAGCAGCCTGGGGGTCTTGGGGAGCCATGGATGTACAGAAGAAAGGGGATCACTGACTCCGCCGCCAGTGGCTGTGTAATCCAATGTTGGTACCTATTATTACGTACAACATCTCTTTGCAACATCACCATCCCTCGCTATGTAGGATAACCCGCCCAAACTGCCCAACGTCAGTGGCAGCTGATCACACGCAATACCCGCCATATCGATGTGACTACGGTACGTGGCCATCTCGCATTCTTACCTTCCATTTGTCTGTCCAATATCAAGCCTTCTAACCGCCTTCCTGAACAGTGTTGTGGATCGACGAAGACCGCGAGACCTTCCCATGCTCGTCGAAGTCTCCGAGTAGCTCTCCCCATCCGGGAATGATAAACCAACCCACCGTGCACAAGTTCCAATTGGAATCTTCGTGGCCTTCATCCCCCAATTTCTCTTGGTCGTATTTGCTCGCGTCTCCAACTCTATCCCACCCTCTTGGCATTTGGGTTGCAGTTGATACAGGTTATCTGGTGGAGCTTCACTGCAGAGGATCTTATTTTCCTTAAAGCAAACCATGTCGCGGACACCCTTGAATTCGACAAGCACCTTCACTCCAGGACACTACACCCCATCTACGTCACCCATCTATGTCACAACCCCCTCTAGAGAGAGGCTATGTTCATATTCACGGGCAGTTGAAGCTGATGGCCTGGGAAGGTGACCAGCGAGCGAGGATCGGATGATAGGTGTGAGGAAACGTCAAGGACACTGCCCCTTTTGAATGGTCACCACCTGTTATATAGCCAGTCTATGACCTCAGCCCCGCCTAGTACCATCAAGAATCCGCCTCACCGCCACTGACAGAGTCAACAGCGATTTACAAACGAAAACGGACAAAAATAAATCCATGGTGCCCCCTGTTCAGAGACCCACGTCGCTGACGACGAACCAAGGCTACTGTCACCCTCGCCCTCCAGGCGTCAAGTTGGTTCTAGATGCTGGAAAGCGCTGTATTATTGATGGAAATTATGACGACTTCAGACCACAGCGCGGCCTCAATTGTTGTTCCACAGGTTATTAAGATGGGTGCTGTCGGTGCTAACTAATCGTAAGTCCTATTCGAGTATTACGAGTGTTTTTATTTCTAATGTGAAGACGTAAAGATATGGAAAGACTTTTTTATTTGTTAATCATTCGACCAACGGAACAAGGGCATTTGTTGGATCTCAAAGAATTCGGAGTGTCTGTTTCCGAGCTCGTCGTTCCAGGCTTTTTTCTAGTCATCTCTTTTGACAATGCGAATAGTTAATTATTGGATTTTGGATTCTTCGGAACATCTGCCCTCGGTCGTCGCAATGGATACATTCGGTGCTTAGGTTGATGTTAATTGTATGTCCTGTTCGAGCATGCATGAACATTTCGATATCTAACATCAATGAACACAGAAATACTCCTTTTGGTCACTTATACCGTACGGAACAAGGGTGTTTCTGGAATTTCCAAGAATGCGGAGTGTTTGTCGTCCCAGGCTTTCAGCTCTAGAAAACAGCTAATTTAGGGGGTTTGGGATTCTTCGGAATATCTGAGCGTTGTCGCCGGTCGGTCTCAAGGATGTCCTTATCTTACGTTCCACCGTTGTGCCATTTTCTACGCGCTATCACCCCTCATAACCGAACACTGCTTTGCTTTGAAATTCTATATGTGCAAGTAGGGACACGTGAATCTCAAACTATTATCAGCCTTGCCGCCGCTCAACAGCACAGCACGACACAGCATCTCACTCTTACTGCCAGCAAAACTGAGCGCCGAGCGGGCAAGCTCATTCGAGTAATAAAGGTAGGCCGTGATGTCTATGTTGATTCATCTTTTCGCGCTAACATCCAGCTAGTTTTAGCAACATCGGGATGTCCATGTACTCACAGGGAACAAATATCCGTGGTGGAGAATTTAGGGCCATTAATCAGATAATTCACACCGGCGAGTTTGCATTTTCGTTCTATTCTGAGATAAAATCTGCAGGTTTAAATCGGGTAGGTATTCAGGTTTTGAGCCAGGCAACCCCACATGGCGCCATGCACGATTCCGCAAAGTGGGATCCACCTCCTCGATGTCATCCAGGCACACGCGAGAAGGCTATCCAGGACATCATAGGCTCGATCAAAAACCAGCCCCATCCTCCACTGTCCTCTGGGTTAGCGGCGCGGGGGTTGGGAAATCGGCGCTCATGCAGAGGATCGCAGAACTCGATTGGATCTATTTCGGAGGCAGCGTTTTCTTTAGGCGGGGCAACGTGAAGAATCATTTATTTTCCACGCTCGCCTACCAACTCGCAATGAACATACATGGCATGGTCGAGCCCGTTAATCGGGGCATGATTCAGGACTTTTCCCTACCCAAGATCTTAAGAGGTCCGCTGCTGTCCAACTGAAACGACTCATCATTGAACTAATCCGACTCCTCCCAATCCCTGCTCGTCCTACTATAGTCGTCATCGACGGACTTGACGAGTGCGAAGACTTCAATTCGCAGCGTGATATCCTCACATTGATTGGTCAAGTCACAATGGATCCCAATATCGCCATTCGGTTCATCATAGCGAGTCGCCTCGAATATCAAATTTACGAGGTGTTTAACAAGGAACCGTTGTTTTCGGAGACTTGCCGTCCTGCCCTCGACGAGGTATGATACCGCGACTGATATCGAACGGTACTTGCCATCCGATTTGCCCAAGGATGGCTTTTGAGAATATGATAGCAGTCCGTCCCTCCGCAATAATACCTCTGCAACATATTATATAGTTAATAGGCTTTGAGTGAAAAGTGATTTCATGCAAATTGGAGTACTATTAGTCGTCAAGATACTGTCTGCTCACTGATCCAGCGAGCCCTTATTGGCTAAATTTTAATTCCATTCGGGATACTATTCAAGACTCAGGGTAGTGATTGGCGAGAGTGTGAGCGTGAGTGAACTAAATAATAAATTGCAAGAGCCTAAAAAGAAACACTGCACAGTTCAATGAGGTTGACATAGTGAGGTACCAAAGCCACCCACAGGGGAGACTAGGATACCAGGTTATTTGATCTACTTCAGCTAATATACACTACGATCTATGTATCCATCCTCTTTTTTCCCTGATATTGAGGAAGACATGGAGAGTTGAAACCAACTTGATTGACCCAATCCATTACCTGCACATTTCTTGAAAATCAACTGCACGTCAATCTGCAGATAAGAGCATGGGACATGAGTTCATGGGATACTGTATAAGTGGGTAGTAAGAATATAAGACTGTAGTGAAGATGGTGAATCAACTTGAAGAAAGATATCAATAGCCAAAGTGCACATAAGGAACCCATGTCAAGAATGAAGCATCGCTTTGTCCAAGACTCTCTCGAATTTTCCCCACAGCGTGATCCAAGGCATAGGCAGCCTGAGTACTGTCCAATGCCTGTGATGCCCCTTTTTCTGTGAGCAAGTATTGATAAAACTCCATTGCAAACTCTGGCCCATGCATATCCGAAATGCTCCACATTGTCCCAACCACACCACGATAACCAGCGGCGAGCATGCCAGCGGCAAGATGGACAACTTCCTCTGACAAGTCAAGGTCTCCTTTGCTTGTCTGACATGCTGAAAGGAAGGCCACGTCAGGGTTTGGAATCTGCTGCTGCATGATCTCAAGGAGCTCCAGGCGACCATTGTGGAGATGGACACCACTCTTGAGAGGATCACTTGCATCCTGGATGCCATGGCAGGCAAAGTGAACCCAATTATGAGTCTTCATTTCTGTCTTCACTTTGTCTGTGGTGGCCCCAGCATCTTCCAACAACAGTGTGGTGATCCCAGATCCATCCATCAGTACTTTGAGATCATGGGTCTCCTTTCTAGTCCAGGGTATCGAGGGAAGCCTGGGGGTATTTGGTTGGCTGATAAGAAAGAGGTTGGTATATTTGGAGAGGGTGGCTGATGCATTGCATTTCTCATTAAGGGAGTGAACAGTTGGTGTGTATGATGAAACCACAAAGTCAGAGACACACTGTCCTGCTTGGTATGTTGAGCTGTAAATCCCTGCTGCATGAAGTGGAAGAAAGGCAAGCTCGCCAGTTGGGCACCACCATATGCGACGGCGCTCTAAAGGGTTGGGACAAGATTCAAGCTGCCAGTGAGAGTGCAAAAGATGAGTATAAATAGATTGAGAATCAGTAATAACTTACTGTGTATCCCAGTGCTTTGAGGATTGGTTGTGCAACTTTGCACCAGAGCTCTTCCAGAATAAGCGACATGGAAAATGGGGCATTGAGAGAAAGACGGAAAGTAGAGCGATCTCCTTTCTCTGCCTCCCGTTGGTTAAGAAGGGTGGATTGAAGATGGTTCTGAAGTAGCTTTGCTTGGGCAAGACTGAAATTCTCCAGAGGAATATGCAGAGGCTCTTTGATCCCAGCCAGAAGAGCCAGTGCATCACATCGATTGTCATAAAGGTTGAAGATGATAACTGGACCATCAGATGGTAATGAGGAGAGGAGGTTGGTGGTATTAGGTGGGTGAAGAAAGTCATGGAAATCTGGAAGACCACGAATCTCTTTGAGAAGTTGCCTATAGTCTGCAGCATGGAGGGTATGATCTCGAGTGTCATCCTGAATGTGAATCTCTTCTGTGAAAGTGAGATAGGAAGGGGGAATGGACAAGGCTGAACGAACTCCATCAGACTCTAAAGCATTTGCTGCCTTTACAAAGCGATCTGCCAAAGATAGGTTTCTCATGCGGAGATTGTCAATTGGAGTATGGAGTTGGTTAAGCTGGTTCCACACCAAGCATCGGCCTTGCTCAAACCATTCAAGTGCAAGCTCAAGTTTATTCCATTTGAAAGCAGTTGCCACAGCAATTGCTACAATAGGAGAATAGCCACGGAGTCTAGCATAACGGCGATGGATTGTTTGTTCCAACCCAGCAAGTTCTGAGAGTAGACCAATTGCAAGAGCAGAGTCGATCAAGCAATGAGAGTCACCACACTCTGAGGATAGCATGGCTGCAAATGTGGCAGCTCCTAGACGAATGGTTGGGGAGCCATTTGCCTCAGCAGCCTGGCGGTAGAAAGCTATGCATTTCTCAATATCTGGGGGATAACAGGTGCACTGGAAGCGGAGATCATAATATCTGCCAAGATTGGCAAATAAACCAGCAAGGTTAGTATTGCCAGAAGGAGTGGATTTGAGAGCACTCTCTTGGTGGGATATGGCACAGTCAATATCTGTGAGATCACCACTGGATTTAAAACGCTCTGCATATGAAAGTCCAAGGTTATTCAACCAATTTGAATGGTTGACATGGTTAGAAGGAGTGGATTTGACAGCACTCTTGTGGTAGGATATGCCATGATCAATATCTTGAAGGTCACCAGTGTGTTTAAAGCGACCTCTATATGAATCTCCAAGGTTGTTGAACCAAGTTGGAAGGTCAGCATGACCAGAAGGAGTGGCTTCAACAGCACTCTGGAAGTATGATTCAGCAATGTCAATATCCTGGAGGTTTCTAGTGCAGTCAAAGCGAGATAAGTATGAAGCACCGAGGTTGTTCAACAAGGTTGGAAGGAAAGCATTGCCAGAAGTGGATTTGATGGCATTCTTTTGGTGGAATATGGCAAAGTCAATATCCTTGAGGTCATGCATGTGTGTGAAGCGCTCTGTATATGATTTTCCAAGGTTGTTAAGCAATTGTGGAAGGTCAGCATGGTCAGAGGGAGTGGATTCAACAGCCCTCTGGATGTGGGATATGGCTTGGTCAATATCCTGGATGTTGTCACTGTATTTAAATCGACTTGCATATGAACCTCCAAGGTCATTAAATCTACTTGGAAGGCTGTTGTCACTGGAAGGAGTGGATTCAATAGCCCTCTTGTGATAGAGTATGGCATGGTCATTATCCTGGAGGTTGCTAGTGTGTTCAAAGCGCTGTGTGTAAGAATTTCCAAGCAAGCTTAACCAAGAGGAAAGTTCAGCATGACTAGGAGTGGTTTCAGCACCTTGCTGTTGGAATATAGCACTGCCAATATCCTGAGTGTATGGCAGATAGTGACCTAAATCTGAAGTTATAACATTATTCAAAATATGTGAAAGGTTGTGGCTGCTAGATGGTGTGGAGTTGATGGCACTCTGGAGGTGGGATATGGCATGGTCAATATCCTGGATATTGCCACTGTGTTTAAAACAATATGAATATGAAATTCCAAGTTTGCTAGACCAAGTTGGGAAGCTGGCATGGCTGGAAGGAGTGGATTTGACAGCACTCTGGTGGTAGGATATGGCACAGTCAATATCCTGAAGGTCACTGGTGTGTAAAAACCGCTGTGTGTATGAAGTTCCAAGCTTGTTGAACACAATTGGAAGGATAGCACCACTGCGAGAAATAGAGTTCAGAGCACTCTTTAGATAGAATATGGCACAGTCAATGTCCTGGAGGTTGCCAGTGGTTTTGAAGCGAAGTAAATATGAAGTTCCAAGGTTTTGGAACCAATAAGGGAGATCGGCATGGCCAGAAGGAGTATATTTAATACCACTTTCAAAGTGGGATATGGAACAGTCAATATCTTGAAGGCCACCAGTGCGTCCAAAGCGATCTACATATGAACTACCCAGGTACTGGAATGAATTTGCAAGGCTAGCGTGGCGAGGAGGAGTGGATTCAATAGCTCTCTGGTGATGGGATATGGCATGGTCAATATTCTGGAGATCACCGGTGTGCTTAAAGCGAGTTGAATATAATTTTCCAAGGTTGTTGAGAATGGGAGGAAGGATGTCATCGCCAGGTGGGAACAAGCGGACTGCAATTTCAAAATGGAAAATTGCCTGACTAATATCGTCAATGTTTCCTGTCTCTTTGAAGCGACGTTCGAATGCCAAGGCACTATTCATAGCATGGTGCAACTTAAACATGGCACCCGGCTGCATGGCTGACGGGCCTGTGGTAGTTTTTATCGTACTCGCCCCAAAGGTTGAATTCGAAGCTATAAATGGATCAATAAATGGATCTGAAAGTAGCCAATCTCACGTACCCACTGCAAAAGTCATCTTAACCGACATGGAATTGTCCTCTGACATCAACGCAAACACATGCTCCGCTGTGGTGTCTAGAGGCACGGCCATTTTAATGGCATGTAGAGACGACAAACAGCTGTCTTGAGCATACCTTCCTCAGCGCACCCCATGGCGTATAATTCATCCTCAAAGAAGGTGAGAAAGGCGACATCACCCTCTTCCTTCGAGTGAACGACTAGCGTCATCTCACCGCCATTGTGGTGACTGGATTGCGTCGCGTTAGCCACTGCTTTATCAGGGCATCGCAAAAAATCCTTTCGAAAAATTACTTACAAGTTGATATTCTCGACAATTTTCCATTTCGTAGGAGAGACCTTCGTGGCATTCAAGGTCTCGGAGTTCCCATTCCTCATGACGGACAGGGCCAGCTCGTTGAAGTGATAAGCCGGAGAGCATTCAAGGAAGACGTCTAAATTTCAGTGTGAACGGCAAAACAAGCGAAATCATACCCTCAGGCTACATACCCTTCAGTAAACCCTTTCCACTTGATTTTTTGCCGGTACCGACGGCTACAACTAATGGAAGTGTGTTTGCGATACCGTATGATTGTCCACTGGTAATTCCCAGTGGCGGTGATTGGTATGACACGGTGTCTTCATGGGTGGAGGTATTGCTAGCGGGCAGTGGTTCGTGCGGAAAATCGTGTTCAGAGATCGGGATAGCTGCGATCTTGACTGGCGCTCCAAGCGTTGAACTGGGTTCGGAAGTCGCGACACCAGCTTCCGTCCCTGGTACCACGGCTGGAATAGATTCAGGAGCTGGAATTTCCAGGCGCTGGTGTATTCAGTCGTACCTCCTAAATGCCCTCCCTGTGAGACGCTGATTATGCCTTGAAGTTGGTGTTCATCTTTGGTGATTGTTGTTGAGACTTCAAGTAGTCGTTCAGAGTTTAAAGTCGTCTGTCCCCGCTTCTTGGGAGAGGAAAAATTCACTGGGAACAACGTCACATTCTGGATAAAGGCATAATAATAACCGCAAAACTTGCCCGAGGTTTCACTGCTGGAAAAACTATTTCGCTCGCGGGTAGTTGAATCCGAGGTGTCTAGATCTGGAATTGGAGATCTCTGCTCAGCGGGGTATTCCATTGCGGGCTCCAGCAGCATTTGACCTTGACTTTGGGTGACGGAGGCCACGATTTCAATTTCGTCACTGGGTTCGGAGGTGGACATTGTGGATATCGGAGAGACGGATAGTTTAACAAAGAAAAAGTATGAGGGAAACAATGTTGACGCTGGAAATTTGCGAGTCAGTGTCCTAAGTATATGGAATCAACACTGCCTGCCTCGTGTTGGCTGTTCATTTTCATTGCGACATGCACGGAAAGAAGTGGGCACAAGAAATGTGATAATGCCCCATGGATTATTGCTGTGTTGAATGACAGGGATGCGAGATATGTAGACAAGTGAATAAGGTTCAATCGGACATTGGAGTGCTCACCACCCAAACGATCAGGACACGCCGCAGTGATGCTTATGCAATCTGCCAGAAATAACGGACAACTGAGTTCCTTTTGCAACACCTCCCAAATTCGTGTGACACGGATCGCACATGAGGCCGCAGAGGACAACTTTGTTTTATAGGTAAGTACCGATAACAGCATTTGTATGTGAACCCCACTGCCTGCTGAAATGCCCGAGCAGATCACTCTTGACGCAAGCGAATTGAAGACCAAGGCCAAGATCGCCATCCCGACCTCCTCGACACAAAATTTTAACAACCTGCTGTCAATTTTGCCTCCCCGGCAAAATAATCCGGTTGCCGCAGTGTTATCTATTCTCCACTTACAGGCATTTCCAGAAAAGTATATTTGGTTTCGTCTTCATGGATGATTCAGAAGTTATGTACGTCTAGTTATCGGCCATGTCTGAGCCCAAATAATTACAACCATTCTAGCGAAACCGAAGCCATGGTCTCGGATGAAATCTATCTCTAAAGGCGGTGGAAACGTTAACATCGACAAATCAATGATTTTGCATCCCAACTTCCCAAGGAATGTGGTTTCGTTCATGTGGCACATATGGGCTATGATGCGGATTCAGGGTTCACATCACTGAACGGTGTAGACCCTCGTGGATCGTACTCCTCGGGAATTTGGAAGGACAACTTGGAAAAGAAGTCATCGCTAATAACATGGATTTTATCAGGGATTTCATTCGAAATTATTTGAAACGGGAACAAAACCAGCCAGCGGCCGCTAGTAGGTGACCACCCTACCATCTTCCTCACGTACTAAGTCTTAGAAGGGAGCTCCAACACCTCCTGCCTTCTCTCCCTGCAGCTCGCCCCAGGTCTCTGAAGGGAGCTCCAACATCTCCACCTTCTCGCTCTGCAGCTCGTACCCGGTCGCCCCCAGTGGCTCTTAATAGGTCCATCAGTCCCGGTATAGAGATGAGCAATCACCTCCTCCCTCACAGCCTTGACGACCTACTCCTCCGAGACGTGGTCCTCCACCTCTCCCCGAACGACCTCTTCCTCCTCAACCTGGAGGTATTCCGTTACCACGAGACATGGAAGCGAACCAAACAACGACCCAAGCGATTCATCATTCCCGGCATCCACGTTACTTGTCAGCGTTTCGTTCCTCGCGTTTGTTTGTTTGCTTTGCTCTGGGTTAAATGTTACAAGGAATCTCTCTTGCGCCCATCCTCCTACCTCATTCCATGTCACGTAATAGGTCGATTCCCTCGACCATCGTTCCATCCCGTTCTGCTTCATCCACGATCAGCCCAGGCACGTTGATTCCGCAACAGGAATCTGACAAAAGCCAACGTATGAACTTTCCTTCTCTTACAGAATGGCACCGTCCCGTGGATATTAGCCTCGCGCACACCTCATGCACCCAAGAAGCCCATGGATTCCCAGTTTATGGCGTGCATGGTTGATATTCGACGACAAAACGATGACTCGGATGTCGGAGGACTGGCTCGACACCACGGGCCGGCTTCACTAGTGCCTACCACTACTTATCATAAAGTATAACAAATGCCTGCACTCTCATTTGGGGAGGACAGTCCGTTCAATTACTTGCCTAGGCATCTCATTTCATAAAAAGCCCTGGCAGCATACATTTGAAGACATATTCACTTATGCAGTGGATCACAATCCTTATTTTCTTCAAGTTTTGGAATCGAAAGCACAAACAGCTGCGACTTTTCATATATGTATGAGCCTCAAGATTTCAGAGATCGTCTTCGAAAATGCACAAATCTCCGAGAATTCCGATTTGCTTCGTGTTACTTAAATGACTTGGATTTGCCACATCTCTTTCGTTGGTTCATAGCCATCTACGTTCCACTGCATTCAGAAGGGGGTTTCAAAGCGTCTGCCTCGACAAATTACTTGAGTTTGTTCATCATTTCGAGTTTGCGAATCATGTTCAGGACTTTATCCAATCGATGCCAGTTCGTCGAATTCACGTCAATCGAATAATGAACCACCTCGCCCTGACCATATTTGAATTCCTTAAGATCCACCCAGAGGATGTGTGTTCTTGAAAGACGTTCTAGCAGTGGTTGCCGTCCAACAACGTATGTACGTTGGGCCAAGGCTTTATATAATGCTGGAAGACTGCGTAGAATAAGTCTTCCGCGCGCTCGCTATAGTTTGAAGATTCCATGCCCGTCTCGGGTTGCATCTTGCTAGAAGAATGAAGTTGTTGAGAAAGACGTGAATAGCCCTAACCCTAAATCTGGTCTTGCCTTCTTTCCAAACCAAAACCTCAGAAAAGTCAAAACCTCTCAAGCAATGCCTGCTGTGAATCCGATAACAAGCCTGCCGCATTTCATAACCAAGGACGAGCATACAACCCTTGTCGGATCAACGCCAAACTCTTTCAACGACATCCCACCCGTTATCCGACACAAGGAGGAAAATGTCTCCATCTCGCTTGACCCGCCTCTCGAGGGGTTCTCGAACACAAGTGCGGCGCAGGGAACACTCTACGTCTTAACCAGGTCGGCTCAGTAACGATAAAATACTAAAATTAACGCCTAATTCGATTTTTATTTCGAATGTTCCAGCGTTCTTGCGTTCATGGGCACAAACGGTACTGGCTTCCAGATCGAATACCCCGCGATCACTCTGCACGCCGTCTCGCGAGGAGAATCCGGGCCTTCGATATACTGCCAGCTAGACGAAAGTCTCGGAACAGAGAACGGGGCAGTCATCGCGGACGAAGATGCCATTCCCGACATGCGCGAACTGACGATCGTTCCCCAAAACCCATCATCGTGTACGTTTTTTTTTTCGCCTTACACGTTTATTTCATGTATCTTATTTTTTCGCATGATATTCAGTGGAAGCGATATTCGAAGCCCTTTCGCAATGTGCCGCACTCCACCCCGATCCGCAGGACGATGAAGAAGAAGACGATCTTCTCGACGAGGACGCGTTCGTCGATCTCAACGGGTCCACATTCGAGACTTTTAACGGAGACGAGAACGAAGAGCTGAGTGAAGTCGGGAGGGTGCGCAGCGATTTCATCAATGACAACCGATACGCGCCGTACTAGCCTCTCTTTTTTTTGCTTTTCCCAACCACTGCTTGCATCCGGTATCGTGGTTATAGGCTGCCCTTGCACACCTCGAGTCCATCATCTATGACCCACATAAGCTTCAACCAGAACTGGAAGACGAGACTGAAAACGCCGATGCCCTAGAAGATGCAGAAGAGGACCTCCAAAAATGACAGCAAGGAGAAAAGAAGGGTTGGTTGCAAGGAGGAAAAACTTGGAACCAAACGTGTAAAATTTTTGGTCTTAATGATCAGTTACAATGTACACCGATCTCGAGTTAGATGTTATAAACCCCTCATTATCATCATCATATAGTCATCAACGATGTACAACGGCTACATATTACAAACACACAAAAAGAAAGAAAAAAAGGACGACTCTCAAAAACTACTTCTTGAAATTGGTCGGAGAGATGGGCACAAACGACGTTGGGACATTCGCAGGCGCGGGTGTCGAGAAATTGGGCAGTGGCCCCCAATCAAATGTCGTAGCTGGCATCGGAGCCGCCATCGCTGGGGCACCAGCCACTCCTGACCCACTCCTCTTCAACGGTACCACCTGATGCTTCCTCTGCCCACCACCCGCACCCCGCCTTCCATGTGGCACCGAAGGCGTCGTCGGATTAAAATGATCATCCGGCGGTAAACTCCACACGCCCGCAGGGATCGACTCAGGAACCACCGGTTCCCCAAACAACGACCCCGCCGTACCCTTCAGCACCATCGAAAACGCATCATTGTCCTCCTTTTTCGGTGTGCCGAACGATATTGGCGCACTAGGGGCTGAGCTCACTTTGACGTTGAGCAATGGCTCTTTACGGACCGCCAGTAATGCTTTTTTCAGCCGCTGCGCAGATCGTTCGGCGTTGAGAGCGGCGGCAGTTGTGGCTGCGACGTTGGGTGTGATATTGTATGCGCGTGGGCGGTTGATGTTTGGAAGACGTGCGTCTCTGGGACATGGGGCTGGAGAATCAAAAGTAACATCTTCGACTGAAAGCTTGTTGATGCGAGACGCCAATCGTGCGACATCGTCACTTTGTTGCTCGATTGTTATCTCGATGTTGCGGTAGGTCCGGTTGATAGTGTCGAGTGATGGCGCCCTAGAGGATTTATTGAGTTCGTTTCACAAAGTGGGGGTGATAGGACTGGCTTACTTGAAACTAGGTTTGAACGAGGTAGATTGTGCCAACTTTTTCTTGTTGGCTTGCAAGCCGCTTTCTAGCTTTTGTACCCGATCGCGAATAGCCTAAACACAAAGATCAGCAAAAGCTTCGATACAAGTACAACCAATATACGAACCCGAATGCTCTTTCGTAAATGCATCTGCGTTTCACTAAGTTCAGGTCCTAACGATCTCGATTTTAAGATTTTCGCAAACTCCTTATCATTTTTCGCCTTTTGGAATCGTGCAATCTCCTCCTTCCTCGTTTTCGCTATGGAAAGAAAGACCCATAAATCAGCATCTCCGTTTAACGCACAACACAATTGAGACAAAAACTTCACCTTTCAACATATTGCTATGCAATTCGCGCTTCGCTTGTATCTGCTTCTCCCTATGCGCCTCCAACTCTTCCAGATCATCCTCATACTGCCGCAACACCTTGCCGAAATGCGATAAATCTCCAAGGCTCCATTTCGACGGATCGCCCAGATCGGCTTTATGTCTTGAACCCCCAGCTGAATCCCCGAAAGTCGAAATCTTGGCATGTATCATATGGCTCTTGGTTGTCAACTAAATTGAAATAGAAAATGTTCAGCAAAAGGAACGTGTTTAAGAGGAGAAAGGAGGAGTTGACTGACCTCCTTGAACTCTTTCTCCAAGATGAGCACCAGACGAATACACTCTTTTTGCATCCCTTCTTCCATGATAGCCTCAGGCGTAGGACCTGCAGGGGCAGGGGCGGGTTCCGGAGCCGGTGCCGGCACAGCGACATCTGGTTGCTTCGGTGCTGGAACACCGAACATCGAAGGACCAGCTACAGTTGGTTTGGGACCACCAAAAGGACTTCCTTGATTTTGAGCAGGTGCAAATGAAGAAGGAAAACCAAACACTGATTGTCCTGGGGTAGGAGACAGTTTACCAAAGGGGCTGGGTACAGGTGTCGGAGGTTTACCAACTGGCGTGGCAGCAGGGAATAAAGGAGGAGCACCACCGCCAGTCAGATTAAATGGAGGCATAGCGAACGGCGGTTTTGGTGACGTAGAAAGAGGAGCACTACCGAATATACTTGTAGGGGCGGTCGTAGGAGCGGCAGGGGCTGTCGACGCACGCGGAACCTCTGGTTTCGGTCCGAACAGACTAGGCCCAGTCATTGTAAAAAGACTGCCAGTGGAAGCCGCCGCTGTTGGCTGCTTTCCCGATCCAAAAGTAATTGGGGCTGGTGCGATCAGAGCAGCATCCTTAGCGGGTGGCACGCTGAAAAGGGGTGTAGGAGTTGAGGCAGATGCAGGGCCACCCAGGGTGGACAACAGCGGTGGCGTCTTGGGTCTTTTGCTTACTGGAGGCCCATCGGTCTCGTCGTCCCCTTCTACTTCCTTGAGTGGCACGACTTTGGGCGTAAGCTTAGGAGATTCAGAAGTCGGCAGAGGCGGCGCAGGCTTGGTCTCTTCTTCGTCATCAGGAGGTAGGACAGTGTTCGCCAATGGTGAGCTACGCGTAGGTCGTGTGCTGGGTCGACCGAGTCCAAGGTTGAAAGGTGGCACGGGAGGAGAAGATGCAAGTGCTGGGCTCGAGCCAGGCAGAGATTTAACCTCCTTCACTGGCGTTCCCGGAGGTGTGGTGCTGGGTTCTCTCGTTTGTGGAGACGGCAACGATTGCTTCTCATCTGCATCAGCTTCCGGCGACGGCGATATTTGAATAACGGGAGGCTCTGGTTGCGGTGTTGCCGAAGTTGAGCGAGACGACGGTAGAGGGACGGCGGCAGGCTCCGGCGATTGTGACCCTCTATCCTCTTCAACTAATTCCCCAGACTCTGATAGCCCTTCTTCCTCCGCCGACTGTTCCTCTTGGTATGAGCCATCCTCTTGATCGTCCGACAGGAACGAGTCCACATCACTATGTTCAGCATCTTGGTCTGACTGTGCATCATCCTCTGCATCCACTTCAACAAACGAGCTCGAGGCAGACGAAGCTGAAATATTACCATATGAGGGCTCGTCCGACAGCTTATGAGACGCAGGAAGTCTTCCGGCATCCGCTGCATCTCTAGCTTTGGACTTGTCTTCAGCCCTTGTGATCGGCGGGAACGCCGAGATTACAGAGGGGGATGCTTCCTGATCTTGCTTCGCCGATGGTGTAGTTGGCGTTCCGAAAACCGACGTCCGCTCTTTCGGTTTTTCTTCATCCTTCTCCTCCTTCGCAGGCGGCGTTGAGAACACAGGAGCCTTGATTGGATCTTTCCCATCATCGCCACCAGTCTTCAACAAGTCTGAGAACGATGTTTTCT
>Ga0307517_10007002_pt1 | contig 16556 bp, 13 predicted proteins | sample 23_EM_MG_FD_194515 | JGI IMG/M metagenome (GOLD analysis project Ga0307517, IMG submission 194515) | Populus trichocarpa ectomycorrhiza microbial communities from riparian zone in the Pacific Northwest, United States - 23_EM | ecosystem: Host-associated > Plants > Roots > Unclassified | place... | reverse complement strand
CGGGTCGAGGAGCTGCCCGGCGCGCTCCCGTCTTCGGCACTGTCCATGGACGTGCCGTCACCGCCAAGTCCCGGTCAGCGCCGCGCAATTCGCACCGTCCAGCCCCCGGAGACCGGGTCCCGGCCGAGTACGTCCACCGTCAGCCCGGCGTCCGGGGCGCGGAAGCGCTCGCCGACGGCGAAGGGGGCGTCGTTGAGGGAGTTGAAGGCGCCGCTGCTGTACTCGCAGGCGCCGGTGCCCGGATGGGCGTCGCGGACCGTGACGGGGCCGTGGCCGGATCCGATGTCGGTGTGGACCTCGTAGACGAGGACGCCCTCGCGGCAGGCCTCGTCGTCGTTGCCGACGGCGGAGCGCGCCTCTATGACGTATGCGCGGGTCGGCCCGAACGGGACGACGGCCGCTTTGCGGCCGCCCGGCGCCTCTATCGGGGTGAGCGTCAAGACGTGCGGGCGCCGCCCGCGTATGCAGGCTATCTGGGCGTCGTCCAGCCAGCCGAGGCGCCATTTGTGCCAGGCGAAGAGGTCGCCCTGCAGGCCCCAGTCCAGGGACATGCTGTCCCATTGGCCGGCGAGGCGGTCGGTGCGGGGGAAGTCGTGGGCCGCGTAGAGGTCGGGCAGTCCGAAGGCGTGGCCGTTCTCGTGGCTCAGGACACGGGCGCCGGACTGGTCGCGGCCGTAGACGACCGAGACGCGGTCGAGGTGGGCGCCCTCGTCGGTCGTGGCGGCGGAGGCGCCGGTCCAGGTGACGGACAGGACGGCCTTGTCCGCGGGCGGGCCGGCGTTCGGGGTGACCAGGAGGTTGACGAGGTCGTAGCCGCGGAAGTCGATGCCGCGGTCGGCCACCCGCAGGAGGTCGCGCATCATGGCCTCGTGCGCGCGCCAGCCGTAGCCGCGCCCTATCCCGTACGAGGCGAAGGGGCGCGGCATGCGTATGTACCGCATCACGGGCGTCGACTCGTAGCGCAGCCGCCCGTAGCTCGCCCTGGCGAACCACTGGCGCACCGCGGGGAAGAACTCCCCGTACCGCTCGGTCGCCGCGTACGGTGCCCGCGCGTCCGGGAAGTCCACCATCAGCGTGAGCGCCCGCACGACCCCCGTGGCGCGCGCGAACTCCCGTCCGCCCCTGCCCTGTTCCCCGAAGCCCTCCGACATCGGCACCCCCGGCACCGCGCGCAGCGCGCAGGGCCGGGAGGCGGGCGGCGGGGCCGGGGCGGGGGCGCCGGTGCCTCCGCTGCCGCTGAGGCCGGCCACGGCGAGCAGCGTGGCGGCCATCAGGCTCAGCGCCTTGAACAGCCGGCTGGTGGGCAGGGCACCCCTGCTGGCCACGGCGGCTACGCCTGGTCGTCCGTGACCTTGACGGTCCACGAACCGTCCGCCGCACGGCCGGCCACCGTCACCCGGACCGTGCTGCCGTCCTGACCGTCGTACGAGAAGCTCTCGCCGACCCCCAGCGGCGCGTCCGCCAGCGGCGGATAGACCGAGGTGTTCGCGCAGGCGCCCGTGCCCGGATGCCCGTCGAGGACGTCGATCGGCCCGTCTCCCGAACCGACGTCCGCCCGCACCTCGTACAGCAGCACCCCGCGCCTGCATGCGCGGGCGTCGTTGCCGGCGCCGCCGCGCACCTCGATGGCCAGCGCCGAGTCGCCGCCCGTCGGGACGACCAGAAGCCGCGCCGTGCCGCGGGGCGCCGCCGCACCCGCGTCGGAGGGGCTCAGCTCGTACCAGTGCGCGGCGCCGCTGTGGCGTACGCAGCGCACCTGCCCCTTGCCCAGCCACCCGAGCCGCCACTTGTGCCACGCGAAGGGATCCGGCGCGAGCCCGAACTGGCTGCCCATGAGATCCCAGTCGCCGACATGCGTGTCCCAGTCGGCCGTGCTGCCGGCCGGCGGCCGGTAGTAGAGATCGGGCAGGTCGAAGGCGTGGCCCGTCTCGTGGGCGAGCACATTGCGGTCCGGCGGGTGGTGCTCGAAGACCGTGACCAGCCGCCGCAGTGACACCCCGTCGGCCCGGATCGGCCTGGCGAGGTTGACGACCTTCGTGGCGTCGGAGTCGACCCCGGGGGCGTCCGGGTCGGCCACCAGGTACACGACCTGGTACTTCGCGAAGTCCACCGCCTTGTCCGCCACCGCGACGGCGTCCCGCAGGTAGCGGGCGCGGTCGGCGTCGGCCCAGTCCCGCCGTATCCCGTACGAGTACGAGGTCCCGGGCATGCGCAGCCAGCGATGCGCGGCATGCGCGTGCAGCCGGAACCGTCCGTACGAGGCCCGCGCGAAGAACCGCGAGGTGGCCGGGAAGTGGTCGGCCTCGACGGCACGGGTCGTCAGCTTCGGCGGCGAGTCCGGGAAGGAGAGGAAGACCATCACCGCGTCGAGGTCGCCGCGCGGCCGCGGATAGGCCCGGTTCCAGCTGCTGGCGCCCTCGGAGTGGTGGGCCCGCGTACGGACCGGGACGCAGCCCCCGCCGCCCGGTGCGGCGACGGCCGGGCCCATGACGAGGGTCCACGCGACGACCGCGCCGAAGACGCTCGCCGCGGCCGCGACGGCCCGCAGCGGGTGATACCGCCACTGTTCGCGATGCGCACGTTCGGGTAGTCGGGACACCCATATCACGTTGCTATGCTTTGCGGCGGTTTGCCCTGCTGAACTGCTCCGGCCGGGTTACCCTCTGATCACTACAGTGCGTAATGAGTGACGCTTGACGATCAATCGGATCCACTACCGGTGCGAATCCGATCGTACGAAATCTCACGTGCCGAGAATCACCACTACGGCGGTGGCCCGGGGATCGCCCGAGCCTCTATGATCGCCACATTTCCAGCATGAATGGCGGCTTCGGGCGGTCATTCGTTCCCTCGAAGACCAGGTGTGCGAGACGACTGCGATGCGGGAGCCAGCTATGGGCGGACCACCCGAAATGCCGGCGCCGACCGTCACTCACCGTGACTCTCTAACCCCTGATCTGACCCCTGATCTGCGCGACCGGTCGGATCAGCGGGACCAGAACGACCAGCGCGACAAACGCGATCAGCGCGACTACCGGGCCGCCTTCGCCATCGCCCGCCTCCCCATGGCCCTGGTCGGCCGCGACGGCCGCGTCCTGGAGGCCAACCGCGCCCTCGGCGCCCTCCTCGGCGCCGACCCGGTCCGCCTCAACGCCCTCGCCGCCGCCGAACTCGTCGGCCTGCACGCCGACGAGCGCCTGCGCGCCGAGTACGCCGACGTACTCGCCGGGCGCAGCGAGCAACTGCGCTGCACCCGCCCCGTCCGCGCCCGCGACGGCCGCACCCTGCGCGCGGAGGTCACCGTGACCCCCGTGCCCGGCGGCGTCCTGCTCTCCGTGGAGGACCTCGGCGAACGCCACGAACTGCGGGAGCAGTTGCGCCACCTGCGCATGCACGACCCCGTCACCAAACTCCCCAACCGCGCCCTGTTCTTCGAACGCCTCGCCACCGCGCTGGACCGCGCCGCCGAGTCCACCGGCCGCGTCGGCCTGTGCTACCTCGACCTCGACGGCTTCAAGGCCATCAACGACACCCTCGGCCACCGCATCGGCGACCGCCTCCTCACCGCCGTCGCCGGCCGCCTCACCGACTGCGCCGCCCGTCTCGGCCGTGGCCACCACCTCGTCGCCCGGCTCGGCGGCGACGAGTTCGCCGTCCTGGTCGAGGGATCCACCGGCACCGGCCAGGCCACCTCCCTCGCCGAATCCGTACTGGCCGCGCTGCAGCGCCCCTTCGACCTGGCCGGCCAGCGCCTGGCGGTCTCCGCGAGCATCGGCGTGGTGGAGCGCGAGGCCTCCGGCACCACCGCCACCGGCATCATGCAGGCCGCCGACACCACCCTGTACTGGGCCAAGGCCGACGGCAAAGCCCGCTGGACCCTCTTCGACCCCGAGCGCAACGCCCACCGCATGACCCGTCAGGCGCTCTCCAGCACCCTGCGACAGGCCGTCGAGCGCGGCGAGTTCGTGCTGGAGTACCAGCCCCTGGTCGCCATGGGCAATGGCAGCGTGCGCGGCGTCGAAGCCCTGGTGCGGTGGCAGCATCCGCACTTCGGCCTCCTCGGGCCGAATCGGTTCATCTCCCTCGCCGAGGAGAACGGTTCCATCGTCCAGCTCGGCCGCTGGGTCCTTGCCGAATCGTGCCGCCAGGCCCGCCAGTGGCAGAAGGACTACCCCGACGACCCCCTCTTCGTCAGCGTCAACGTCGCCGTCCGCCAGGTCTGGGACTCCGACCTGGTCGCCGACGTGGCCGAGATCCTCGACGACACCGGCCTCCCGCCCGAGCTCCTCCAGCTGGAGCTGACCGAGTCGGCCGTCATGGGCTCCGCCGGACGGCCGTTGCAGGCCCTTCACGCCCTCCACGAAATGGGCGTACGGATCGCCATCGACGACTTCGGCACCGGCTACTCCAACCTGGCCTACCTGAGCCGCCTGCCCGTCTCCACCCTCAAACTCGACGGTTCCTTCGTCCACGGCTTCCGCAACGACCAGCACCCCAACCCCGCCGACGAGACGATCGTCGAAGCCCTGGTCCAGCTCGCCCACCGGCTCGGCCTCACCGTCACCGCCGAGTGCGTGGAGAACGCCGAACAGGCGGAACGCCTGCGCCGCATCGGCTGCGACACCGGCCAGGGCTGGCTCTACTCCCGCCCCGTCGCGCCGGAACGGATCGCCGAGCTGAAAGGCCGCCAGGCCCCCTGAACGCCCCCCGAACACAGTGAGGGCCCGGCGGAATCCGCCGGGCCCTCACTGTGTACTTCGATCCATCTTCAGTAGCGGGGACAGGATTTGAACCTGCGACCTCTGGGTTATGAGCCCAGCGAGCTACCGAGCTGCTCCACCCCGCGCCGTTGATGTGAACTGTACGGCACGAACCCGGCTACGCCGAATCGGTTATCGCGGCGGGTCCTCCCCCACGAGCCCGTCGACGGACTCGCGGATCAGATCGGCGTGCCCGACATGCCGCGCGTACTCCTCGATGAGGTCGACCAGGATCCGCCGCAGGCTGGGCGCCCTGCCGTCGGGCCACGTGAGCCGGACCGGCTGATCCAGGCCGCCCTCGGCCAGCGCCTGCCGCACATTGGCCCGGGAGCGGTCCACCGTGTCCTGCCAGAGGGCCATGAGCTGCTCCGGGCTGTCCTCGGCGGCCGTACGCCACTCCCAGTCCGGGTCGGAGTCCCAGTCCACGGTCGACCACGAGGGCTGCAGTTCCCGCCCGAACAACCGCCGGGAGAGGTACTCGTCCTCGACGAAGGCCAAGTGCTTCAGCAGCCCGCCCAACGTGACCGACGACGCGCCGACCGTCGCCCTCATCCCCGCCGCGTCCAGCCCCCCGCACTTCCAGGCCAGCGTCCTGCGCTGGCGCTCCAGGGAACCCACCAGTGTGTCGGCCTCGTTGCCCGCGACCGGCGGCTCCCACAGAATCTGCTCGCTGTCGTTCTCGCTCATGACGGGCACGCTACGGCCCGTTCCGGACGATCCGCTCAAGGTTCTCGATCCCGTAGACCTCGTCCTGGATCGTCCGGCGTTATCAGCTGCTCAGCCGCGGCCTATGCGGGGGACGGGCGGACCAGGCGGCCACGGGAGATGAGGGAGGCGGCCTGTTTGAGGCGACGCACCCTGATGCTGACGCCGTACGCATCGATGCCGGGGATGGCGGCGAACCGGGTGGTCAGGTAGCGGTAGAAATCCTCGGCGTCGCGGCAGATGACGATGGCCATCACATTGTGCTGTCCGCTGGTGGCGCCGGCGAAGGCGACTTCGTCGTGGCGGACGAGTTCCTCGCCGATGCGCTGAAGGTGGGCAGGGGCGACCCGCAACCAGAGGGTGGCGTTGAGCTGGTAACCGAGCCGCTCAGGGAGCGAGTCGACGTCGTAGGAGAGGGTGCCGGAGCTCTCCAGGGCGTCGAGCCGGCGGGCCACCCGGGCGGTGGACCAGCCGGTGAGTGCGGCGAGTTGGGTGTGGGTGGTGCGACCGTCCTGGGCCACGGCGTCCAGCAGCGGGGCGTCCTCCTCGGCCGGGGGCAGCAGAGGTCCGGTGGGGGCGCCGGGTGGGTCGCCGGCGAGTTGCCGTACCTGCTCGGGGGTGAGGCGTCCGCCGTAGCTGGCCCAGCCCACCGTGCCGGGATCGCCGAACGGATGGATGAGCAGGTCGATGCTCACGTCGAGGACGGCGGCCGATTTGGGCAGCTGCTGCATCAGCATGTCGTCGCGTTGGGCATCGACGGGTGAGCGGATGACGCAGATGATCTCCGAGCCGCCGGAGGCGATGTTGGCGTAGGCGATGTCGGCTCGCCGGGCGAGTGCGTCGGCGAGCGGGCCGACGCGGTCGGGGCGACAGCGGATGCGGGCAACCCACTGCGCCTGTCCGTACACGGCGGGGTTGACCATGCCCACCACGCGTACCACCCCGCTGCGGTGCAGCGCGTGGTAGCGGCGGGCCGCGGTCTGCTCCGAGACGCCGATCACCTCGCCGATGAGCCGGAACGGGGCACGCGGCGCGCATTGCAATGAGTGGAGGATTTTCATGTCGACATCGTCTGCCATGGAGGGAGTATGTCAGTGCGTGGCGGCCAAGTGGAGGTTTGTATCGGTTATGGGCCACCTCCATGGTGATTGTTGAGGATGTCACCGATGCTGGATTGCGGGTTGAGTCCGAGGCAGCCTGGCGCCTACGGCTCCCTTTCCCCCTCCCACGGCGGGCGGTGGACGCAGACGCGGCTGCCCAGCCCCCAGCACCACAGCGGTAACCGATCGCGGCGCAGCACGCCGCAAGGGAGAATCCCCATGAGCATCTCGACCGCGACAAGCGGGCCGACCGACCGACGTGCGGCCACGCTTGTCATGGCCTGTCTCGGCGTTTTCATCGCCTATCTGCCGATCACCACCGTTGCGGCGAGCCTGCCCGCCATCCAGGCGGCTTTGAGCTCCTCGACCGCCCAGCTGTCCTGGGTCCAGGACGCGTTCGTCCTCCCCATGGCCGCGCTCATCCTGACCGCCGGTGTCTTCGGCGACGTCCATGGGCGCAAGAAGGTGTTCCAGGCGGGCCTGGCCTTCTGCGCCATCGGTGCCGCCATCGCACTGTGCGCTCAGTCAGTGCAGGTTCTGTGGATCGGCCAGGCCGTGTCCGGGCTTGGCGCGGCCGCGCTGCTGCCCACCACGCTGGCGCTGATCAGCCATGCGGTTCCCGACTTTCGGGAGCGCGGCAAGTTCATCGGCCTGTGGGCCACCTCCCTGATGGCGTCCCTGGCCGTCGGCTCCCTGATCGCCGGGGTGATCCTCGACCATGCCGCCTGGCGCTGGATCCACCTGCTGCCCATCCCCGTCTCGCTGATCGCACTGGCCCTCTCCGTGCCGCTGCTGAGCGACTCGCGGGCACCGCACGGGCGTCGGCTGGACTGGCCCGGCCAGATCACCGCCGCGCTGGCGATCACCGCCGCGGTGTACGGCGTCATCGAAGGCGGCGCGGGCTCCTTCACCGACGCGAAGGTCCTGGTGGCCCTGGCCACTTCCGCCATCAGCGCCGTCGCCTTCGTCCTGGCGGAACGGCGCAGCGACAGCCCCATGCTGGACCTGAGGCTCTTCCGCAGCCCGGCCTTCACCGCCACCGCCCTCGTCGCGATGATCACCTTTCTCGGGCTGATCGGCTTCTTCTTCGTCCTCAGCCTGTACTTCGGCATGGTCCAGCAACTCGACACGCTTCAGGCGGGGTTCCGGCTGCTGATGGTCACCCTGGCGGCCCTCGTGGTCGGAGCGCCGGTCGGGCGCCTCATGCACCGGGTCTCCGCCCGCGTCCTGATCACCGGCGGCCTGCTCGTGGTCGCCGCCTCGCTGCTGTCCCTGACCGCCCTTGACGCCACCACCCCGTTCGCCTCCGTGGCCTGGCGGCTGGCCCTGCTGGGCCTGGGCATGGGCACTGTCATGACGCCCATGACCGCCACGGCTGTCGCCTCCGTGCCGTACCAGCTGGCGGGCATGGCGGCAGCCGGCAACAACGCCTTCCGTCAGGTCGGCGGCGCCCTGGGCCCGGCGGTCCTGGGCGCACTGCTGACCACCAGGGCCCTGCACACCCTCCCCGAGCATCTCGCCGACGCCGGCCTGACGGGAGTGACCCAGCAGCGCATCGTCTCGGCCGCGGATGCGGACGGACTGGGCGCGGTCGCCCAGCTGAACCTGGGCGCGGACACCGGCCGCGCACTGGACGCCTTGGGCAGCGCCTTCCTCGACGGCCTCCACCTGTGCCTGATCGTGGCCGCGGTACTGACGCTGATTGCCGCCCTGTGTTCTGTCATCCTGCTGCGCCGCCCCCGGGAGACAAAGAGCACCGTGGTCCAGCCCAAGGCGGCAGCCACTGCGACGTCGGCGACGGATGCGAACGGCGCCGGCCATGGCCGCTCGGTCTCCCCCGCGGAGACGGTTACGGCATCGGACGGCGCGTGATTACCGGACGGCCGGGTCCGACGCAGGTCGACGGCGCGCAACGCCACGGCGCGACCACAGCGTTGATGCCAGGCTCCGGCGGCTCGACGCTCGCATAGCGGCCGGCGCGGCATGACAAAGGTGCTGTCCGGCGAGCGACGGGGGCGCTCGCCGGACAGCAGCAAGCGGGCCTGCTCCAGGGCCGGGTACTCGACGCAGATCCGGTCGAACGGCTGGCGTTCACGCAAGCTGGCCAGCGGGAACCTGCTGACTGTGACCGCCGTGGACCTCGATCAAGTGGGGTTGCGGCGGCTCGATGTCGGGGCGATCGGGCATGGGGAGACGGTTGGGTTCGTGGATGACGTCGTGGGCCGGATGAGCGGCTGATCCGGCCCACGACGGTGGCTCAGCCGCAGGCGCCTTGGTCGGACCAGACGCCCCATTCGCCGGTGGTGCCGGGGATCTCGTTGGTGGTCCACCACTTGGCGAGCCAGTTGTGGCCGGCGTAGGAGACCTTGTCGCCGTTGACGTAGATGGCGGAGCTGCTCCAGGCGGTGGCGCAGGTGGTGGCCGTCGCGGTGGGGGTGGGGGTGACGGTGGGAGTGGGGGTGACGGTCGGGGTGGGGGTGGGCGTCGGGGTCGCGGTGGTGGTCGGGGTCGAGGTCGAGCCCGAGCAGCTGGAGGCGGAGCCGTCGACGGCTGTCGTGATGGAGTTGAGCAGCGTGGTGCCGGTGTCCAGGTCGAGCAGGGAGTACATCATGGCGCCGCCGAGGCCGTGGCAGTGGGCGTAGTCGGCCCTGGCCTGGATGGACCTGGCGTTGAGGCCGGTCCAGAATTCGGTGCCGTTGTAGAAGTAGGAGGCCTTGGCGGTGTCGTCCCAGTAGGTGTAGCTGGCGTTGTCGACGAGGCCGGTGAGCTCCTTGTAGTAGGCGACGCCGGCGGTGGCGCTGAGGCTGCGGGCGGGGGCGGCGCCGGTGGCGGTCTGGGCGAGGCCGTGGTTGCTGCCGGCCGGGACGCCGGTCCAGCCGCGGTAGTAGAGCTCGTAGCCCAGGGTGATCTTGGAGGCGGCCAGGCCGCCGGCCGTGTAGGCGTTGACGGCGGCGTCGATGGTGTACTTCGCGGCGGTGGGGTCGCCGGCGGAGGCGTAGAGCGGGGACTGGTGGTAGGTGGGGCCGGTGGCGGCCCAGGCGCCGTTCATGTCGTACGTCATGAGGTTGGCGTAGTCGAGATAGGAGCCGATCTTGTCGGTCTCCAGGTTGGCGATCTTGTCGCCGCCGGAGGGGAGAGCGGCGGTGAGCAGCATCTTGCGGCCGTTGGCGGAGCCGTAGGCGTCGAGCTGCTTCCTGAACTCGGCCAGGAGAAGGGTGAAGTTGGCCTTGTCTGCGGTGCTGTAGTGGTTGCCGGTGTGGCCCGCGGCGGAGCCGGGGTACTCCCAGTCGAGGTCGATGCCGTCGAAGAGGCCGGCGGCGGCGCCGGTGCCGCCGAAGCCGTCGGCGACGGGGAGGTTGCCCTTGATGAAGGTGTCGATGCAGGAGGTGACGAACTTGGTGCGGGCGGCGGCGCTGGCGGCGACGTCGGAGAAGTACTTGGAGTAGGTCCAGCCGCCGATCGAGATATTGATCTTCAGGTTGGGGTACTTGGCCTTGAGCTTCTTCAGCTGGTTGAAGTTGCCGGCCAGCGGCTGGTTCCAGACGTCGGCGACGCCGTCGACGCTGTCGGCGGCGGTGAAGGTCTTGCCGTAGTCGGCGTAGGAGTCGCCCGCGCCGTCGCCCGCGCTCCCGTTGGACTCGTCCTGGCTGGCGGCCTTGTTGACGCCTTCGAGACAGGTGAGGTTGGTCGGGTCGATGTTGGCGAACGAGTAGTTGAGGACGTCGAGCTTGCCCGCGATGCCCCGGGTGTCCAGGTGCTTGGGGTAGAAGGCGTTGCCGTAGACGCTCCACTGGTCGTAGTACGCGATGTTGACGCCGCCGGTGGAGGTGGCGGCGGCCGCCTCGGAGGGGCCGATGCCGGCCAGGCCGGCGAAGGCGCCGAGGGCGAGGGCGGCACTGGTGAGCGCGGCCAGGAGCGGTCGCTTCCTGAGCTGCTCGAACCGCTTGAGCTGTTTGAACTGCACGGGGGCCTCCGGGGAAAGGGGCGGCGAGCCGGGGGTGGTCTTTGCATGAATAGCGCCGTAGTCATGAGCGGGTCAATGGTCCGAACCAAAGCAGGACTAGACCAATTTCGGTTCCCTTCGCCACCTCCGGCGATCCGCGCCCGCAGCACAAAGCCGCTCGTCACAGGGGTGACGAGCGGCTTTAGGACTGCCTTAAGGGAACGCGGCACAACACCCCGTCGAACGGGGCCGAACGAACCAGGCGCGGCCGCGAAACGCGGGTTTAACCAGGGGACCTCATCCCGTACGCGTCCGCTATCAGCTCGTACGAGCGCAGCCGCGCCTGCGGCGTGTGCCCGTTGGCGGTCAGCATCAGCTCGTCCGCACCGGTGCGGCGCGCGAGCGCGTCCAGGCCCTCGCGTACGGCATCGGAGGTGCCGTGGACGACATTGGCCATCCAGGAGTCCACGAACTCCCGCTCCGCGAGGCCGAATTCGTACGCCTCCGCCTCCTCGGGGGAGGGGACCAGCCCGGGCCGTCCGGTGCGCAGCCGCAGCATCGCGAGGGCGCCGCTGAGGACCTGGCGGCGGGCGTCCTTGTCCTCGTCGGCGGCGAGCGCGGCGACGCCGATCAGCGCGTACGGCTCGGCCAGCACCTCGGAGGGCCGGAAGGACTCGCGGTAGAGGTCGAGCGCCGGGATGGTGTTCGCCGCCGAGAAGTGGTGCGCGAAGGCGAACGGCAGGCCCAGGGTGCCCGCGAGCCGCGCGCTGAAGCCGCTGGAGCCGAGCAGCCAGATGGCAGGGCGGGCCGCGCTCTGCACCCCGCCGGGGACGCTCCCCTGCACGGGGCCCGGCACGGCGTGGATCCGCGCGTACGGGTGCCCGTCGGGGAAGTCGTCGTCCAGGAAGCGGGTCAGCTCCGCGAGCTGCCGGGGGAACTCGTCGCCGCCCTCGGCCCGGTCGCCCCGCCGCAGCGCGGCGGCCGTCGCCCCGTCCGTACCCGGCGCCCGTCCGAGCCCGAGGTCGATCCGGCCGGGCGCGAACGCCTCCAGCGTGCCGAACTGCTCCGCGATGACCAGCGGTGCGTGGTTGGGCAGCATGACGCCGCCCGAGCCGAGCCGGATCGTCTCCGTGTGCGCGGCGATGTGCGCCAGGATCACGGCCGGCGACGAGCTGGCGACCCCGGGCATCGAGTGGTGCTCGGCCACCCAGTAACGGCCGAACCCACGGCTCTCGGCCAGCTTCGCCAGCGCGACGCTCGCGCGCAGCGCGTCGGTCGCGGTGAGTCCGCTGCCGACCTGGGCCAGGTCCAGTACGGACAGCGGCACGGGCGGGGGCGGGGTCACGGGCTGGGGTGGCGGCACGGTTTCGTTGCCCACTGGGGGTTCCTCCTCGGGATGGTTCTCCTCCAGCGGAAAGGAACCGGAGTAAGGCTCCGCTTATTCCCCGGGACGCCCGGACAGGCCTAGACGTCCAGCGCGACGTACTTGACCTCCAGGTACTCCTCGATACCCACCCCGCCGCCCTCCCGGCCCAGTCCGGACTGCTTCACGCCCCCGAAGGGCGCGGCCGGCGTCGAGACCATCCCCTTGTTGAGGCCGACCATCCCGGACTCCAGGGACTCCGCGTACCGCACCGCCCGCCGCAGGCTTTCGGTGAAGACATACGAGACGAGCCCGAAGACCGTGTCGTTGGCCATGGCGATCGCCTGGTCGTCGTGCTCGAAGGTGACGATGGGGGCCACCGGCCCGAAGATCTCCTCCTTCAGCAGCCGCGCGTCCGGCGGGACATCGGCGAGCACCGTCGGCGGGTAGAAGTACCCGGGCCGCTCCGCGAGCGGCTCGCCGCCGGTGACGGCCCGGGCGCCGCCCGCCACCGCGTCCCGCACCAGGGCGTCGACCTTGTCGCGTCCGGCGGCGTCGATCAGCGGTCCGACCTGGACGCCGGGCTCGCTCCCCCGCCCGACCACCATCGAGCCGAGCTTCCCGGCGAGGCGCTCGGTGAACGCACCGGCCAGCGACGCGTGGACGTACATGCGGTTGGCGGAGGTGCAGGCCTCCCCCACGTTGCGCATCTTGGCGATCGCGGCGCCCTCGACCGCCTTGTCCAGGTCCGCGTCCTCGCAGACGATCAGCGGCGCGTTGCCGCCCAGCTCCATGGACGTACGCAGGACGTTCTCCGCGCTCTGCTCGATCAGCCCGCGCCCGACCCGCGTGGACCCGGTGAAGGACAGCTTGCGCAGCCGCCCGTCCCGCAGCAGCGGCCCGCACACCTCCCCCGGGCGGGTGGTGGTGAGGACGTTCAGAACGCCGTCGGGCAGTCCGGCCTGGCCCATGATCTCGGCCAGGGCGAGCATGGACAGCGGGGTCTGGTGGGCCGGCTTGACGATCATCGTGCAGCCGGCGGCGACCGCCGGGCCGATCTTCCGGGTGCCCATCGCCGTAGGGAAGTTCCAGGGCGTGATGAGCAGCGCGGGCCCGACCGGCTGACGCATGATCCAGATCCGGCCGTTGCCGTCGGGAGCGGTCTTCCAGCCGCCGTCGATCCGGACGGCCTCCTCCGCGAACCAGCGGAAGAACTCGGCGGCGTAGAGGATCTCCCCGCGCGACTCGGCGACCGGCTTGCCCATCTCCAGGGTCATCAGCAGCGCGAGATCGTCCTGCCGCTCCACCAGCAGCTCGTACGCCGCCCGCAGGATCTCCCCGCGCTCGCGCGGCGCGGTCGCCGCCCACCCCGCCGCCGCCCCGGCCGCCGCGTCCATCGCCGCGGCGGCGTCCTCGGCCCCCGCGTCCGGCACCGCGCACAGCGCCCGCCCGGTCGAGGGATCCTCGACCTCGTACTCCCGGCCGCCGCTCGCCGGCCGCCACCTGCCACCGATCAGCAGCCCCTTGGGCACCCGCTCGACGACCAGTTGCTCGCGCTTCACGTCCATGTCGCTCATGGCAGCTCCCTGCCTGTCGCGGACAGTCCCACCGTCCAGATTCGCACGGAAGCCGGACCATGGGTGGGCCAAGGGTCCGCCAAAGGCGCGCCGAGCGCGTCGCTTGCCTGATCGGAGCCGGAATTTCCCGTGCTGGGCGCTCTGATCAGAATTGGTCCATGACGTGGGCATATGCCAGTGTGGTGCGTTCCTGCATATACGTCCGGGGCCCACTACTTAAGTCTTCAACTCGCTCTACCGGAAACCCCATTCAGGCTATCGTTGATTCCGGCCCTGCTGCCGGGCCCGGCTCAATGCCGATCGGCGTCCGTGACCGGCAGCTACAGCAAGGACGCAAACGGTCACACCTGTAGGGGGACACCGTGGCGCTTGAGCACCGACAGATCGCGCCGGTCTACGCGGTCCAGTACGCGCTGCGCGTGCTGGAAGCCGTGGACAATCACCGGCACGGCGTATCCGCCGAGCAGCTCGCCCGCGAAATCGGGGTGCCTATCGAGTATCTGACCCAACTCCTGGCCATGCTCAAGCGCGAGCGATATGTGAACGCGCTGCCCGGCGGCGGATACGCGGTCGGTGAGTCACTGGTCCTGCTCGGCAGCGCGAGCCGCGACCGGGCACTCGGCGAAAAAATCAAGAACGTGCTGACGGCACTGCGCGACGAGGTCGGCGCGGCGGTCTACTTCAGCCGCTACGACGACGGCGAGGTCCGGATCATCGACTTCGCCGACGGGCCGAACGCGCCGAGGGTCAACGAGTGGGTCGACTTCCGCTCCGCCGCCCACGCCAGCGCGGTCGGCAAGTGCCTGCTCACCCAGCTCGACCACAACGCCCGGCGCGACCATCTCTCCCGGCACAAGATCGTGCGGCTCACCTCCCGTACGACCACCAGCGAGCGGGTGCTGCTCACCAAGCTGGAGAGCCAGCCCGCCACCGCGCCGACCCTGGACCTCCAGGAGTACGCGGTCGGCACGGTCTGCGCCGCCATCCCGATCACCATCGGCAAGACCGCCGGCTGCCTGGCGCTCTCCCTGCCGGTCACCGAGGCCCACCGGCTGCGCCCGGCCGCCGACACGCTCAACGAGCGCGCGGCGCCGGTGCTGCTGTCGCTCACCCTCTGAAGAACCGAATGAAAGAGGGCCCCTCGCCGAAGCGAGGGGCCCTCTTCATTCCTACGATCTGTGCGCCGCGAGGGACTTGAACCCCCAACCCGCTGATTAAGAGTCAGCTGCTCTGCCAGTTGAGCTAGCGGCGCTCACCGACAGAGAAGATCCTACCTGACCTGCTGGGGTGCTGGGGACCACGTCCTCGCCCGTCTCGCCGAAGGACGCGGGCTCGTCGTCCAGCCAGCCGAGCCGCACCATCTTCACGCCCGCCTGGAAGCGGCTCTCCGCGCCGATCTGCTGCATCAGGTCGGCGACGATGCGGCGGACCGTACGGTCGGACAGGCCGAGCTTGCGGGCGATCGCCTCGTCGGTGAGGCCCGAGGCGAGCAGCCGGACGACCTCGCGGTGGCGGGTGCCGGAGACCGTGGGGCTGCTCTCGTCCGAGACCAGGTCGGAGGAGGTCGCCCAGAAGTACTCGAAGAACTGGCGGAGCACCGCGACCATCGCGGGGCTGCGGATCACCATCGCGGGAGGCGCGGTGCCCTCGTCGTACGGTCCCGCCTCGATGGAGGGGACCACGGCCAGGTTGTGGTCCGTGATGATCATCCGCATCGGAAGGGTCGTCGCCGTCCGCACCAGGGCACCGTCCCGCATCAGATCGTTGAGGTGTTCCCTCACATGCGGGGCCGCCGCCGACGTGGCGAGGTGGATGGTGCGCATCACGACCCCTCGCTCAAGCGCCTGGCGGTTGAGCGAGTTGCCCCCTCGGAGCCGCTCCGGGGGCAGCGGGCGGCCGGGAAACATCGACAGCGTCTCGAACTTGGCGCTGCGCGACCCCTCCTCCAGGATCGCGGCGATCTGGGCGGGCTGGACGGCGACCTCGATACGGCCCTCGGCGAGCTGCCGGAAGTGCAGTGGCTGGAAATCGGTAACGACCTGGGCCAGGGCGTTGTGCGCGCGGTTGACGCTGGCCGTGAGCTCCTCGGTCGTGCGCCTGCTCGCCTCCAGCATGTGAGCCATCGCCGACGCGGGCGAATGCACGGACCAGCCGCTGCTGACCCCCTCGTACCGTGCCGCCAGACCCAGCCTCATCAGGGTGTCCAGGGCGCCCATCAGCTCTTCGTCGGTCCAGCCGAAACGGGCACGTACACCTTCGGGGGTCCAGTGCGCATCACCGAGCGCGAGCGCATACAGTTCCCGGGCCCGCGCACTCACAAGGTCATCGGTCACCGTGCGGACCCCCAATTGCTCTCGTCTACACCCCCGGCCCAGCTCAGGGTAATCGGATCGGCTCGAAGTTTGACCCGTCGGGCCCCAGGCGGTCCCTTGTGTCCGCATAGGGCCATGTCCGTTTCCGGACCACGAAAAACGGGGACCGCAGCCACGATCGTCCGACAGAATTCAGTCAGTCGTACGGTTCCCCCCGAACCGAGCGGCCACCAGATGGATCACTTCCCCGCTCACACCCCCGGGACAGGTCACCATGACTTCGATACGCCGCACCGCGCTCCGCGCTCTGGTGGGCGTCGCCGCTGCCCTTCTGCTGGGTTTCGCCGGCGTCGCAGCCACCACCGCTTCCGCGACGCACGCGTCGCCTCAGGCTGCAGCCGAACCGAGTGACTACGTCTGGTAGCAACCCCCAAGGGCTATCTCCCTCCCCCCACGCTGAAGGGCCCGGCATCCTCCCCCCCTCTTGCCGGGCCCCTCAGCATGCCCTCCTTGGCGGCGCCCCGTCCCCACGACGGGTCGCCGCCAAGTAGGTTTCACGCCTCTTTTTGCGGCGCGAATGTCCTGTGCATGACATGTGAACGACCCTCCGGCAGACCCCGGCACAAGGCGTCTTCGGGCCAGAAACGACCGGACGGGGTGACCAAGGCCACGTCGGCGGCCTCCGGAGCGCCCGCGACGACGGCCGACCACCGGCCGCCGGACCGCCGGGATCCGGACTCCGCGCAGGTCAGAGGGGGTCGCGCCACGCGAATCCACAACGGCCTGCAGCGGCGGC
>Ga0307517_10007001_pt1 | contig 16556 bp, 24 predicted proteins | sample 23_EM_MG_FD_194515 | JGI IMG/M metagenome (GOLD analysis project Ga0307517, IMG submission 194515) | Populus trichocarpa ectomycorrhiza microbial communities from riparian zone in the Pacific Northwest, United States - 23_EM | ecosystem: Host-associated > Plants > Roots > Unclassified | place... | reverse complement strand
CGAGCCACTCAAGGCTGACTATGCTTTCTTTGTAGGGGAGATGGGCGACGGATGAGTTCGGCGAGGTTAGGTTTATAGTTCAGCGCCAACGGTCCGGTCGGCAGCTCCTCTCATGATTAGGACCTGAGATCCGGATCACCAGATAGCCTTCTTCAGGCCCCCTTCGAGTCATCGATTGAAAACATGCGGCGATAGCGATAACAACAGTGATGGCATGTGTATTCATAATTGTATCAACAGGCGAAGGACGAAGAGTATGCATGTGGGCTATCCAGGAAAAAAGTGTGGGGATCCTCCGCGATATAGCAATACATGGGATACAATGTAAACATGAGAACACGGAAGAGTAGACCAGAAGGTGAAGTGGTACACCGCCTAGTTGTGGAGGAGGTTCGCTTCCTCGACGATAGACCTTGCCTCTGCGGAACGGTATTGCAATTTGTACTTGAACGGTACGACGTGCCTGAGGTTTCATGAATACAGTGACCAATGATGAGGTCATGCACCATCAACCTACTTGATAAACGTCTTGGTATACTCGACGGGAGGGGTAATTGGAACCCCGGCCTCGTCCACCGCTTTTGTAAGATCCATGGTTGCGATAATGTTCGACATGATCAAAAAGATGTTCGACTCGGCGAACGCCTTGCCGGGGCACACTCTGCGACCGAACCCAAATACGGCGTCAACTTGGCAAGCGGCTTCCGAGTCCATCTTTCCCCAGAACCTCTCCGGCTTGAATTGTTCGGGTTCCGGGTACAGTTCTTCATTCCTCGTGATGGCACTGTAATTGGACACACACGAACACACAAAGAAGGCGTGAGTAATTTGTGTCCCGGGGTGGGAATGGAACACTGGAGGGGGGACGAACCATACGTTAAACATAACCGTTGCGTCTTTTGGCATGAAATACCCCCGGTAGATGTCGTCCTCCGTCAGTTGATGAGGCACACCTGTTCGCACGATTGACAACACATCAACATTCAATAGCCAACGTGAGGGTCTGGCTTCTAAGGCTGACCCGCATCTGAGATGGTTGGGGGGGGGAGGGTACTAACCGAGTGGAATGGGACATCCCCATCTAGTAATTCAAGATTCCATGTCGAGGAATGAAAATACCGGCCGTAAGTACTCGAGGGGCACAATGAACAGCCGGCCATGAACACTGACCGAAGAACTTCCTTTAAAACGCACTCGAAGTAGGGAAGCGAGTCCCGATCGTCAAAGTCGACCAATCGCACGTTTCCCGTCCTCTGGTCGATCTCCTCTCGCAATTTAGAGAACACCTCTGGGTGTAGGATGAGAGCGAGGACGAAGGCTTCCAGAATGGCACCAGTCTACAAGGATGTCAATGGACGTCAACATGGCTCGACCGTCGCCATCCTCACAGTATCTGACGCGGCTACGCCAGGGGTCAGCCAACGAACAACACCCATGGAGATCAATGAGCTCACCGGCATATAACACACCACTGATGTGAAGGATATCGGTCGTATCTATTGTCTCAGTAGCGCGATAGGGGGCAGATTGCGTCCTCATCTCCTCCAACAAGTCAACGGTGATACATTGGGTTGCTGTGCCCTCCGCCTGTGCGACGGTTCAATGTCCACTTCTCCGGTCACGATACAACAACATACCATTCGAGCCTTCACCCACTGATACGGTTCATCGAAGAACCTGTCTACGAGGGACTTGGTATACACCGCGTGGTTCTTGAATCCAGAGAAAGGGGCCCACGTCGGCCAGTATTTCACTGCACAAGAGGGTTACAGCAGGTTCCACAACGACGCCGAGTAACGTACATGCTGGAACCAGATCGCAGAGCAGTGAACCTGGACCGCCGGCGGCCACAGAGGCCGATGTGCATTCATCCGCGAGAACGACAAGTGGATCGTCGCAGTCCTTGACGATGTACCCATAGGTGATGTTTAGTATTGTTCCAGCAGCTGTGAACATGCTGTGAGGGAGGGTTCAACGAAGACGAGGGGGCGACAAACTGTATCTGTAGCGTGCAGAATCAGTCAGAGATGTCAGGCATAGAAAGAGACGAGAGCTGACCGTTTTAAATGTTTCGTGAGGTCACCGGGTGTGTTTCCGAGATCGGCGAGGGTTGCATATGCTTCCTTTCGTTGAATGTGCACGTACTTTGATATCTGCTTGTCGCTGAACTGATCTTGGATGATGCGCCGGTGTTTTCTGAATCTGGGCCCAACCCTCTGGTGCGATAGAACATCTCCCCATCCCATCCTGGAATTTGTCGAAGAAAAGAGAGTTAGAGTCACGAAGGTCCATCTATCAGATGATTCTTTGGGATGGGAATAGACGCACAGCTCACACTGCATGACCATGCGTGGCCTGCTCGAGTATATGCTGCTGCGTTTCTCAAGTAGATCCCTTGCGGCTTGATACGAATTGAGCACGATGATGGGCTTTCCAACCACGGTCACATAATTGACGTCACCTCGTATTGACGAAAATTAGCAAACGTATGACGAAGCATCAGGTCAAGCACCTGCAAGAGACAACATACCGTACTTCTTGCCCCAAGCTGTGAAGACACGTTCAAGTTCGTCCGAAACCATAGCCCTCGCGTTCCCAATGATTGGGTCGGGTGGAGGGCCAGGCGGGTATGGCAGCGACTTAGAACCCTTCCACTTGGAAACTGCCACGAGGCCAGCGACAGTAACAACCAAAGAGATCCCAATAGCTGTTGAATCGAGGAGAGGGGAGGGAGAGGACATTATGAACGAGGGATGACAGAGACAAAGCGAGCGTAAACCCGTCACTTTATCTATAAATTTGTGGCGTGTGGGTGTGGGGAAGTTCCAAGCAACGTGTTGATATCATGGAGAATCATCGGGCCCGCCTCCGATCCAGAAGCCGAGGGGTGCAAGTCGTCGGATAACAGTACACTGACAGAAGGTCCAAAAACACGAATCGCGCGACCAGTGCCTGGATTCGAAACCACGCCCTGTTCTAACCAGCAAGACAATTTACGAGGGAGATGAGAAACCACCGCAGGCAGTGACTGTGATGAATTGCAAACAGGTGGCGTCCTCACCCCGACCGAGAGTAGTGTCCACTTTATTGATATCCCGGTCAGTGTGCCTAGCAATAAAACGGGTTTCAACGCGTCTTTACTATAAAAGGCGATCACGTCATTCACGATCACACACTCCCTGCCCGCCCGTATTTGTTCCTGTTTGGCCTCGTTTGATCCGCAGGTCCTTCCCGCCTCAGACCTTGACCCCGACCGAGATCATCTCGTGTAAACAATGAGTGCAGGGCAGGAACGCTTTGGCAGACGGGTGGCATTGAATCAGACAACGTGCACCCCTCACTTCTCCCGAGTTTAGTGGCCGAGCTTCAAATCTCTACCGGCGCGGAAAGGATAAAATTTTCGGCATCCCGTCGGATGTTCCCGACTGCTCTGGCACAAATGAAATTTAGTGGTCCCTCGTCGCTGGTCGAGGAAACGCGGACGGCAGAAACAATAGTCATGTTTAAGAGAGAAGAAGTTCTATAGAAGGAACGCGATAGTTTGATAAACACGGCCGTGAAGAAGAACCAGGTAACCATAATTCCAATGATAGTACTGGGCAACAAACGAGAGGGGTGACACAAGCTTACGACCGATTGGAACATGCCAACGTTTCAACATTTGGCGTTCAACTGTGAAGCAGTTTGGTTCGTTCCACGGCAGCACGAGCCTTCTCAGACCGGTAAGCCATCTTGCACGGGAATGTCTTGACATGTCTGCGGAATGGTGAACCGTCAGAGAAAAAATACCGAGATGCCCGAAGGAAGATGAGGATACGCGTACCTGACGAACGATCCAATATACTCAGGATTTGGTGTTATTGGTTGCCCCGTCTCGTCTACGCGTTTCTCGATCGTCATTGTAGCAACGATGTTGGCCATTAGTAACCACACGTTCGCCTCAGCAAATGCTTTCCCTGGACAGACCCGCCTACCGAACCCGAAGACCGCATCAACCTGGGAGGCCGCCTCCGAATCCATCTTTCCTATGAACCGCTCGGGATCGAACTTCTCCGGCTCTGGGTAGAGCTCCTCGTTCCGGGTAATTGCCCTGGAAGTCGGTCAGTCGCGGGCCGACCCGCAAATGAAAGACCACAAACCATGCATTGAAAAACACCGTGGAACCCTTCGGCAGGAAGTACCCGCGGTAGTTATCGTCCGAAGTTAGCTGACGCGGAACACCTGACACCACCTTCAGTACGTTTAATGAGGCCCACGGAGATTCATTTACCCAGCGGCACAGGGCAGCCCCATCTCCGTGGAATTTCAGCAGCAGTTGCAACCAGAATTCGGTAGGGTGACTCACCTAAGCACCTCCTTTAAAATGGAATTAAAATAGGGAAGTGAGTTCCGGTCGTCAAAGTCCACTAGCCTATCGTTGCCGATAACTTGGTCGATCTCCTCTTGGGCCTTCCTGAATGCGTCTGGGTGAAGTACCATACACAGGACGAAACTCATCAGGAAGGACCCAGTCTATACCTCTGTGTCAAAATCTCCAGAATCGGGTGTGTCAAGGTCAGAAATACCGTATCCGTAGCGGCTGATCATTTGGGTCAGTCCCTCGATTACCACCGGAACCATCGTGGGACCTACCAGCGTACAACACACCAGTAATATGGAGAATGTCCTGTTCGTCGATGGTCTTGGAAGCATCACATGGACCAGACTGGGTCCTAAGAACCTCTAAAAGATCCACAGCAATGCAGGGTGACGCGGTGCCACTAGCCTATATCAATATGGTGAGTATCAGGCGGCTAATATCAGGAACGGCTCATGTGTAAAATAAATAGAAACGTACGATCTGGCCCTTGACCCACTGATAGGGAGCGTCAAACATCTTAAGCACAAGTTCCCTTGTGAGAAGGGCGTGGCGCTTGAACCCCGCAAAAGGGAACCACGCCGGAAGGTATTTTACTAATTCCAGACAAGGAATTGTCAGGTAAATCTATGTCCTAGAGCCCTCGAGGGCCCCCACCAGATCCTTGACCAACCTTAATGGTCAACTTACATATGGGAAACATATCACACAACATTGCGCCGGGGCCTCCAGCTTTGACCGTGTTCCGTGTAGCCGCATCGGCGATTGCAATGAACTGGTCATCACAATCGCGCACATTGTACCCGTAGGTGACGTTGAGAATCAGGCCAGCGGCTGGTATGTTGTTGTAAACCCCATATACCCTAGCCGCACAGGGTGGCCCGGGGAATCAACCAAGTCACTTACTAAACCTGCAACCGGTGAGGCGTCAGATTACTGGACCATATTGATCGCGCCCCCGCGGACCATATTGAGAGTCGTACCGTTTCAAGTGCCTATCGAAATCATGGGGACTATCGCCAATGTTCGCGAGTGTGGTATAAACCTCCTTTCGTTGCAAGCTGGTGTAGTTCGCGAGTGACTTGGCGCTAAAGTGGTCCTGCACAATCCTACGGTGCTTGCGGAATCGGGGGCCACCACGTTGATGCACCAGAACATCACCATATCCCATTCTGTTGGGGGAATTGCCACAAAATGGTGACATGTCACTATAAGTCGAATACATCGGCCAAATGAAACACCGAAACTCACAGTTCTGAAAGGAGTACCAAACGAGGCCGACTGGAGTAGATGCCACTCCTCTTCTCCAACAGGTCTCTGCAAGCCGTGTACGAATTCAAGACTACCAGTGGTTGTCCGAGGACTTCAAGGTAGTTTACGTCGCCTGTCAGGGTGTCAACATCGGACCGGTTGAAGCTCCAGTTCCGACTGAGAATGAATAGGACATGCCGTAACGTTTTCCCCACTCTGTGAACCTTCGCTCGATGTAGTCCTCAGTCATTTGGCGAGCGTTTCCAAGGATGGGATCCCTTGGGGGACCTGGAGGATAATTTGGAGACTTCTTCACCACCCTGAATAGGAAGATAACCAGCAATGCGGCCGCGACAGCGGCCCAACCGATCCGGGCCGGCTCGAGTGTCGTCAGGGAGGGAACCCACTGGAGTAAGTGATCAGACATAGTGAGAAGGGGTGGGGCGTGGAAGGTACCTGGTACACACCCTTTTATCTGTTCCCCGTGTTATTCCCTCCCATCCTCCGTCGACCTTGTATTAGAATAAGTGGATTCATAAGGTTTAGTCAATGGGTGACCGGTGACCGGTGAATATCCGTAAGACTAGAGATATCTCTAAGCACCGTAGAAGGGTGCCAGTAGCGGAGATTCGCGCTGCCCCTGACCCGACACGACGGATGGGGTCCTGGCAGTTCCCTTATGAGTCCTTTGATATTCATCTAGGATCCTGTGTACACAGCGAACCTTACAGACAGCCACCCAATCTAGAATGCAGGGGAGAAGATCGGGCGCCAATGATAGGTCACAGCAATGTGGCACTACGCTTCGATTTCGCGTGCCTGAGGCGTCACGAAACCGCGGAAGCCGCCGGAGACAAGCTCCCTCGCTCTATCGTGTGAAATTAGGTTTGGGATTCTCCGCCCTCGCATGCGGAAACCGGCCTATGGGACTCGGAATAAACCACAGGAAAACACAGACGGGGGGTGTCGGTCATGGTCACAGATCGTCCAGGGCGGGTCTCAGACCATCCAAGATCTCACCGCAGTCGCTAGCTGCCATCGGGTGAGCTTGGGCACCGGCGCCCTAATAAAAAATGAGGAACGCATCGATGAACCGTTTTGGGACATAGAATTGGTATTTCTGTGCATCGTTGGAGACTTTGGGGATGAATTATGTATAGTCTGATGTCAGGCTGAAACAAGACGAAACAAGAAGGTCGATATCCTCGTCGAACATCAGGCGATGTACAATGATGGTTGAGAAGAACCGCCGTATACGTACGAACAGGCATGGGAGACTCGCCGCGGTCATCAGCTTTGCGGAGTCGAGGCGAGGATTCTGGACTTTTTTCGGTTAGTGTCCCGGCTCGCCCGATTGGAGAACTTGTTCCCGGCGGATCCCATTGTTCTCCTCCAGCCCACGATACCGTGATTTCCGGAGTCTTGGGAGGGGCGTTTCTGCTGCTCGGGTTTCGCATCGTGGGAACTAGCACTGTTGAGAGAGTGGGTCGATGAAGAGTGATCGTGATTGTTGGTGCTGGCAAGGATGGAAGTGATTCTGCTCTTCCAGTTGGGTGAGCGTTTTGTTTCCAAAGCGGGTTCAAGAGGTATTGGCAACAAGGGCGGAACCGAGATGGCCTGATCTTCAACATCGGACAACGAGGACGGAGAGGAAACCGAGGGCGTTTCAAGGGGAACCTTCGGAGCCGCGTTTGGGTTGTAGACCAGGTCGAATTCGAGCACAGAAGAATTCCCAGAGGAAGATGACCCTGTCGACCTCGACGGATCGTATTCCAGCTCTAGAATCGGGCGACTGGCCTCGTCCGGAATCCCAAGGGCGCCTCTCGTTTCCTGGAGCATTGTCTCCATCTTGAGTGTAGCCTCTCGTTCGTACTCAACAAGGGCTTGTAAAACCCGGAGGATTTGTTCGAGCTCTTCCTTGTCCTTGCGGGCGGTCTCGAGTCGCTTGAGCTCATCGTTCCACTTGTCTTCGATATCCTTGATCTGTACTCGGAGCGATTCCACAGATTCGTAGGCGACTTTGTGTTGGGAGAGGTCGACAGAGAGGTCGGATGCCATGTCAAAAGAAGGGTGGGTAGTTGGTAGTCGAGGATGGTCGGCAATAGTTGTGGAAGAGACTGAGGTTGAAATCCAGCGCCTGCATTCCAACTTCCCCCATTCTCTTTCATCAACTCTCGCTATCACAACCCATCCATTCCTTTGTATACCCAGCTTTCTTTCACCATATGATGTTGTCATCCACTTCGCCGACCGTCCAGCAGCTTTTGGAGCAGGTCTCGCGATTGCTCCAGCGCGGCTCTCAAATCGAGGCAGAAACCAGGTTCACGACCCTCCAGTGTCTCGTAATCAAGGACCAGATAGAGCAGACCAAGGTTAGCGTCGTCGAAGAGCGGATGAAGCAGCAGGTCTGCGCAGACAAGATTGCACGCCTGAAGGAAATGGCGGCTCCTAGGAATTCAGGCGGTAAGGAGCATGTTCACAACAACGTTCATTCGAGTCTGGGATTGAAATTTAGGCGATAGTCTGCAGCATGAGTACCCCTGTACCCCGACCACGCTCGAAATGTGTCAGTGCCGCTCAGCTCTCGGTAATTGTGTGGCGGTTGACCCAAAGCGCGTAGATGTCTGCAATAGCGGCGACTGGAGGCAGCCAAGGGGATCCCTTCTCCTCGATTTCTTCGCGTGCCAAGAGAAACGGAATGTTTTTTGACGAGGAGACTTCGGACGGGGTCACAAAGAGTGTGGATACTTGGTTGGGGTCGAGCCGTAGACAGCGTGTAACCTCTGCTCTGTAGTGTCGTTGTGGCGGGGAATATCCAAGTCCGCTATAGCCGAGTTTAATTCAGGGTCACTTCCACTTCCTCTGATCAACCTCGACCGCCGCCGGCTGCGACGGCAACGACACTCACCATCTTAACTTCTGGGCTGTATCATGAGCGGATTCACTGGCCGACAAGCTCCACGTAAAGGAGAAAACTACGAGCTCAGCGTCGATCTCAACAGCGAATACCGCGATAAACGCAAGGATGCTATCAAACGTGTAATCGCGTCAATGACAGTGGGAAAAGGTATGCTTTGGTTGAATTCTCGCTTTATATGCTGAGGATGACTGACGTACGGTAGATGTTAGTGGTCTGTTCCCCGACGTGCTCAAGAACATGCAGACGGAAGATCTTGAGCAGAAAAAGCTCGTCTATCTATACCTCATGAACTACGCCAAAACTCAACCTGAACTTGTCATCCTCGCTGTGAACACATTCGTTAAAGATGCTGAAGATTCAAATCCACTCGTACGGGCCCTGGCGATCCGGACCATGGGATGCCTACGTGCAGAAAAGATCATCGATTACCTTTGCGACCCGCTTCAAAAGTGTTTAAGGGACGACGACCCCTACGTCCGGAAAACCGCAGCGTTGTGCGTAGCCAAGCTATACGACCTAAAGCCAGAGTTGGTGATGGACAATGGGTTCTTGGAGCAACTGAGGGATATGGTAGCAGATTCCAATCCAATGGTGAGTTGACAGAAGGCTGTTTACTCGTCTTCATTACTCAAATTTGCCTCGAAGGTCGTCGCAAACACGATTGCCGCTCTCTCAGATATCCACTTTGCGTCAGTTGCAGCTGGATCAGATGAGGGTCTCTTTACCATCGACTCCTCGATCCTTCAAAAACTTCTCATTGCCCTCAACGAATGTTCCGAGTGGGGAAGGGTTGCCATTCTGAACGCCTTGGCTCGATACGATGCCGTAGATGAACGAGAAAGCGAGCATATATGCGAGCGTGTCGTTCCTCAATTCCAACATGCGAACGGCAGCGTGGTTTTGGCTGCCATCAAGGTAAGTTCTTGTCAGACCTGCGCAGTCGCATTGACGTACGAGTAAATTTAGGCTATCATGATCCACATGCGGGGAATTTCTGGTGACCAGCTCCGGAAAACGCTAGTTCGAAAGATGGCTCCCCCACTTGTTACCCTCTTGTCTTCTCCCCCTGAAGTCCAATGGGTTGCGCTGAGGAACATCAACCTACTTCTGCAAAAGGAGCCTGGCGCTCTTTCGAACGAAATGAGGGTATTCTTCTGCAAGTACAACGACCCATTGTACGTGAAGGTAGAGAAACTCGATATAATGGTACGGCTTGCGAACGAACACAACGTCGATCCTTTACTCAGCGAACTGAAAGAGTGAGTTAATCTCCGGCCCGGCGCATGCCACGACTGATCGTTTTTTTGGTCCAGGTACGCATCAGAAGTCGATGTCGACTTCGTGAGAAAGAGTGTAAAAGCCATTGGTCAAGCTGCAATCAAGATCGAGGAAGGAGCCGAGCGATGCGTGAACGTCTTGTTAGATCTCATTGCCACGAGAGTTAGCTACGTTGTCCAGGAGGCTGTGGTCGTGATGAAGGTATTTGGCGACCGCAAAGCTGTTCAAAAACTCCCTGATCCCAGTTTTAGGATATCTTCAGGAAGTACCCATCACAGTATGAGGGTATCATTCCAACGCTATGCGCCAACCTCGACGAACTCGACGAACCGGAAGCCAAGGCCTCCTTAATTTGGATCATTGGAGAGTACGCGAACAAGATCGATAACGCTGATGAGCTATTGGGAATATTCGTAGATACTTTCATGGAGGAATCTTACCCCGTATGTGCTCGCCAGCTGTTGTTTTCAGGATTCTAATCCACTCACCCTCCAGGTGCAACTACAAACACTCACCGCTGTGGTAAAGCTATTCCTACGGAAGCCAGAAACATCACAGGGCTTGGTACAAAAGGTGTTAAATACGGCAACCAAGGACTGTGATTCCCCCGATGTCCGGGATCGGGCATACATTTACTGGAGGTTGCTGTCGACGGACCCAGGTGCGGCGAAGGTATGAGCTCCTGTTGAAGAAGCAAATTCTCGCTCTGAAGGACCCATATAGGCCGTAATCTTGGCTCACAGGCCTCCAATATCTATTCCAAGAACGAACATTTCCCCAGCGCTCTTGGAAGAACTCATTGGCGAGATGTCAACTTTAGCCAGTGTATACCATAAACCCGCTGGCACCTTCATCGGACTGGGGCGTATTGGTGCCGATTCTGTGCAGAAGAAGGAAGAGTGCGTGTTTACAGACTGAAAGTCGTCCACTCGCGCAGGATCTCACGCTCCTTCATTAGTGTTCTGGACGACCGATTCTCCACGCAGAAGGCGTTGCAAACCGTCGCGGCAGGTCAACAGGCCGAGAACCTTCTCGACTTTGACGACGTTCCTTCAGATCAACCATCTGGACTGGCCGCTACACAAATTTCCGCCACCATACCAGCAGCCGCAAACCTCATGGCAGGCACTTCATCGAATCCACTCGACGACCTTGTCTCCATCTTTGGAAACATGGGTACCACCCAACCGACGCCCGTTTCGGCGGTTTCCTCGAATCTGTTCGGTTCACAACCTTCACTACAACCACAACAGCAACAAGACGCTTTCAGTGGATTGAGTGGAGTGGCTTCCCCTCCTCAGGTTACTTCACCGCCACCGCAACAGGCGCAAAAGCAGGAGGACGATTTGTTGGGTCTCTTCTAGACCGTGATCAGTCGCTTGTCTTCCGTTCAGTATTTATCACTTTTTGTTTGCACCGTGGTTCTTTCCTTATCCGAACGCCTTCGAAACGGGACGCGACACCCGGACCTTCACTAGAGATTGTGCGCTTGGATAGGTTTCTACTATTATCCCCCCAGATCATCTGGCGGAACCGCTCCCTCCCTTTGCGGATTTTTCTGGGACGTCGCTTGCTATTCAAGCGTTTCTCCCCAAGTTCCGCGCGCTGAGCATCTAATCTTCCTTGTAGAGGATTTCTGGGGGTTGCTTTACACGTACTGACGCCGCCCACCGGCGGGAACTGTTCGGAACGCGCTTCTGCACGCAAAAAATCCACGACCTCATGTACCCTCATACGTCCGATATGCATAATGTAATCTCGCCACATACAGATATCCGCATTGCCTTTGATTCCAGCTTTTCTGGAGGTAATCATCACCCTCGAACCCTGGTTAAAATACCCGGATCGGTTAGAATGTTTCACTGTACCGTTTACGTTTTCTGGTGTACTCTTGGTCCGTGGCCCATTACATACGTGTACGGCCTATGCGCTGCCGAAACACTCTGGGTAAAAATACATCCAGGTGTCCGCGGTATTCCGTGGGTGAAGTGCAGCAAGGTCGCCGAGCTGAACAAACCGAAGCATCGGGTCGCATCACTTATGTCTCGCGAGTCATCCCATGGTTACCTACCCCTCTAGCTTCATCTCATGTACGTCTGAAATGCCGTGGACCCGATTTAATCCTTCAATCACATCGATTTTACATAGGAAGAAGATCGGATTGCCACAATAGGCGTACTCAATTCTAAAAGTTCAAAACGATCTGGATCAGTTCAGTTCACCGATCGCGTGAAGGAAGGGTGAAGTCCCGGTGGGGTTTCCTTATTTAGTGGTAGCACCGAGAGGACGCAGGTGGCTTGCGGCGCCGGATGAGCCAACAGCGCGTACAAGATTTCGTTGTCTATGCTGAAGTCCAGGTTCATTTGGAGGTTATACTCGGGGCGGTCAGCCCTACAAGGCCACCAGAGTCCTCGAAAATACTCTAAGTCCGAAGCGACGGAGGAAACAGAGGGGACAGAGGGGACAGAGACGATTCGGTATTGTCTGAACCAGTCCCCGTCGCTTACACACCCAACCACCAAATAAGGAAACCCCACCGGGACTTCACCCTTCCTTCACGCGATCGGTGAACTGAACTGACCCAGATCGTTTTGAACTTTTAGAATTGAGTACGCCTAATGGTAACACCTTTGGAACCGACAGTGTTTCATCGGATACACTCTATCATTGGGGTATGATTGGAGGATGTGTTATCCGCTTGTGATCTAGCCTTTTGGACCCAATTTGAGAGCTCGGGCCATATTGGGGTGATTGAGGTGGTTTTCACCGCAAGCTTTGATATCAGGAACGATGGATGTCACAATGAGGGCATCCTCGTAAATAAAATGAAAAAAAGCTACAGCCGCCCCAGAAAGCCCGTTAGCGGTTTAGGACGATTATGGCGCTGATACCATGGATCCTTGTCATGGAAGCCCATAAAGAATAAGTTCAGTCCCTAAGGAACGACGATTACAGTGCTCACATAAATCCCGCGTTCCGCCTCGGCACTACACCTGTACCGTTGGACTGTGGGGATGACCCACTGGACTGTGGGCCTACTTCGGATGTGGATGTGAGCGCTTGAGCAGCCACAGGATTTAGAAACGGTGGTAACCTTTGGAGGGAACCATATCAATGTCAATCATTGTGACCTTTCCAGTTTGGTCCTACAATGCAGGTTTTCAGTTGTAGATTTACATGAAAGCGCTGAGTTGGTTACGGAGACGTCGCGAATATTAAGGGTTGTGATCCTTGAGGCTGGAGTTCACAAGGTTCGTCGCACCCGGCGGGTGGGTTCTAGCTGGTGTCTGCCGACGCGCCACCTTGCCTCCTGCGCCCTAGTTCGCAGTACATAATCCGGTTCTGAGTTTGAAAGAGGTCCGTGACTGGCCAGGGTGATGGAGCTTGACACATAGTCCGACTAACCCGTGTCTGACCTTAGCTTCGCCCCATAGAGTCAGAAGACCAGATCAAGCCTGACCTTTTTGTGTGGTTCTAACCACAGCAGCGGAACGGTGGTTCGGGGCCTCGATAGATTACGAGAGTGGGGCCACGGGCGCTGGAATGGTGTAGCTCGTCCATGTGGTCTGTGTAGGGCCCCGTCCGCAATTGTCGCAACTGCATGACACTCGTGAACGAGAGTTCGGACCGGAAGCCATCGCCACGAAGTTCGCCTTCAACGCTCCTGTCTCGGAGATCGGGCCCACGCTGATCGCCGAGCAGTAAACACTATCTACCCTGCGCATCGCGACGAGGATAGTCACACCCAGCCAGTGCGCCAGATGCTGGAAACTGGGAACTAGGAATACGGTCTGCGCTTACTGTGGCAATCACCAGCATACCAATGCACACATCAAATACTGCCGCCCGTGCGTCACAGAGGGCCGCAACGTGATCACTGAGCTCGCGCTTAACAACACCCTTCCACTCTTCCACTTCTTCCGACTGCCCCGGCCCATGCGTGGGGCGTGCTACCCGAATCCTGTAATAGAGTGTTTCAGAACTCTCATCAATATGTGGCCCCACCCGGACACGGTGGGTCTGGCCAGAACTGCACAGAGGGAACCAACGGCGGCGTACCCACCCCAAAATCCCGAGTTCCGCTTTGTACTTGAAACACTCCAATGTCTTCGATGGAACTCAACTTATTCACGATACCTTCCTCCGACGCCTTGACAACATCGACTGGTTTCTGAACTTCACTTTCAAACCCAACCCAGTCGGAAAGAGAGGTTCCGAGGACAGGGCTCACTGCTTACTTGGTGGGATCAAGGTTCGTCTCTGTGTGCGTCCATCCCAGTAGTTTAGAAGACCTTCCATACCGAAAAGCAGCCCGTAGAGGGAGTGCTCCGATGTACTTAGTCACTTAAATAACAATACTAGGCCTTACAAAAAAAAGAGAGATCGGGCCGAGCTGGCCCCAGTTCGCGGGGCACAGCCACCATCGAAGGCCGCACCTTCCGTCTGCCACCATGTTCAAGAAACCTTTGGCGGAGTTCAAGACGTCTGGTATGATCCAAAGCTAGAGTCGTTCCTCAGCCCTATTCCTAAAAAAATTATAGCACCCTTGCGGACATCCGATCGTAAAAAGCTCAGGCAGAGAGTGATCCAGGAGTTTTCTCTTTCCTCAGAGGCCGGAGAGCTCCTCGTCCCGGAAGGTCTCCTTTCCGTAAAATACACGAGTCATTCGAGGGTTCCCGGTGTACGCGATTTTCGAGTGATCTCCTTGGATCCCATTTCAATCAATCACCTCTAGGTGGTGTACCTCTCATCGGATGGCGTTCCGCTGTGGTTCACGACGGGGAAAGGATCTGATCACTTAATACCAACGGGTAATTATGGACGGGTCTCTCGGATCTACGCTTCATTCACTTATACGTTTCAGTGTACACGTTGTGGAAGCAAGCAGATCTGCTTTCGTTCCTCTCAACACCATCCGCCGTTATCCCAGTCTTGATCAACGGGGCGGACTTGATGGCACCAGGAGGTTTGTCCCCCTCATCACCACAAACCATTCCAGTCGCTGACATCTCCTAAGGGTAGTGGTTCAACATTCCCCATCCTTATCCGTCGGCCAACTCGTTTGCGTGACTCAGTACTACCCTACTGTGAACGGTGTCCCACAGATTGGACCTGCGCTTGCCGTGGGCCATATGGCTCTCCCTAGTGATCAGATCAGAGGATCTGGGAAAGGGAAAGGTGTGAACATCGTTCATACGTGGAAAGACCACCTATGGGAGATGGGCAGGAAAGAGGATCCGCCTCCCCCACGAGCCATCGAGCTCAACCAGAGAACGGACTCTGAGATCGGTGGTGAAGGCTCCTCCATCGGTGATCCTGATACCCCCGCCGGAACCAAATCGGAAAGTCCCAGGGAAGGGTTGTCACCACCTCCAGACAAGCCACAGACTGTGCCCCCGAAAGAAGAAATAAATCCATTGTCCCAACAAGGTAATATCTCTGGCCCTGTGGAAAACCACTTCCTGACCGGGAAAATGTAGAGGTCTCTGATATACTGCGGTCGGCTTTGCTCCAATCAATCGCTACTACACTGTCGAAACTACCCCCATCGTCCTTCCCAATTTCTCCTTCGGTCTTCTCGGAGACATATATCTTACCGTACCGGCCCTACAAGGAAGTTTCAACTACTGGTACTCCGGTGGACATCAAACATTCCGGGCACAAATCTTTGACGGCCTTCCTCAAGGCGAGTGCCAAGGAGGGACTGATAAAGATCAAGGAAACCAAAGGAGAAATCGTAGTTGCTGGTGTGTGTTGTACCGTTACGGCCATTGAATTCGTTCTCGCTGAGACTCTGCGCAGGTGTGAACCGATCGCATCCAAGCGTTGACGCACACCATAACCATGTAACGATGAAGGACGTGGAGGAAAAGAAAGAGAGAAGAGAGGAACGAGATCGCCAAGAAGAACAAAAGGCCAAGGAAAAGGGTCGTGAGCTCCAGATAACTCTCCTTTGGAAACCGCATATGGGGAACGTCGCGTTTTTCAAGGAAGCTGGCAAAGAGTGAGTGCAAGTGCAACTCCACGCAAACGACAGGACTGAACGTACCACGAAACCCCCTCAGCCCGAGAGATCTCTTCACTCAGGTGGAGATCAGGTCAATTGTTAACGGATACGTGGCGGCGAAACAAATCCTGAACCCCCGGGATCAAGCCTACGTCAACGTTACGGAGGATTCCATTTTGTTGGATGCCCTCTCGGACCTGAAGGCTGGCGAACGGAAGCAGCTCCAAGAGACCGAGTTTCTGCGTCGTAATGAGGTCGCTGACAGGATCATCAAGAATATGCAACCCTGGTACGAGATAAATGGGGAGGGGAAGGACCCAGTCGTCAAGTAAGGATCTGGCGCCTCATCCCCCTCTTGTATTCACTTACGTTTACTCCAGGAAGGGCGAACTGAAACGAGTTTCCATCGTAGTCAAAACTCGCCAAGGACGTCGTGCAACCACCTGCGTCACCGGATTCGAGAGCTTCCAAGTCGGAGCAGATGATCTTTCTGAGGAACTCCGGAAAGCCTGCGCATCATCAACCTCCGTAAATCCTCTCCCAGGAAAAGCAGCCGGACAGGAAGTCATGGTCCAAGGGAAACAACTAAAGGCGGTCGCCGATCTATTAATTGCAAAGGGCGTTCCCAAACAGTGGATAGAAGTTAAAGACACGACAACAGGGAAGAAGTGAGGTGATGTTGATACACTATTGGTGGCATGGTGTACGCCTATGTACGTTTGTAGGCACGCCCCCCCCATTTT
>Ga0307517_10006999_pt1 | contig 16559 bp, 15 predicted proteins | sample 23_EM_MG_FD_194515 | JGI IMG/M metagenome (GOLD analysis project Ga0307517, IMG submission 194515) | Populus trichocarpa ectomycorrhiza microbial communities from riparian zone in the Pacific Northwest, United States - 23_EM | ecosystem: Host-associated > Plants > Roots > Unclassified | place... | reverse complement strand
AGCGGCAAGCACGAACTGAGTTGAGAAGAAAAGCCTACCTCCAGAATCGTGACCCACGTAACCTGGGGGTGCGCCAATGAGGCGCGAAATAGAGTGCTTTTCGGAGTATTCCGAGGAATCAATCCTGATCATAGCGTCGGGTGAATCGAACAACAGCGTCGCGAGCGTCTTGGAAAGAAGGGTTTTTCCGGTACCCGAAGGACCAGCCATAAGGAATGAGGCAATGGGGCGAGCAGCGTCCCGGAGACCGCTCCTGGACAATCGAACAGCGTTCGCAACTGCCTTGACCGCCTCAGGTTGACCGACAACGCTCTCTGCGAGAATCTTCTCGAGGCGGAGCAGCTTCTCCTTTTCGCTTGACATCAATCTGGTGACGGGAATTGATGTCCAGCGAGCGACGATCTCGGCGATCTGTTCTGATGTGACCGTGTCGCTTCCGGTACCGTCAGCATCCTCTGCGGTTTTCTTCTGTTCCAAAACCTTGAGTCGGTTCTGGAGATCTGGCAGGGCATAGTAGCGCAAATCCGAAGCAGTCGAAAGGTCGTATCTTCGCTCGGCATCTTCAGCCTTGGCCTTCAGCTCGTCGATTTTCTTGCGGACTTGGTTGATCTCGTCACCACGTTTCTTCTCGTTTTCGTATGCCACGAGCAGCGGTTGGAGCTGGTCCTCAACATCGGCGATGGCCTTTCGAGCGGCGGCGAGCCGTTCCTTTGAAGCTTGATCTTTCTCGCGCTCGAGGGCATGAACTTCTACTTCAAGCTCGAGTTTGCGCCGCTGAAGCTTATCGATGGCCTCTGGCGCGGTTTCTCGCGTGACGCGAACACTGTGGAACGGGGATCAATACAACGCTCGGTGACAGCGGCGCCGTGAAACCCCACCTGGCGCAAGCTTCGTCGACCAAATCAATTGCGGAATCGGGAAGACGCCGGGATGTCAAGTACCGATGAGCGAGCGTTGCGGCCGAGATTAATGCACTATCCAGTATCCGAACCCCATGATGGACCTCATACTTCTCACGGATTCCGCGGAGGATGTTAATCGTTTCCGGAACGGAAGGCTCATTGACCAAGACTTGGGCGAATCGACGCTCAAAAGCAGCATCCTTTTCGATGTATTTGCGGTATTCGCTGGATGTTATGTCAGTAACCATGAATTACAGATTACGGCGCGCGCAAGACTCACGCTAATGTAGTCGCTCCAATACACCGCAACTTCCCACGGGCGAGCATGGGCTTGAGGAGGTTGGCAGCGTCCATACCCCCGCTCGAGGAGTCAGACCCCGCCATGATCAAATGAAGCTCATCAATGAACAAAATGACGCCAGCGCCCTCCTCGGACGCCTTCTCAATCTCATTCAAGACGGACTTGACACGTTCTTCATACTCTCCCTTGTACTTTGCGCCCGCCATGAGCGCTCCCATGTCTAAACGCGGTAGATCAGAATCAACGTTTACACGTCAAAATTGTACAAAGCATTCACTTACCAAGGGAGAACAATCGACCCAACAGTGATGCAGGCACGTCACGGTTCACGATTCGCTGGGCCAGGCCCTAGGGGGAATCAATCAGCAATTGAATGGGTTATAGAAACAGCAGCCACGTTGCATACCTCAACCACAGCTGTCTTTCCCACACCGGGCTCTCCAATAAGCACGGGATTGTTTTTCGTCCTTCTGCAAAGAATGCGAATGGCGCGGCGGATCTCATGATCACGACCAATGACAGGGTCGATCTTTCCGTCCGCGGCTAGGGCCGTCAGATCGACTGCGTATTTCGACAGGGCGTCGAAACCTTGCTCGGCGTTCTTGGTGTCAACCCGACGGTTCCCGCGAATCTGGTCGATGGCCGTTTTGAGAACAGCTTCAGTGAGACCAGCCTCCTTTACGACAGGTTGAATGCTGGAGTCTTTAATGAGGGCGAGGAGGAGATGGTCTTGAGCAATGTATGAATCGTGCATGGTCTTCTGGATGGACTGGGCCTCTCGGAGGAGCTTGACGGCGGCAGGGCCTAATGTGGTCTCATCTGGGGGAGGTGATTGCGCGGGCAGCCGGACGATGATACGGTTAAGTGATCGCTTGACCACAACCTAACAGAGAACGTCAAAGTCAGGTTGTAACCACTCCAATGAAAGAAAATGAACTTACCGGATCACCCCCAACTTTCTCAATGACAGAGGTGAAAAGGGAGTTTTTGCTACCCTGGTTACCCTGGCTCAACCCTCCCGGCGGTTGCTGGTGACCAGCACCTTCGTTTAAGAGAACGAGCGCGATATGGGCCGGCACAACTGCATACGAGGGCCTAATCAGATAGGAGCGCTTTCCGTGACGCAATTGAAATGCGTACCGTGGGCGTTAGCATAGTCCTTGGCGAGCTGGATCGCAGCGGCCAAGGTCTCCTGGGTCTTGTCTGTAAAGTCCATGTTTAAACTCATCGACGGAAGAGAAGGAAGAGAGAAAGCTGGTTAGCTTTGGGGAAGAGGAGTGTTACGCTTTTATACTCCACCATCTCCCTTGAGTGTTTTTCTTTCCCTCTTTCCAGAAGAGTCTAGTCACGTCACGCACATTCCAGTGACGCCCAGTTCCTTCGTCACACCAACAATAATATTCCCACGGGTGCTTCCCACCAAAGTCGAAAAACCATGAACGTGCTCGGAAGGAGAATACTCTCGACCCCTCGCGTCCTCGCTCGATTCTCCTCAACCACCACCGTCGTTCCACCTCAGCCACCCACCTCAGCCACTCCAACCTTCGCAACCGAGACCGCAGTCTCGGATTACCCTCAGGCTCCGAACCACCCCGGGCTATGGTCAGAGAACCAAGGTCCTAGGCCGACCCCCGCGACCGGCCCCCGCTTCGAACAGACGGCCATGCACCTCCAACCCCAACCCCTCAGCGCAATGGACTTGATCGCGAAAGAGCCAATTCGCCTGTCCAAGTCCAGAATCGCAGCTTGTGACGGAGGTGCGTACCGAAACTCCCGCTTTTCCCGCTCTCCCTCCCCCCTCGTTACCATGTCGTGTCGCACCCCCGGAACGATGGCTCTCGGCGTATCCGACTTTCGAGCAATTACTGACCACCTTTTTTGGATCGGGTAGGTGGGGGAGCACTCGGTCACCCTAAAATCTTTATCAATCTCGTGCGCCCATAACGTCCCTGTTCTCTCTTCCTTTTTTCTCACACCCGGCCTTTTCTCCCTTCTAAAACTCACAGGACAAGCCCGGCGCTCACTCTTGCACGTAAGCCCACCCACTTCATCTCCCCAACTTGGTTCGGGTTTATCTGACCCGCGCAATACCAATCTACCGGTATCCTTTTCCCTTTACAGATATTGGTAAGTCATCACATTGTCCCCCCCTTCGAATGATGTGGCATCTCCCTAACGCCCAAATACAGTGGCCTCAGGTTTGAGCTGGAACATCACGAGCACGACCATTGATCCCGGCTGCTTCTAGATCGTTCATTCCTTACCCTACACACATTCAGACGTGGGACACTCACAGGACCTCACGTTGGCAATCCAGTTTATAGTATCGACTGTATCGCGTGCTCAACTAATCTCCCTCCGTGCGAGAATTTGTACCCGGGCCTCGAACGTGAGACGCATGTGATGAATCGATTAGAGCGTACCCAGGGAGCCCGCCATCGGATGACCATCCCCAGGTTCACGCTCTATTCCTCGATTAAATAGCAGCAATGGATGCCATTGTGTGGGTGTGTGAGGTGCGAGGTAAAAATACAATGTAGTCTACTATGTTGGACGGGAACGATAGACAATAAGGGAAGACGATGTACAGAATGAATAAAAACATAGGACACCGACAGAAAACGAAAGGATACGCTGGAGAAAACCAAACGACTAAGGGAATGATACCAAAAGGAAACCCTGCCTAGCAACGATTATGGTGGTGGAATGTTCGTTAAGATAAGGTGCGGCAGCATGAAGACAACGGAGCGGGCAAGGGAAACGAAACTGAACTGGATAAAAGGAATGGCGTGACGACCAACGGAACCGAGAAGGGAAGAAAGATTCCATTCTCAGTGCCTCCTGGGTCGAGGGTAGGTGGGGGGAATAATAGTTAAACGAACGTGTGCGTGGGGGGGAACTGAATTAAGGTTGTTGATGCACATCATCAACGAACGCGGCAGGGTAACGATAGGGGGAGGGGTAGGGGAATCAAGAACAACACAGAAGCGCCGGCAGTCAAGCAGGAAGACTTGAGAAAAACAGGCAAGAAATGAGGGGAGACGATGATGGACGGTGGAGGATGAAGAGGTGGGGAAGGGGTGCGGATTGGATGGTAGGATGGGTGCATATCTCAAGTCGATGATGAGCCGGGTTTAAAGTATCCGTGTCCACAGGGCATCGTAAGAAGAAAAAGTAAAAAGAGAAACAAAAACGAATGATTTGCAGGCAGGTGTTATGCGAAAGAAAGCAGTGGGGAGAACGAGGACCAGAAAACGAGGAATGCTGTCTTACAAGGGATCACTGTCAACCTTCATCACGAGTGTAAATGGAACTGTCATCAGGGCTGGTGAATGACATCGGCGATAACGGCCGGTATTCGCCCTCGGCAACAGCTTCCAGCTGAGCGAACGGTGGTAGTGACGTTGATCTCGTTCCTGATGAAAGGCCTTCTCTTGAGGGTGAAGACTGAAGAAGAAAAAAGTCAGCCTTACAACAACAGTCCGGACGCAGTTGGACGTACCACTTTAAACATTGGGTTAACCGCGGACTTGGGCAATCCTGGGCTCGGGGGATACGGACTCAGAGATGGGGAACGAGGGATTCCTTGGGCGAAAGGTGGCAATGGAGGAGGAGAGGGGACGAGAGGACTCAGATGTCTCCGGTCAGATAACCCGCCGCCGTCTGACCAGCTGGTCATCGGTTGTGGTTGATTTGACCACTGTGGCGAGCCTATTGAAAGATTTTGCATGGGAGGCGGCGACCCGTGGTCCGACAACGAAGAACCAGCGTCCACAGAAGGCCGGAGGTGAAAGTCGTTGAGTAACTGTTGTTCGTACGACAGCGAATTCGACGACCGCCCGGACTTGGTAAGTTCGTCGTATGCCGCCCGCAGTGACGACGTGGAGGACTTGTGCAACCCAAATGCACTTGTCCGTGAGCGTAGTCGCAGAGGCCCAGGGTCGCTGTCCACAGTGGCGAACGAGATAACCGACATCCTTCCCAGGTCTGATGATGACATTGAATGGTCGTCGTCCCAATCTCTCCTCCGGGCCTTTGGGTTCCTCTCATCTCTCCAACCAGAGAACGGTGGCTCCCCATACCTCCCACCGGCCGCATTGAGGGTAGTCGTACTCCTCTCCTGGTGGGAACCGTGCGCTCGTCTCTCTGGCCCAGTGGTATTTCTCGTTTGCCTTTCCGCTTCGGGCCGTCCAGCAGGATTGGGATTGATGGCGTATTTCCACTCCAAGTCCGAAGTCTTCTGCATGAGTGCGTTCCTCTTCTGCATGACGGCCCTCGCTTGTTCCCTCTGCATCTTCTCCGCCAAAGCCCGTTTCTGTTTCTCCGCCTCCTTAGCCATCCGCTCAGCTTCCTTCTTGAGTTTCTTTGGGTCAAACTCTTGTGGGGCAGGGATTTCGATTGATCGGCTACCGGCGCTGGAGGAACGTTTGAGCGATGGCGTCGAATTTGAGGACGTAATGTTCTCATCGACAGGCGGTAGTTGATGGACCTTGTCCCCATGGCCAAATTTGCCTAAACCCCACTTGAGGCTGACGAGGGAACCAAGGGTTTTGAGTTTCGGTCCGTTCGTCTGCACATCTGGTGGCCGAGGATTGGCAGGGTCTTGCAGAGGCTCCGGGTCTGGTGGGGGTCGGTTGGGATATTCTTGGGCAACGGGTGACGTTTGAACGTCCATCGGTTGGGCGGCGTCATATTCGGGAGAAGTGACATCCATAGGATCCCAACCGTTGTTTACATAACCGTTTGACGCGTAATTTGAAGGCGCATCTGGAGGGAGGTTGGCATTGACAACAGCGGCATTGGGGTCTTTCCGGTGGTGATTTGATGGGTAGAGGGGAGAGCGGTGAGTGTTGGAGGCGTCGAAATGGGGCGATGGTTTCGGGACGGGAGGGGAATGTGCGTGGGAAGGGGGTACGGTTCGAGGGGATTGAGTGGTGAGTGAAGTGTGTTGTTGCTGAATGGCGCGTGGGAACGGACGGGACTGTAATGGGGGCGGAGAAGATACCAGAATGGGGGGATTGTTCTTAGGCGAGGTCTCCGCCAGATATGGATGGTCGAGGCATTGGCGGGCGGTCAAACGAGCATCAGGATCGTACTTGAGCAGGTCCGCGATACAGTCGACCAATTTCAAAGGGACGGAACGATCGAAAAGGGCGTATATGCTCTTGGGTTGGATCTACGAATGGGTCAATACCGCGCAGCAAGGGCCGGCGAAACAGGGAAGAGGATACCTTTGGGAAGGCGAAGCCAACGGTTTTGGCCATCTTGATACCTCGAGGCCATTTACCTCCTCCGTGGGACTTGCCCCGGGAATCTAGACCATACTCATCTGATGGGTCGCCTAGCAGGTCGCATATCCGCGCAACTTGATCGATTTCTCCTTGGCCAGGAAAGAGCGGTCGCAGATTGACAAGTTCGGCCATGATAGTTCCAAACGCCCATAAATCGACGGGATTCGAATAATCGCGACTCCGCAGAAGTACCTCTGGTGCCCGGTACCACCGGGTGGACACGTATTCGGTGTACGGTGGCTTGCTTTTGGTCTCACGCGCGAGACCAAAGTCAGCGAGCTTGATGATAACGACCACGTCCTTCTCGGGCGGGGCATTTGGAGGAGCGACAGGCGATACCGGCCGATAGTCGTAGAGGCCAGTGGTGGTCACAAGAAGATTCTCAGGTTTCATATCGCGATGAAAATAACCGGAAGCGTGAATATGGTGGAGGCCTGATACGGTTTGGTGGAAGATGGAGGAGACGAGACCACCTGCTAGTGGCCGACCCTTGCGGGACTTGATTAGCTGGTAGAGATTACCTTCCATAGACTCGAACACGAAATAGAGTTCTTTGCTGGATGGGAGGAGGAAGAAATCGTAGAGGGGGATTATGTTGGGGTGATATTGGATATTTCTTAGCGACTGGAGGGGAGGCGGGACGAGAAATTGAGCATAAGGGCGAACAGGCGGGTGAAACGAACGTACCTCGAGCTCCTTGAGCTTTTTACACTCGTCCCAGCCTCCTTCCCATCGCTTCTTCATTCTCTTGACGGCTACGAGTCGCTTGTTGGCGTACTCTGGACGCGCACCCGGACCGCACTGCATGGCGGACAGAGGTGTATTGGGGGGTAAGGTCCCATGCCAATCACACAACCACACGGTTCCAAACGAGCCATCGCCAACAACCTTGAGGGGAGTGTAGGTGCGCGGTGATGCTAAAAAGAGCGGGAGTGAAAAAGAGAGAAAGAGAGGAAGTGAGTATAGGAAATCCGGGTTGAAGCGTGGGCATTGAGCTGACATGTTCTGGCGTCCCCGACATTGAGCTGGTTGTACTCGACGGTGACAGAGGGCACGCCGATGACGGTGACAGGATCCTTAGTGTTCTGCTGTGGCTGCTGGGTCGACGGGGGGCGTGAGGAGGACGAAGCGGTTGAGTTGGAGGGGGGCGGGGGTCGAGTGTGTACATGGTACTGACTCTGGGCTGGATGGATTGTGTGCATGATACAACCTGGACTGGCATTGCCCACTGGAGATCGTTCAGAGGGAGGGCATGCGCAAGGGTGAGTGGAAGTGGGAATAGGAAGAGACAACGGGTTCTTCCTCCGCTACCACTACCGCTCCGGGAACCCAAGCATCGAACTGCTCTTGATGATGAGAATCCATCAAACACCACCTGACCCGACGGAGATTATTTTATTCTTAAATTATTGCTACATTCTAGTACGGGACCTCGTCAAATAGCTTGGAAATACTCTCCCCGTAATGGCTCCGTCGGACAACCTCTGCGAGCACGATGCCAATGTCAATCACCTCCAGTTTCCCACACCGGGCGATATTCTCCTGCTGAGGCAGCGTGTTCGTGACGATGAGTTTGGTCAACGTGCTCTCCTCGACCGCTTCCAGCGCCCGTCCGCTGAGGATGCCATGAGTCACGATCGCAAACACACTCTCCGCACCGGCCTCTGTCAGCTGTTTGGCGGCTAGGACGAGGGTGCCGCAGGTGTCTGCCATGTCGTCGACCAATATCGCAATCTTATCCTTTACATGGCCTACGAGGATCATGCGAGAGACCTCGTTAGCCTTTTTACGCTCTTTGTGGAATAGGGCGAAATCAACGCAAAGTCGATCAGCCATCGATGTCGCTCTGTGGGAAACACGAAGCACGGGTGAGAAAAAGATAAACCGGCAGCGGAAAAAGAGGGATTCCCTGGGATCCTCTCTTGCTCCCCTCTCTGGCTTGGACTTGCCTTTTGGCGCCGCCAGCATCGGGCGAGACTATGACGAGGTTTGATAAATCGAAATTATTCCGAATGTAAAGGATTGCTGATGGTTCAGCATAGAGCTAGAAATGGGGGACCGCGAGAGAGAGAGAGAGAAGTCAAGAGAAGGGGAGAGAGAGATTGTCATGGGAAACTCTCACACTACGGGAGGGGGTTCCATCAGCAAAATAATACTGAAAACGGAAGAGATCACGACTAGCTTACTTGTCGACGGGAACATCAAAGAAGCCTTGGATTTGCGACGCATGCAAGTCCATTGTCTGATGAATGGGTGAGCCCCTCTCTAAAGTCGACCGGTGGGAAACGCACCACAACGTGGTCGCATCCCGACTTTTGGAGCATGTTGGCGACCAATTTGGCGGTGATCGGCGCCCGACTCTTGTCCTTTTTGTCCTGACGCGCATAGGGGAAGAGGGGGACGACGGCGGTAATCCGTTTCGCGCTGGCGATCTTACAGGCGTGGATCATGATGCAGAGTTCCATGAGCGCAGTGTTTACTTGGCCGCAACCAGTGTTGATGATATAGACGTCATCCTCGCGAACAGACTCTGCAATGCGCACGTTGGATTCACCAATGCCGGATTTCGTGACTGTGGCTCTTGAGACGGGAATCCCGAGACTGTGGGAGAGAACGTGAGAAGTGTGTGTGTGTGTGAGAATTGAAGACGGCCGTACCGTCTGGCGATGATCTCTGCTAGCTCTGGATGACTGGTCCCTATCAGAGAGGACGTATAAGCCCCCGGGTGCGACGAAAAGCATGGGAACAAAACGCTCACCGGTGAAGATTTTGATCCCATTACCAGCGAACATCGAGAGAGAGTGAAACAAAGGTTTTTTCCCACTTTTTCGCTTCGTTTATGTAATAAACCCAGCCGAGCATTCCTTCTCCGCGCTCTTCCCTTGAATTCCCCACGCTTCCCACCCCAGCGGTTCCTCCAACTTCGAAGCCTCATCCAAACCCGGGCGCGTGAATCCACCTACAGGAGCCGAACAGCTGTAACCGTCCACCGGTCACCGATCCCGCAGCCATAGCACAGTATCTTCATCACTCCATGGCCCGCCCCACGGCGCCCTATCGATGGTAGGATTTGCGGTATAAATGTCGCCGCCGAAACGTTGTACAGTCACGGTTCTCCTCACGTCTCTGTTGACCATCGCTCTCGGCTTGACATCGGTATCCTCGCGGTCGACCGGAAACTGCCGTTGCACATATGGGTCGGAATGTTGGCCATCTGATTCCGAGTTCCAGACTCTCGCTTCAGCAGTCTCCCAGCCGCTGATCCACCCGGTCCCACCAGCCACTCCGTGCTACGCCTCTGCGGCAGGAAACTGCACTGACGCCCTCGCTGGCTGGTACAACGGCATCTGGCGGTCCGATCAATCCGGTGCTTCCGAACACACCAATTGGGAGACGCACGTCTTCCCCAACGGGACGATCCAAGGATGCTACCTCAACACTTCCCTCGGCATTCCGTGTCAACAAGGCAGCGTCCCGGTAATCGGCGTCGACGCCAGAACCCCGGCCGGATATCCAGGAAGCTGTCAAATTTGCCGGGAAGCACAATTTACGCTTCGTTATCAAGAACACGGGGTGAGCTGCCTATTTTAATTCATTTTCTCCGAGTTGGGGAATCCTGATTCTTTTTTTTTTCTTTTCTTTTTACCAGACACGATTATCTCGGAAGGAGCACAGCCAGGGATTCGTTTTTGATATGGACTCACCATATGAAGGAAATCACTTTCCGCGATTCATTCTCTCCCACGGGTGCAACGGATTCCGTCACATATGATAACGGTTTGTTTCCGGTTCCTTGGTGAACCTCGATATCTCGCTGATTGCGACGCCAGCCTTCACCTTCACCGCCGGTGTGCAGTGGTATGAGGCGTATGCAGCAGCCAAACAGCGCAATCGGGTCATCGTCGGAGGCCTAAGTCTAAGAGGAAGTGTCGGTGCTACCGGTGGCTGGGTTTTAGGCGGCGGGCACAGCGCAATCGCTCCAAGCTATGGTCTTGGTATGCCAAGCTCACCTAGCCCGACCGAACCCATACTCACTCGATGGTTTTACAGGCGTGGACAACGTCTTGGAAATGACGATCGTTACCGCAGACGGTAACCATATAACTGCCAACCCGTACAACAACGCGGATTTATTCTGGGCCCTCCGAGGTGGAGGTGGAGGTACCTGGGGCATTGTCACCTCAGTCACTTACAAAACCCACCCTTCCACTCCCTTCTCTGCCGCCTTCATCGCGGCCAATTCCACCAACGTCAACTCGACCCAGAACTTACTCGCCGAGATCATTCGTCTCATTCCCTCGCTCGTCGAGCAAAGCTATGGCGGCTACGGCGGTGGAAGCACCGACCAGATCCAATTCTTCGCCCCATCACCCAACGTCACGGCCGAACAGACCCAGTCAACTTTCCGTCCCCTGTTCGAATTCGCAGCTTCCCAACCAGGTCTCTCGATTCAAAATTACACCATCATGTTCCAGGATTTCTGGGCATTCTACGAACCCATTTGGGCATCCACCGACGGTCAGGTCGGGGTCCCGGAGGAGATCTCATCTTGGTTGCTACCCAAGGACGTCGTCCAGACCGATAAACCCGAAGAATTGGCCGCGGAACTACTCAAGATGTCTGGATTCGGGTACTAGTGAGTTTTTTTTTTTCTTTCTTCTTCTCACAATCCCGGGAAATCGACTCGGATTCTTATGATTTCCCCATAGCCTCGTGACCGGCGGACAGGTTTCCCGTGCAGACCCCGAGTCTATGGGTCTTAACCCTGCCTGGCGAAACAGTCTGGTCTATATGACTCTCGGCATGCACTGGCAAGATGGTGCCAATTCGACAGAGATCGAAGCTGGTCGTCAACGTCTCATTCAGGATATGAGGATCCTCGAAGGCATAGCCCCTGACTCCGGCGCATACTTGAACGAGGTAACGGTCCTACGCCCATCCATAATCCTCCAACTCATTTCTTTTTTTCTTTTTTCACCCTTCGTCGCGTCTAGGCTTCGAGATACGAATTCGACTGGAAGAAATCCTTCTTCGGCAATCACTACGATAAGCTCCTGACCATCAAGCGAAAATACGATCCGACATCCCTCTTCCTCGTTTATGAAGGTATCGGATCAGATGAGTGGGATGCAGATCTCATCTGCCAAGTCTGAAACTGCTTCGAACTCTCCCTCTGAGCGGGGGGAACCCGAGCGGTGCAGTCCCCAAGCACCACCATTCATGATTTCAGTGTCAGGACCTTCTCAATTCCACTTGTTTAACTTCCGTATTTGTATCACCCTCTTCGGTATGCCAATAGTAATTACTCGTCCACAATTTGTTTTCGCGGGAGCCAAGCCTGAGAACAACAGGGCCAACGGGTGTGACGGCCCGCGCTGGCCAGGCTGGGATCACTCGTTCAGTTTATGTGGATGATCAGGGGTTATGCGGGGAGTAATAAACACACGATACGTGGGAGAGCTGAGTTAGGCTACAGAAATACAACCTGTCGGTACTACGAAAAGTGGAACGAGAGGAAGGGGGGTGCCGGAGGCCAAAGGGTACGGTATGTGTGGGATGATCGGCGTTGAAGCCATGGGTGTAGGTGAAAGATGTATATGTGGTGTGACGTACGACTAGGTGAGGGGCAGGGGCGAACATTTCGAGAGGTGTGGTTATGGTCGAGAAAAGGGTCCCAAGTGAAGATCGGAGAGTGTAAGGCGGGGCGGAGGAGGAGGGAGTTCACCGCCAGACTTGAGCAAGGCCCAAAGCCCGATCGGAGGAAGGCAAGGAGGCGATATGGGATAGACAAGAGGGGGAGGGTGAAGTGCCGATGGGTGAAATTGGAGAGAGCCAGAAAAAGAGGCGTTTGTACAGGATGCGTCAACCAACGATGCGGAAGATGCAGACAGAACAGATCTGGGGAATGAGAGAACAGAAAGAGAGGGAGGGGAGGGGAGAGAAAAATATGGGATAGCACAAGACATGAACTCGAAGCACCACTAGCAAGACAAGAGAAAGTACGAGAGAGAGAGAGAGAGAGAGGGATGTGGAGAGGAGGAGGGGAGAGTATGAGTCGGGTTGAAGACAAGGGGATGTGCCACTGATAGCAAAAAGCAGTACTAGGAAATGAGTAACCGTGATAGACACAAAACAAGAGGATCGATCGGTACAATATAATGATACGGACAGCCAAAAGAATGTGGTATGGTCGCGTCCACGCCGTCCGCTTATCTAGGTTGAAAACTCGTAAGATTTCCAACCGACGGGATCATACTCGTCTGGATACCAACCGCTCCCGGCCCCTTGTTATTCAAAATCGACAACAGCTGGGGGTTACCCTTCGGTTGCGATAACTGGGGAGAGGGACCCGGGAACGAAAGATGGGGTCCGACTCCAGGAACATTCGGCGGCGGACACGTTGCGGGGTAAAGAATCGCAGAGTGCGGTCGCGCAGTAATGGAGCCGTGCACGACTGGCGTCCTACCTCCGTATTGTCCAGGGAAATGCTGGTTACCAACGTGTCGTGGGAAGGGTGGGACATTGGACATTAATTGACCAGGGATTTGCTGATTATACTGAGGTACAGGTTGTAGATGAGGCGGGGGAGGCACCGCTTGAGTATATCCTCCCGACATTCCGGAGAGTAGCCCGTTGCTAGCGTGCAGGGGGGCGGGGTTCATTAACGAAGCATCCAACGGTCGTGGTCTAACCGTGAAAGGATCGGGTCCGAAGGTGGAACAGAGCGGCGGGGGAACCCCATTGACCGGTGGTGGTATAGATTGAACACGAGGAGGGAACCCGGATCCCTTGTCGGAAGAGTAGAGTACAGATCCTGGCACTAAACCAGCAAACATGGTGTTCTGCGGAGGAACGGAGGCCGCAGCTGAGCGAGGGATCATGGGGACACCAGGGTTGAACATCGGGCCTTGCAAATTCGCTCGCTGCTGTTCAAGTGTGGGTGTCAACCTTGCCGACTCATCCACAACACTTTCTAGAAGCGCCAACTGCCTCATCCTTTTCGCAGACGACGTGATTTCCGCAGGCCGGGTTGGGTACGTCAGGGCCGATATACTGCGCTGATGGCGGGGAGACAGGGACACCGCAGAAGCCAGGGAGCTTGGTGGTAGGCAAGCGTTTTGAATTGGTTCGCTTGAATTGTTTGTCACTTGGGGTTCAGAGGGTGGTAAGCTCGGCGTAATCTCGGTATCTGGCGTGCGTTGTGATGCGTTTACAGTCCAATCTGCAGCGGGGCGCGAATCCGCGGAAGAGGCAGTAGCAGGAACAGGAGTCGCAGCAGAAGGGGGAGGGGACCGGTTCTTGGTAACGATCGAAGAAAGCGCCGGTTTAGACTCATTGCCGCCCTGGAGGGCAGACATGGAAAGAGATTCCATCAAACGGGCCAAGTGAGGGTCTGTAGCAATGATTGGTTTCTCCGATAGGTCCTCCTTGACGACGTATGGTTCCGGCTGACCATACTTCGGGGAAGGGGTGTGAGGACCGTTCGACTGAGAACTTGTTTCCTGCGTGTTGCTGTCTGCAACCGAGTGAGAGTGTGGTGGAGATTCGGAACTAGATTCTGCGGATTCGTCTGGGGGAGGCAATCGATTCGAGTAGCCATTGTTCCGATTGCGCCTGTTGTTGCGTTTCAGCGTCACGGGTTTGTGGTCTTGGATGAAGTTCTTCAATGGACTGCATTGGGAAGTTAGAAGGTTCTGATGAGTCCCAGACGAAAACGGCTGGCTTACGCAATGAACGGGGAGATAAGGTAGAACTTTCCAGAGGATGAGCCGCTCTTCTTCCATGTAGGGAGATCAGACAGCTTGAACCAGTCAATTTTCTGTCGGGACGATGGGTGAACAGTTTGGGCATACAAGTCGCGAACAGCTTACACTGATCTCTTTGCGAGTTCTAGTCTTGAAAGGATAGTCTTCTGGTACTCCGGGAACAATATATAGGGAAATCTTTTGCTGTTTAATCGACATTTCAATGATGTGGTCTTGGTTAATTTGCCCAGTAAGGTCATAACCAGTCTCCTCAAAGACCTGGACGCAACAGTCAGAGGGTTCACACGACCGAAATACTTCAAGATATGCACCTCTCTAGCAGCGCACTTGTGTGGCTCCTCGTCTTGGTTGATTTTTCCTTTGGGGAACCCCCAACCAGCTGACGATTTCCAGCCTTTGACAAGAATACACTGGGGGACGGCGGTCAGAGCCTGCCGAGTCGACCAGAGTGATGGTCTACGCACTTTCTCCCATGTGTCGTTCAACATGATCGCTCCGCACACAGGAACTCTGGTTTTGTACTGCATGAAGTTGTTGAAGGCGATTTCGAAATCGGAACTCCACCGGTGCAGAACGGGACAGGCGCGGAAGAAGATTTGGGAAAACCTCTTGAGTGGTAGTGAAGGGAACTGGGGGTTTGCTTCTCGGACGAAATCCTCATAGAACCAATGACTATAGGTAGTTGAATCAAGGGCCAGCCACACATGGCAAAAAAAAGGACGCGCACGCTTGTTCGACCTGAAAACACACACGTTCTACGGAAGACAGTTCTGATTCTGGAAGATTGAGGATGAATCGACTGGGAAGCAGGAAGTCAACAAGAAGAGTAGGAGGCAGCGGGGTTGTGCGGAGGGCTACCTTGAGAGATCATCGAGGGCATCATCCAGGGATGTATAATTGGAGGAGTTGTCGGCCATTATTGTCGTTGGGGCGGCAGAAATTTCGGGCGAAGACGACGAAGACGACGCCATTTGGGAGTAAGAGGAAAGAGGTGAAGGAGCGAGCCACGGCAGGTACAGGTTGTGGAAGAGGGTGAGAGTATAAAAACAGTGTTCGAGATGGGGCTGCACTCGAAATCGCCTTCTTGTTGTCCCGACCCGCGCCACATCTGCTGACATTGTAATGTCACGTGTGCTCCTCAAAGTTCAAACCCACTCCGCCAAACCGGTGGTTTTGTTGAGGACTCACAAGGTCTTTGCGTGGTTCTGGGATGGCCGCCCTGTTCTGCCAATGTTCCAAGTTGTGACCACCCCTTCCTGGTCCCAATGGACAACAATTTGGTTCACAGTTTCGGGGGCGAACCCCCACCTTGTTAAAACCCCGCGGTCACAGAATCGCGTTCACTCGCTTGCGGCAAACGGAGGGCCGCGGCGTGGCCAGCGCCCCTGCAAATCTCCCGGTCCTTGGTCACCCAAAAATCTTCCCAGTTTATTTTTTGCGCCTCCCAATCACGACATCGAGCGCTGAACATTTGAATGCCCACAACTTACAAGATTTGGGCGCCGCGGCAGTGGCATGGTTCGGAGATGGAGTGTTTGATCCGGAGCACAGGCTGTTGATCCGAGGGTCACAACGATTCACACTCCCTTCCACCAGCTTACCACTAAAACAGCACCCCTTAAAACGGCCGCGAAACCACACGCAAAACAGACCAATGCATTTCAACGCCCACATCAACCCTACTCCCGCCTACGCGATGGCGATGGGAGAAGCTATCCAGAATAACAACGAAGGCCTTGCTCTCAAGCGGAGCGGCAAGTACGAGGCTGCAGAGCAGAAGTACCTCAAGGCTCTCGACCTCAAGCTAAAGCACATTGGAGAAAACGAAATTACTACCGCGCTGAGCCACAACGCCCTTGGAGAGCTTTACATCGCCATGAACAGGCTGGACGACGCGGAGAAGCATCTCGAACTCGCCGTTAAAATTCGTAATACAGCCGGCCCCACCTTCGACGCCGCAGCGTCGAGGGAGAACCTGGCTGTCGTTTACGAGATGCGGGGGAACCTCGTGGCCGCAAAACAGATGAGAAAGTCCACGGGCAAGTATGCTTGTGGAAATTACGACGTACGACCCATCCCCATCACCCCCTAACTTCCCCTGAAGCTGACCATCGTCTACAGTGTCCCGGCCAAGTTTTCAACAAGAGCGAACTCAAACACTGCGGCAAGTGCACTGTATGCGTCTCTTTCAATCCGTGCCTTCACCGGAACGCTAACATCATAAGTAGACTATCTATTACTGCACCCCGGAATGCCAGGTGATTTTCACAGCGATGGTGATGAGAAATGCCCTTTGACC
>Ga0307517_10006998_pt1 | contig 16561 bp, 9 predicted proteins | sample 23_EM_MG_FD_194515 | JGI IMG/M metagenome (GOLD analysis project Ga0307517, IMG submission 194515) | Populus trichocarpa ectomycorrhiza microbial communities from riparian zone in the Pacific Northwest, United States - 23_EM | ecosystem: Host-associated > Plants > Roots > Unclassified | place... | reverse complement strand
ACACATAATAATTCATAAATAATTTTAAAATAATCCTTGAATTTTTTTGTTAGAGGTTTTTTTGGTCCTGTTCGATAAAAACACAAAAATATCAATAGCCCTCTTAACTAAAAATTAGATGCTTAAAATTTGTATATGACTGTTCGGCAAGGTTATTTGACAATTAGCTAATTTGGTCACAATTTTACATTTTTCTTTCTTGACAAGCATCATCAGTTAACGTTTTTTTCACCATCTTCATGTGCATTCACCCTCGTTAATTACGTCGGCGGTTTCCTAAGTATTGTTTCAGAAACAAAAGCATTTGCCTTCAAGAATGCAGTGACATTGTTCTGCTTCGTTGTCTATTGAATGGGAGTTTTAAAGCGGCAATTGCTTGGAGTTATGCCAAATCGAAAGTCTCATCAACCTAAGAAACCTCTTCTTAAACAAGCAACTACCCGTAATAAAACAGAGGCAATTCAGTTTCAATCAGCTAGAACCGATTTCTTTTTGCTTATGGTTTGATGGGTGGGCACAGTTGAACGAGGATTACGGGGAGGAAAGAGAGAATTCACTGACGATTAGCAGGCTCATCGTTGGTTAGCTCAGCCGTGCATTGATTTGAGTTAAGCCATGAAGGGGTTGTGATGCCATGGGGGCAAAGGACCGGCAACACTGATCCAAGTGTCTTCAGGGTTTGTTCTGGAACAGGCTGATTCTATCTCACAAAAAACCCATACCTGGGAGGAATAATCAGTGGAACATATCAACGGAACAAATAGCAAATCAAGTTATCCTGCGCAGCCAGTTGCCTAGGACTCGTGCAAAAGACGGGTAGATTTCGATTTCGAAATGCCAAGATGCATGGCGACTAAATTGCAAACTGAAAAGAGCTCGATCCACCTTGGCCCTGCAAAGAACATGTCATTTAACAAATTGAATTCCTATCTCGACGCCATACAAGTAAAGAAGTCTAAACCTTGAAGGGAAAACCATCCGCGAAAGTCCAACAAAACTCTCATATGTCAACAAATAACCACGCAAGTTTTCTCCTTGAAAAAAACCACATGCTGCAAAAGCATAGTCGCTTACCATGGCTGAAAACTAAAAACACAACTAATGAAAAGTCATAACTGTGAAAACTAGGCCCTCTCATTGTTTACCACCAACTCCTATACCAGTGTCCTCTCCTTTCTCTCCACAGACATGACACATACCTTGCTTCTTTCTTTTTTTATATATAGAAAGAGCAAAGAACTCAAATTTCATAGGGATTCCATCTTAAGTTTCAAGGCATACAATACCAAAAAAAAACCCCCTGATAACATTGCTTACTGGCAATTCAAATTTGACAACATACAGCTAGATTGAAAAGGCCAAAGTCGCCACAAGCATGTAGATTGACAAGCAAATTAAGGTTAGTCCAGTATAATACACTAGATTATATGTGCAATGTAAGAAAGAAGACACTATTTCAATTGCATTACATTTATCAAACTTATTCTAATAAAAGGCTCCTAATAGAAAAAACTAAATGGCATAGATAACATAAAGATGCAAATTCACAGCCAGAAAAGTTCTGATATTTTCATCGAAAACGGCGGCCAAACACCTTCTTACGTAAAATCTATGGGATTGACGATTTTTGTCACAGCTGACAGTAACATACCGGCAGTGACACCATCTAGCCACACAGCAATCCAAGGATACATCCACCATACAAATATAAATTTACTCTGTGCTAGTAGAAGAATCAATGTCACAATTTACAGAATACAAAGGAGAACTTCTCAAAGGAACTGAAGAATTACAACAAGCATCAATCCTACTTACAAATTGCGCCTCTCTTGTCTTTAACAATGTATGTAGAGGAAAATACAAACCTTTCTCAACACAGCATTGATGTCGAGGCTTAATTCTATTCTCTAAACTAAAAGAAAAATACTGTGGAAATTCTTTTAATTCCTTCAGATCCCTTCCCATCTCCACAACAAAATAATTCAACTTGGGCTCAATATTATTCTTAATGCTGAAATTAAACAGCTGTGGAAATCTCCTAAAGATGGAAACAGCATCTTCATGAGAGAACCCAATTTTCTCAAAGTATTGGATTCTCGGTAAAAGTTTCGTTTCAACACTACAAGACAGTAGATACGTGTGTCTTTTTACCTCTTCAAGGCCAATGTTTTTTAGGAAATAGAGAGCGGGGCGCAAGCAATGCTTGACGCTGGATACGAGCAATCTGGGCCGTCGGTTTATGACATGTTTTAAATCGGAGCCGCTGACGCGGGCTTCGCGGAGTAGGAAGGTGATGATTGGGGTGATAGTGGAAGGAGTGGAGTTGAGGATTTCCGGGCACATGGAGATGATTCGGCGGAACTCTCGTGGAGTGAAGTTCTTGGAGGTCAGTAAATCAATGATGGATTTGATGTTTGGTAAGGAGGCTGTGAGGATGATCGGACGGTGGTTGTTTATGAGGGAGAATATGTCTAGGCCTATTGAGTCAAGGTAGAGCATTTTTTCTTGAAATTCAGAATTGGATGGTGGTGGAGGAGTATGGTGTGAGGATATGGAGGGGATTTCTGGTGTTTTGAGGGGCTTAAGAGGAAGGGAAATGGTGTTTGTTTTGAAGGAAAGAGAGGGAAAATGGAGGTTTCTTGGGCAAGAAAGCGGGGAGAAATAATCATGGAAGGACGATGAGGGAAAATTGTGTGGTTTGGGAAAAGGAAATGGGGAGGATTTGTTGCTGGTGTTGTTGGAGAGGAAATGGAGGAGTGTGTCTTGCATCGTGTCGGGTTACATTACATGGCTGATTGTGAGGGATGGTAATGCTAGTGTTTTTCTTTGGTTCAAGGGAGTGGAGGAAATGGTGGTGGATAAGGCTCAAGAAATTTTGATAAAATGACTTGGAGATGAAGAACAAGAGCTGCTACTATCTGGATGAAATCAGAAGAATTGGGACTAGAGGCTTGTCCCATGAAGAACAGAGACAGGCCTAGCACCATGGACTGGGTCATTTGAGTTGTGCCAATTGTACGTTGCTGGTTTCGGGTCCATAAACTGGCTGGACCTGGGCCATGTTTTTTCTTTTGCCTTGCGTCATGACACCCATTTTGGAGTGTTTAATGATGATTAACCATGTTAAAAAAAATGTTGTTAATTAAAAAAATTCAAAATAAAAAAATAAGAAACATGGAATTTCAACTTAAGAAATACATTTTCCTCTGTAAAATTTAATTTTTTCAAAAATTTATGAATATTTATTTTTATTAATATATAATTAAATAAAAAATAATCTTAAAAATTTCCTTCAGGTATCATGTGAGCGTAAAATATAAAATAAAAATAAAGTGAGAATTTGATTTGTAAGAAATAGATGGACATAAATATATTTTATAAGTGCATACTACATAGAGTCCTGATAATTAACATTAACATATGTACAATAAATTGTGAAATAGAGGAAAAAACAAAAGTAATAGTTTTTATTTCCAAAACAAATCCATAAAAATTGACAGACGAGTGTTTATCATACAGTAATGTTCTATTTTGTTCTGAGCAGGAGTTATTGTGCTTAACATGCTTATGATTTTTTAATAGATTTTTGAAAGCTTACCTTGGCTGGTGGTTGATAAATGAGGTTTTTTTTTTTTTTACGTTATTATTTAATTAGGGTTTTATAAAAAGCTCGGGAACTATTTGCTTCGTGATGTTGAAAACTGGTTTAACAGTATCTGAATTTGTTTTTAAATAATAATAATAATAATAAGGGGAGAATAAAATGAAAAAAAGTTAAATATATGAAAGATGAGATGACAAAATTAGATAGTGTATGTATTACGGTAGTAATTGTTTTTTAAAATATTTTTTATTTATATATTAAAATAATAATTTTTTATTTTTTAAAATGTATTTTTCATATCAGCATATCAAAATAATTCAAAATTAAATAAAAAAAATTAATTAAAAAAATTAAAAATTTTCAAAAATATTTTTTAAACTTAATAAAAAACACACTTTTAAAATAGATTTTACACCAACAAGAACCATTGCTCGCATTATATATACCGTCCTTGTTTGAAAGTGCGACTCAAATAAAGGTTGGTTAAATTTTATTTTTTTTATATAAAATTAATTTTTTTATATATTTTTAAAATTATTTTAATATAATAACATTAAAAATAAATTTTTAAAAATAAAAAAAAATATTATTTTAAAAAAATTACAAATAAAAAAAATAAAATAAATAATTTTTATCACACCTCTAAATACTTTCTGCATTTCAGATGGCCCAAAATGTATGGAACGGGTAACCCACTTGCCCTACCCTGTACAGTCCACAATGTACATAATAATAATAATAATAATAATAATAAATAGTATCTATTATTCCTTTGGGTTTACTCTCTCATCTCATCTCTATACTATGACTTGGTTTTAGTTTTTATCAAATCACTCATATCATTTTTCCAGCTTATACTTGCTTGCTGCTACCCGCACCCAGACACCACGTACATCTACAAGAGAAGGAGCCCTCTGCTCTGCTCCGCTCCCTCCACCCCGGAAAAAAAAATGGCCTGCTCGGCAACTTCTACCTCTTTCATCTCCTCTATCGCCGCCGCCAAATCCATGGCCACTCCTCTCTCTAAAACCCTAACTCTCCCCAACTCCTTCTCTGGTACACGGAAATCTATCCAATCTCCCGTCCTCCGTTCCATTTCCCTGACCCGCGGCTCTCATTCTGCAAAGTCCTTCGTTGTCAAAGCCTCTGTAAGTTCAAACATAAATAAATAATTCAGATTGGATCGATGATTTTTATGCCTTCAATTTGCGTTTCTATAGTAATTCTTTGTAAATGCTTCTCTTGTGTTTGATAATTAGTCTCTAACTAGGTTTGCTTTCGTTTTCATCTGTGTAGAGTGAACTTCCATTGGTTGGAAACGTAGCACCGGATTTCGAGGCTGAGGCTGTTTTCGATCAAGAGTTTATTAAGGTAGTTTGTGCTTACAATGCTGTTGAATATAAGGAGTTATTTTCATTCCTTTTTTAACCGACTTTTTTAATTAAATTTCTTAATGTACATTGAAGTATTGTTTGGTGAAATTTGGACTTGAAAAAACAGTTAATTGCTGCTTTGATCGTTGTAAAATCTTAACTGGTTAATTGTTAACTTGATTAACGATGATAATGTGTCAATCAAGCTAGTGGAGATATGTTTTATTCAGGTTTCTTTGTGAAAATTGTATTCTTTTAATGAATGTGAATTGATTTTGTTACCACCTTGCAATTGCGGTCATGTTTTGTTGTTTATTTTAAACTCTAGTTTGATTTGGTAATTTTGGTTTCAGGTTAAACTATCTGAATATATCGGGAACAAATATGTGGTTCTATTTTTCTATCCATTGGACTTCACATTTGTTTGTCCCACAGGTTTGTTTTGAACTCAGCAAATGTAATTTGAAGTTTCAATGAGTTGTGGATGCTAATTGTTCTTCAATTTTTTTTTTGACCCACTTGTGTGCAGAAATCACTGCTTTTAGTGACCGTTATGAGGAATTCAAGCAGATAAACACAGAAGTATTGGGTGTTTCAGTTGACAGTGTGGTATGTTCTTTTGTTTTTTGAAAATCAAGAAACAAAATCCTAGGAGTTGTATGAATCCGGCCTGAAACTTTGGTGGTTTTTAAGTCTTCACTTGAAGTTTTCAACTTTATTTGATGATCTGGCTCTCACACAACACACGCATTTAGATAATGTCTCTAGATAATCTCATTGGAAACTTTTGTTTCTGTGAGGTGGGGGGAAGGATTCTTGTAGCCAACCTAAGCTTGCTTGGATTAAAGCTTGGTTGCGGTGATTTGCATGTATGTATATATGTATTAGTTTCATTAACAGAAATAATGCGGGCCTTGCTTGCTAGAACAACTGAGAAAATTGCATGGCCTTTGCATGTATTTTGAAACTGTATGACTCAAATCACAGCATTCTGTGTTGCTCAGCTGAAGTGAATATTGTGATGGACAAAGCTTGGACTTGGTTGAAGAAGAAAATAGGAACTGATAATTAGTGTAAAGAATCTCAATTTTGGTTCCTGTCATAAATCTATTGAATTTGGCTGTAGAAGTTATAATCTTCATATAATGCAATTGCAACCTTTTTGGTAGCAAGTTAGGTCATTACTGCTCAGTGGCTACTATTCCATAAGCTTTTGTCTGTTCTAGTAATACATAAACATTTGCGTTAATAACTGGAATTGTTTATTGATATTGATTACAGCTGATTTTCTGGACAAAATTAGCTTCTAAGTTTGTTTATTGATATTGATCACAGCGAATGGAAGTATCCACTATCCATTTGCTGTATCACAGCTGATTTTGGTCTTGGACTAAAAATCAGAAATTGTTTATTGATATTGATTATGTCATGATACTCTTTGTGCAGTTCTCGCACCTTGCCTGGGTCCAAACAGATAGAAAGTCTGGTGGGCTTGGAGATTTGAAGTATCCTTTGATTTCTGATGTCACCAAATCCATTTCAAAATCTTATGGAGTGTTAATCCCTGATCAGGTATGAGGAGCTCTTTTTTTTTTTTTTATTGTAATTCTAAAAGAACACAATAATCCCCTTCGATTCTTTTAATGTGTGTACATGCACACATCCATGCATTAGTTGTCTTCTATTTATTACTGGCATGAATCAGTATGAAGCTAAACTATTGTGACTTAGGTCTAATGCACATTTAGTTCTCTATTGAACGGGAATCAGACTGTCTTGTTCATTCTCTTAGTGGTCCTATGGATCCTGAAGTTAATGCAGTGCGTAACTACATGCATGTACATGCACACATCCATGCATTAGTTGTCTTCTGTTTATTACTGGCACGATTCAGTACGAAGCTAAACTATTGTGACATAGGTCTCATGCACATTTAGTTCTCTAATGAATATTGAATGGGAATCAGACTGTCTTCTTCATTCTCGTAGTGGTCCTATGGATCCTGAAGTCAATGCCCATTGTCTGATAATGTTGGGAAAAGGGTTCTCGTATTAAACACCATGGGGTTCTCATATTAAACACCATGGCCACTCAGCCTCTGCACGCTGCTTGGAGGAGGAGCCCTGGCCTCTGCATTCCTTTTATTTATTTAGTTATGGTTTTAATTTCAGGGAGTTGCTCTGAGAGGACTTTTTATCATTGATAAAGAAGGAGTCATCCAACACTCCACCATTAACAACCTTGCCATTGGGCGTAGTGTTGACGAGACAAAGAGAACACTCCAGGTGATTTCACAAATACAGGGCAACAATATTCTAAAATCAGAAGATTTTGTAAATTAAGACTTGGTTTTATTGTAGATCTAAAGTGCCTTTGGGCATGCATATGTTCTCCTTCCATTCTGATTGATTTCTGTTTAATCGTTTTTTGCTTTTGCATTTTCGTGCAGGCCTTGCAGTATGTGCAAGAAAATCCAGATGAAGTTTGCCCAGCTGGGTGGAAGCCTGGTGACAAGTCCATGAAACCTGACCCAAGACAGAGCAAGGATTACTTTGCCGCATTGTAGAGGGGGTAGCATTTGCATTGCGAATTTCGTATCACTGTGAAGTGTGAATTAGGGAGATGTAAACGATTTTTATATATCATGTAATGTCTTTTAAGACATGCGAGTTTTGAGTATCAATTTTCGGAATAAGCGCACTGGACAGGAATCTCTCTCTCTCTCAGTTCTTCTTTTTCCTTGTAATGGAATGATATTGCAAAAACAATGGCATCATTTCAATCCCCAATTCTAGTGTGCTTGGGCAGTATAATCAGCTTCTATCTCAATTCAACACACAATCACAACAGAATGAATCACAAAAGCATCAAGAATGGGGATGCTTTTCAGTGGGTTGAGATTTGGTTGTGCATGAGCTGACCCGCCGAACTCCAAAAACTCCGTTGGTTTTCATTTTCAGTCGACTGAGATTTGGGTGGGCTTAGCCAGCTTGCCATTGCCGAAGTCCTTTGCAAGTTGCAACAGCCTTGGCAAACTTTGGAATAAAATATGGTTTTGAGTTCATCGCTCAAATTTCATAATAGCTCAAAGGAATCTGCATGGAAACACACCTCAAGGCAATGCCATTTTTGTAATCTGGGTGTTATGTGTTAGGTTTTCTCCATGTTATCATCGCAATGTCACCATCAATTGTTGATAGCCGGGCTGTGATCCATCAATTGTTGCTTGGTTGATTGTCTATTTTTCATTGTCTGTCCTCTGTAATTAACAATACCAAGTGCCTTCAATTAGGTGGCCATACAATGGTTGACTGCTAGTGTTTGGAAATCTGCTATACTTGTTTTTAAAAATGATTTTTTAAAAAAATATATTAAAATAATATTTTCTTTTTTATTTTTTTTAATATCAATATATTATAATTATTTGGAAATATAAAAGAAAAAATAATTTAAAATAAAAACATTAATTTTTTTTAAAAAAATTTTAAATTTGTTTTTGAAATGTAAAAACAAGAAGATAATGTGTCTCTCACCTGTAGACACAAGCTTGAATCACGGCTTCCTTAAAATATGGTTCTTTAGCTTTCAATCCCACAAAAACGGAGGGAACTACTCCTTAATTTCCATGCTTAACTGAAATTAAAGAGAAACTGGGAATATTATTTAATCCAAATTTCAAGTGTTAGCTTAAGCTGAGAGTGAATTTAATTGCACCTCATTATATATCATTTCGATTTCAAATCCAAATATATATATATATATTGCAAAGAAGACTTGGAGTCTTAAAATGGGTTTCGTGTTATGAAGGATGTTGTATTTTTTAAATGGCTGTTAAAAAAAGATGGAAAACTCCATGAACAAGAAGCCGTTCCCTCTCAGACATTATTTGGTTTATCATGACCTAAAAGATCAAATATTCTAAAAGATACTCTGATAATGTGTCACTTAACGTCTTCAAATAATCCGAATCATTCTAGAGGATTGTTAATTGTTGGGAGAAACTCTTGGATAGTAGTAAATTAATGCCCATACATGAAGACATGCGAGATGCACTGCCTTACAGAAAACTTCAAATTAGTCTCCCTTGTGTCGTAATGTTCTGATCTTCCACAAACTGATTATAAAATGAAAGAGAATACTTTATCAAAGATATTGAATTCTGGTTGGGAACTAAGGAGGGGGTGTTTCAACTATTTAAACTTTGATGATTCCATGTGATATAAACTAAATCATAGGAGAAGAAGAAAATTAGTTGCAGAAGCAATCGGATGTAGTCGGGCTAGTGATAACAGGTGATTTTGAGCAGTTAGGTGTGAGTCTACTATAATTAGATGAGGATCTGTCCCAGACATATTACGTGGATGGTCTGCCAAATGTATTTATGAACCAGTAGGACATGTCTAAGCCAATGAGAAGGTCTGGTCGCGCTAGACAAAAATAATAGCTCAAAAAAATCATAACATTTTATTTGACCGTTGAATTGCGCTCAAATTTTTATAGAAGTTTCGAGAAATCATTTTCCTTATAGCAACCACTGTATTACTATGCATACCATCAAATATTTAGATATTAAAAATCTTGCTGAGGCCTCCAATTTTAACAGTTTTTGTGATTTTTTTTTTATTTTTAGATTTTATATTTCTTTTATTTGTAATTCTAGATTAACTCGGTCACGAGTTTCTGGTCTATTTAAAACATTGAAAATCTCATAAAGAGACAAATATTTTTATTATTATTTAGAGAGAATAAAGTTATGAATTTGGGGCTTATATTTATAGCCTATTTGCCTATAAAAAATACATGTTTTTTTTTTAATTGTTATTTTTAACTTTAACCAGAATCATGAATACTAATCAGTGATCGGGATTGCATCCTTTCTTATGTGGGACAAAGGCTATATACATATAAGCCTTGGAAGAGAGAAGAAAACAATTGTTCACCAACATGGGACAAATCTTTATGATTGAATTTTGGTTTTTTCCCCAACTCCATCAAAGAATTCTTAAGATTAATTTTGTATTCATTCATAATTGATTTTATAAATTTTAACATTTTAATGTATAGCACTCATCTAGAAAAGAATATTTTTCAACAAAGTGTTTAACTTAAAATAAATAAATCTTATTTTTAATTAGTCCCTGAACATGCACCAATTATTTTCAACGTCACCTAATTCCCTCCGCAAAATAGTAGTCTTGTTCCTTTTAGTCATGTCTAATATCAGGAGCCGCATGCATTTGCTCATAAAACCTGAAGCATTATAGTGGAAAACGTGGGGTGGCGAGGAAAAAAGGTTCAGATAATCTGGTCACTTGGATGCCAGAAGCACTAGCCATTTGAGGGACCTTGATCCGATGCTTAAAAATGGTTAAAACGTGATCGTCCGTGTTCTGTTAAATTTACTTTACGAACAGGAACACAAATTGTATTGGTTCAGCTTTAATGGATTCTACTGTAGATAAAATGGCTTTTTTTCTTCTTCTAATTACTCGATCTGGTCACTTTGACTACATAAACTACATAATACCATCCTTCTCGTCTGAAGATGGAAACAGAATTATAAAAAAGCCTGAATTGATTCCATTTCTTCCTTCCAAGTTTTCACAAAAGGGCAAAAGGGGAGGAGCTCCTTTTCCATTACATTATATATATTGGACTTCGAGACATCAGAGCTGACTCAATGTCAAAAAGAAACCCAAAAAGCTCTTCTTCTCAAAGCTTGTTGACTTGTTGTCTACGGTATACAAGACCGTATATACCTGTATCACGCCGAGCAAGCATGCAAAACCGAAGTCCATGTTGTATATACCCCCAAGCAAAGAGATTACTAGGCAACCCCAGATTCAGGCACGCAGGTCAGTCTATCATCAACCTCCCCCCACACCAACTTGGCTGTTATTTCATCATGTTCTGGCACATAATCCTGAAGTAACAAAAAAGTTACCCAAAAAACAATGAGATATGTATACGGAATCAGGTTATGTGAATCCACCAGGTAATAAAAAATTACAGTGCCATTTATTTATTCATTTATCATATATATAGCACCCATTCTCGCGCACAAGGGGCACCCTACCTCCCTTTCTTTTTTTTCTTTCTTTCTTAAGATGTGATTTGAGTGGAACTTGACTCCTAAGACAGCAAATCACACATGAACAAATATATATTGGAATGTTCAAGGAAGTCATCCTTCTGAATTGTCATGCAAAAAACCATGTTTTATGCAAGAGAAGCATTTACCTCTAGCTGTCTGAACAATTGTTTAGCTGTGGACGCAGACACGATAATGCGACGTGCGGCAGGCGATATAAAGCCTTCATCAACGGCCTTGTCAATGAAAGACAGCAGCGAATTATAGTATCCATCTACATTCAAGAGGCCCACCTGCAAAAATAACATGAAAGACCCACCTGCTTAATTCCCTAATAAACTACATTTCACGATACCGAAACATCTTAATTTAAATACCAAATTAACCTAACCTACTATTAAAGAACCCTTGTTTTGACCATCAGACCTTCACATTTTTTTATGTCTCTATTGGGAACTTTCTCCCATTCAGACGGACATCCTACCAACGAACACGCCATACAAAATTATATTGCTTGAAGATGGCATATCTTAAGCTAATCTTCCCATGTGAATCCATTGAAGGGCCACATGATTTGATTCAAAGCTACATTACTTCTCTATCACAATCCATAACATTTATTGACCAAGATGGCGTCAGGTTAGCTTTAGAAGCATATGCAACAACCAAACAGCCGTGAACTCGAGAAACTTGACATATCTGACACCTTCCAAGCTTCCAGGCGAGCTAAAATATTTTAAGATATACAAAGAGTTGTAGAACTGGAAACATGACAACATGTGACGCAACAATAACGGCTGCTGCTATGTTATGGGGAAATGATCTAAAGAATAAGAGAAAGTTGCTGGTCAGGGCATACTACCATCTTAAATTCCCATCATTTTAGTTTGATAATTTTCTAGTAATTACATAAAAGTACAGCACCTTGAACTCCTTTCTTCATAAACAAGATATCTTTACGTTGTGGTTCATTTAAACGAATTCTATGAATTTTTAATCCTTCTTTATGCTGCACAAATATTAAATGGATTATCATGCTTGTTCATTGTTAACGAAGCTACCCAACAAAGTTCTAAGAATTCTTTTTTATCCCTTGTTAAAAAGACACATGCCGCGCAGATGTTGGATACTTTCTGAAAATAGCCATCTAAATGTCCAATAAAAGCTAATGAACCTGACACATGGGCGATAATCATAGCATGTCATCTTAAACTGCGAATCAATGATTGTTCTAGTAAAATTCAGTTTGTTACCCATCCTTTTGTCTCTGCTAGTTTCTTAATCAAGCAACGAAAAATGTTAATAAAAGCAATTAAAGATGAAAACAGTGCATATACTTTTAGTTAGGTTTTTCTTGTAAGAGACAATTGCTAATAAAATGGAATCATTTAAATTTTGATGCCTTTGGAAAAGCATAATTGTAGCTCGCGCGTGTTAATCATTGTTGTTCTTGGATAAGAGAGTGTTGATCATTTTAACTAATCTTTTCTTCATAATGATTTCATGGTTTGACTTTCTGTTATGCAACGACACAGGACGTTAATTATTTGGATCCGTCCCCGCAAATGATCATTCTCTATAAAAAAAAAGTAGGAGAAAAATTCTTACAGGTTTGTGATGGATATTAAGTTGAGCCCATGTAATTACTTCAAGTAATTCTTCTAGTGTCCCATAGCCCCCTGGCATTAACAAAGATCACAGTTAAGGACATTGTGAAAAATTACTGTAATGCATGAACATATACAAGTCCAATTGCATGGGAATTCTGTCTTGATGCTTGATTTGTGATTGTGAGAACCTCTTAACACATTGCATATACTGTTCATCACATCCCATAAAATAGTCTACGTATCAAATCCTTACCAGGGAGGGCAATGAAGGCATCGGCTTGGCGAGCCATTTCAGCTTTCCTTTGATGCATATCAGATACAGCTCTAACCTCCCCGACAGGCTCTCCTGTTACCTGCAAAAAGATTGTATATATTACAAAATATTTAATACTTGTCATTAATCAATGCCTCGTTTAGTTTCACAGTACTGTTAGACTTCTTTTAAAAGCCAACAAACACACATCTACTTCTTAATATTTAAGTGTGTTAATAAACAACTGAGGAGCTTGGCTGAATGGACAGATGGGTCACGAAATGCAAAGACAGTGGCAGAACAAAACATACTAAATGTATCCAATGACATCATATTGTCTTATCATTGCATAATTTTACTGCCATTAATGTAGACAAAGCACATGATCATGTAAAACAAAACTGAGGTTTTGCTTTATACTAGGGTGTTTTAGTGTTTGTTTACATACCTCTCTGGGCATTAGGGACCTTGGGATAACTCTGCAAGATGAAAACAATCCAAAAAATGCAAGTCAGGAACAATATCCAAGCAACACAGGTTCAAAGAGAATAATGCATGTGAAGATTTTTTTGAAGGTCAGTGAGTTTTATTGATCTTAAGGAAGCAATTTAGTTGCCCCCAGGCAAGGTCATTTGACAACCTAAACAGGCCTTCAATCTTGTGACACTACTTACTACAGGGGTAGCGAGGTCTTTCTAAGAATCAAAATTGCAACTGCTTTCCTATTCATGAAAAAGAAGGGTGCTCCAATCACTGCCTTAAAGTTTGCATACTTTCTACCAACCTTTTCAGTCTCTTTCTCTCTAACAGGAAGACATGGTAGCATTACACTGACATTGCAAGGACCAAAACAGATCCACTTTATCCAACTCATGATCAAGGCTGCTCAAAAGGCTTCCCAAACATTAGTTAAACACTCGCTTTTACCATAGAACTCTAGCCATGGTCATAATAAGCACAAACCAATAATAATAAATTCAGTACCACGTCCACAGTTACTAGCTACAAAATTAACGTGTTCGAAACACAACTTTTTCATTCAAAAGAAGAAATTAAGAAAAGAAATTGTTAAATTCCTCATTTCTGTCTGGACCAGCATTTGATCCCATGATGTCTGGCTTTGAGTAGGTTTGAGAAATGGGAATTCCAATTCATTGGAAATTAGGAAATCTGCATGGCTCAAGAGGAAAAACTGACAGTAATAAACAAATAAGCAAAAGAATGTCTGTCAAACCCCATTTCAATGTACCAAAGGGGAAGGTAACTATTATAATGAGAAAAAATGATGCTTGTCTTGTGAAGCAGACTTCTTTTACTTGACATCCAAAGATGTAAAGATCGAGTAGAGAGAGAGAGAGAGAGAGAGAGAGAGAGAGAGGGATGGAGAGGGAGGGACTAACCCTAGAACATGGCGCCCACCATCATGAACCGCCTGAGAAACAAGGCCCATTAACCCCACGCTCCCACCTCCATAGACCAAATCAATTCTTCTCTCAACCTTCAAGACTCATAGAAAACCAAACCCAGTTAACACGTGTCACAAATAACAATCATCAACACCACAAGATATTCATTAGTATGATTCAATAAATTAACCATGGAATTCATTATATGACAATAATAATCATAAGCTTCTAGTGGAACAAATAAAAACTATAAAGACCAGTGAGTGAAAAAAAAATACTGGCAGGGAACCCCATAAACAAAAATCATGGAGTTTGAGTTTGTGAAGTAGTGCCCAAAGGGAACACGCTTAAAAGAGTCATGATATCAAGGCAGCACGTTTGGTTCCCCAGGGGATTAACCAAAGAATATTCATCTTGTTTTTATTTAGATTTTAATATTTTCTTTTTCTTGAAATTAAATTTACAGAACCAAAAAAAAACAAAAACAAAGGATCATGCAAGAAGGCTGCTCAACTGACAGGCAGGTTACAGCTAGCAGTCTCTCATGCCTAACATAAACCCTAAACCTTCTCTCCCCCAGCTAACTTCTCTAACAATCATAAGCCCACGTTGAAAGCTTGTTTTGTGGCAACTTGCAAACACACCACCACCACCACCACTCCCACACCCAGTACTTGAAGAAGGGGAAAAAAACAAAGAAGTATATTTGCAGAAACATGAAGCAAAATCATTCAGGCTAATGGAATGAATAAATATACAAACTTTTTTTTCAAAAACAAAAGAAATAGACGATGAAAATATTGAAGAATCTAAAAAGAGGGTGTCTTGTTGCGCACTAAAAGCCAAAACCAAGACCATAAAAAAAGATAATAACTTTAACCAAATTGCGCGTTGAATGAAGGATTAACATTGAAATATTTTTATATATTCACCCAAAAGATTGAAGGAAAATTTTAGAATCTCTCCTTCAATGAGCAAAGTTGAATTTCTAAGACCCAGAAAGAGATAAGGGCGAAAAAAGAACACAAAAAAGAGGTGCAAAAACGAAGAAATTGTCCCAAGTTGGGAATGGTCTAAAGAAAAGCTATTCGAAAGAAATGTTGAATGGTAGGGATGAATATGTGAAAAGAACCAGGAGAAATCCATTGTATCTGTGAGCTGATATGAAGTGTGTGTGTGTATATATACATATATAAATACAATTACCAGTTCCTTGGCCAACTCAACAGCAGCTTCCTGGTAGCTGGCTTTCTTGCCTGAACTACTCCCACAAAACACGCAAACCCTCTTAAACTTGGATTCAGTATCCTCCATCTCCCTCCCTCTCTCTCTCTCTCTCTCTCTGAGCTCTGGCTTTCTTAGTTTTCTCTCTCTCAATGATGGTGTGTTTGAAGAATGAGAGGGTTGAGAACGAGAACAAAGTGAATATTTGTTTAAATATAGAAAATTCCTCCCAAACTCACGTTAACCCCTTTAGCCGTGTTATTGGTAGGTATTTTTATTTTTATAATTTTCTTCTTGGAGAATAGGGAAAATTATATACTTGTAAGGGGTTATTTATTTGTTTAGCGAAATTTACAACTCGTATACCTTCTTCTTTCTTAATTTTAATATTGTTGTGTTTCTTTTAGATTATGACGATTCATAGTTATTTATTTAAATTCAATGATATAGATTAGGTAAAAAAACTAAATAATAAAAAAATAAATTATTACCTATATATTTATTTAATTTTAATTTAATAATTTATATTTCATAAAAATGATTATTAGATTTATTAAAAAAAAACATGAGAGGATACAAAAATATTAATTGTCAAGAGGTTTTGAATTGTAGAATAACGTATGAAAAAATCATATCGGTTGGGGGTCAATATGTCTATCTATATTCTATACTTCCATTCATGTTAAAAATGAGATTTCCTTTTTTATCATTTATATTTAAAAATTGTTAAAATTATTTTCAATCATATCAAGTTTTTATGTTCATTTCCTTTCCAAAGTTGGTTTTTCTAGTGTTAATAAATAAAAAAAAGGGAAAGACTTGATATATCCAAAATAATATCAACTTCTCTATAACACAAAGAATACTAAGGACTTAGATGTGTCTTAATATATGCGCACCTAAAACATAAAATAATTAAGTAAATAGATAAATATTTGTTTTAAAAAAATCGATGGACAATTCCAAGTTCAAAGTAAAAATAATAATAAAAAAAAACTAT
>Ga0307517_10006997_pt1 | contig 16562 bp, 10 predicted proteins | sample 23_EM_MG_FD_194515 | JGI IMG/M metagenome (GOLD analysis project Ga0307517, IMG submission 194515) | Populus trichocarpa ectomycorrhiza microbial communities from riparian zone in the Pacific Northwest, United States - 23_EM | ecosystem: Host-associated > Plants > Roots > Unclassified | place... | reverse complement strand
ATATATATACACACACACACACACACACACACACACTGTATTTTAAATGCATGTAAATTTATTTTAAAAACATATTTGTTATTTTATGTATCTACTTCTTCTCTTGTGTTTTAAATTCAAGAGAAAATGTGAATGACTAATGTTAAAAAGTAATTCCATGCATGTTGAAAATTGGTACAATAAAGATAACTAATTAAAAAAGAAACTTAATTTTCTTATGAATCTCTTTAATTTTGATATAAATTGCTTGTCTTTGATGGGATATAAGTAATGGATCCAGTTTGAAAGTAAAAAACTGGCCTCTAGATTTTTTTACAAACTATTTGAAATAAAATCACATGTAAAATTAAATTAAATTTTATAATAATTTGAATTCAATTGATAACTTATTATAGTTTTTATGTTTGGAATAAAATACTAAACCACACAATTGAATTTAATAGTACTATTTGAAATACATGTGAAAATGACTTGAATTAACAATCTTAACTTTTGATTACAAGAATCCTTATATTTGCCATTTTTTAATAACTATCCTTGTAATATTTTTACCATCTTTATGTTAATTTTTCAATTTGGCTCTAGTATCGGAGTGTTAATGTTGGACGTGACAACTTGCTAGACCCACATGCATCTCAGCTCAGCACTTTGCTGAGCCTAGAGATGATGAGTCTTAACCTTATCATGACCAACCCTTTGAAGTTTAGTTTTAAACAAACAAACAAATATCAATAAATGTCAATCAATTAGTAGCTCTTTAAATTTTTGGGTATTTTACGCGAAGATTTTGAAAAGCCTTTGCCTGCAGCATGAGAGACCATTTTTATCTTTCCCATAAGATCTTTAGACATCCCTCCTAGAGCCGTTGGAACTCTTGATTCTAGGTGCCTTCTTTTTACGAGTAGGAGGATTGTCTTGGGGAATGAAACGACGGCTAACACTCCATGTAGCATTTGAGTCGCCTTCTCAAGATATGTGATAACATGGAAAGTTTTTTTATCTAATGGTGGGAATGTAGTGATTTTAGCGCAACTTTCTATCCAGTCTCAGTCTCGAACTTTACAGACGTTTTACTAGTGAGAGTTGTTGCGGCTCAACAGGGGGAGTATCTGGCTGAGGAATATGTAAAAAATAGATATTCCACATGTGATTTTCTTATAAATCTCTTTAATTTTGATATAAATTGCTTGTTTTTGATCAAATATAAATAATAGATCTAGTTTGAAAGTAAAAAATTGACTTGTAGTTTCCTTACAACCTGCTTAAAAATAAAATCACATGTAAAATCAAATTCAATTCCACATGTGATTTGAACTTAATTGATAATTTATTATAATTTTTATATTTGGAATAAAACACTAAACCACATAATTGATTCAATTATATTATGGAAACGACTTGAATTAATAATTTTGCCCACAAATTATTTCTTTTTATTACAAGGATCCTTATACTTACCAATTTCTAACTACAATCCTTGTAATATTTTTATCATCTTTATGATAATTTTCTAGTTTAGCTCTAGCATCCGAGCATTGGACCAGCTTGAAATTTCTTGAAGTGTTAGAAACAAGGCTGAAAACTTGAAATGTTATTGTTGCATCAATAATCGTGTGAGAAATGATTCAAAAATATTAACAGGAGATTTAATGCAGGAGCATACAATACAAGTGAGAATTCAAGTAACAAATTTTAAACTTGGAATCATCTACTCATCACAAAAAAAAAAAAAAAAATTTTAAATCAATGACTAACATAATTTTGATAATGTTAACAACACAATAAAAATACCACAATTCTTAGTTCTAATAATTCAAAAAATATCACCATACAAAATAAGTTTTTGATAATTATATAAATAAGTTTGTGGCGACGTTATAAATATTATTTCTAACCTTTATGTTTAACTTGAATGGTTTAATAATATATTATCAACCCATTTTTTTTACCAATCATTCAAATCATAACTCTTCTAGATATGTGAAAAATATTCCAATAAAATTAGGATGATTTACAAGTCATTTAATTGCTTTAAAAAGATTTAATCCCTATAATCCCAGTTTCTTTATTGCTTCAATTAATTAAAACAAGGTAAAGAGTTCATCCAAAGCTTGATTGAATATATAGTCAATCACAACATTGAATAAAAATATAACACATGTCTATGATTAATTGCCCTTTGGTGAGAAAATATGGATATTGCCGTCTAGGATTTCTTCCAATGTTTCATCGCTTGATTATATTCCACGTATCAGAACCCAGAAACTATCAGCAATCTACATGCAACAAATCTGAACATGAGCACATATAACTAAGACTTAACTACTTGTATTTGGTGACTAATTTTTGAAGGAAGATACTTGCCATTAACAATATAGTGAGTTCTGTTCCTGCACATTTTCTCCTTCCTCCAACGAAAGGCATCAAGTTCTTAGAAACAACAAATGAATCAAATTCCTACATTTCATTAAACATTAACAGACGTACGTTGTATGAATAATAATTTGCCTCTTGTATTTAAATTTATTTCATTGTGGAATCACACACCTTCGATCTCCAGGGGTTGAACTCAAGTGGATCCTTGAATGTAGTGGGATTAGAGAACAGACCTGAAGTGTAAAAGTTGTATGAATAATATTACCTTTCACCTATATATCTTGCGATGATCTTCGTAGCAAACCCGGGCGCGATGTTTCCGAACCAAAGTGTTTCATTGATAACCTATAATTTCACAACCAATTAATCAAGTTTCATAAGATTATTGTAATAAATCAAATTCACTTAAAATAGCAGTAAAAATTATGAGATTAGAGAACAGACCTGAAGTTAAAAGTCATTGAGTTATACTCAATCCATGTTAGTGGAGAATCCAGATTTTCTCTCGTATTCAGAATTGCTGCATGCCCAACCTGACAGAGTTAATCAGAAATGTTAAGTTAAATTTATGAAGTTAATCAGTAGGGTTGTTAATATGAGTTTCCTAGACTTACTGTCAACTCCTCTAACACTGAAGGATGATCTCCGATTAACTTCAGGGCTAGTGTTAGTTAGTGCTGCTGAAATCGACTCAAAGCTAGCAAATAAGATTCCAGAGATCAGATTGACAGTAAAAATCCTCTATCAGGAACCTCTCTTTATCCATGTCAACTATGACTTGATCAATGAAATCTCCTTGCCTCGATTCTGCTGGTGCATTCATTCTTTCTTTTAGTGTATTAATTCCTCAAGATGTTCACAGTGCTATCTTCCCGAGTATTGAATATTAATTAAGATGTAAAAATATCAATTTTAATAAGAATTACTATAATAAAACACAGGGTCTCCCCTCTAATTTGTTTTTCTTTATTTTTTAGAAATTGAAATTTATTTTAAATTAAAATCAAAACCATCAAAATAATTCCAAACTAAAATAATTATTTAACTCTTGAAATTGAATAGTGCTAGACAATCTTTTAAAGCCAGAAACAAAACAAAATGCATATGATATCGTGCAGCCGAAAACAAGGGGAGGAAAAGGAAGAAAGGTTAGATTAGGCCCAATTCTAGGCACAAGACAGTCCATATCAATAAAAGTGAAGCCTCAGTCTTTGTGTGCTAAATCCAGCCCAGATCTTTCAAATCCTCTTAAACCATCAAAACCCTCTTTCTCTGCCTCTTCTGTGTTAGAAACTCAAAGGTGTGGAGGATCTCTCCCGGGTCTCTCAAACTTCTTCCGCCTCGTAGTTTAGTTAAAAACAGCAAGAAGCTTACAAATCGAGTTGAACAGGTAAAAATCCCTTTACGTTAGATTTCAATTTTTTTTTTTAGGTTTTCAAACTTACATTATTTTTGGGTTCATATTAAATGTTTCGATTTTCGGGTTTTCCCGTCAGTGATTCTGTTGTAGCGTTACAATTTACTATCCGGGCTCTCACTTGTTTTGATTTTAGAGTTTGGATTTTAGCTTAGCTTTTTTATCTGCGTGTAACAGTTTTGGGAACTAATGGGCTTTTGTTACAGAGAAATAAAGTTTTCACAACCAGTCTTGCGAGGGAGTCAGCAGTTTTTGGACTTGAAAAATGTCTATTGGAACAGGACTCGAGTCTCTCGTAGATCGTAAGAAACCTTTTTTATTGCTTCTGGGTTTGATCCTTATATTAGACTAATGTGTGATGCAAGTTGTTTTACTCCCTTTTTGATGTGCTTGTTTAGTTGTTCAGATCTAATGTAAGAGCTGGGGTAGACATTACATTTTTTAATTGTTAACATTTCATAAGCATTGTGTTCCTGCATAAACATTTCAGGTGTAGTATAACAATTGATTTGAGGTAAAACATTTGGTATTGTTGTATGCTCGCAAATTATGCTAAAAAACTTACAAAGCAGTTAGAAATTTAATAAAATGACAGATTATATTATAGAAGCTAACAGCATATGAAACATTATAAAAGAATACTAGCTTCAACTGACCTGGGTCAAAGATGAAAAATAACAAAAGCCATGATAAGAGTTTGAGTCAGCTCATAAGCGGAGGTTTCATAATTTAGAGAGCGACTTAGGGTGTGGCATGGCTTATGAACAACAATGCCTGATGCCTAATGAAGACTATTCTTAAGCCTTGAGGCATATGCCAAAAGCCATGATAAGAGTTTGAGTCAGCTCATAAGCAGAGGTTTCGCAATTTAGAGAGCGACCTAGGGTGTGGCATGGCTTTTGAACAGCAATGCCTAATGAAGACTATTCTTAAGCCTTGAGGCATATGCCAAAAGCCATGATAAGAGTTTGAGTCAGCTCATAAGCAGAGGTTTCACAATTTAGAGAGCGACGTAGGGTGTGGCTTGGCTCATGAACAGCAATGCCTGATGCCTGATGCCTGATGCCTGATGCCTGATGCCTGATGAAGACTATTCTTAAGCCTTGAGGCATATGCCTTGACTTGAGTTGGGTTCATAGCAAGATTTTTGAAACAGTTGTTTTCAGAATGTACTTGTTATTGCTTAATTGGCACACACTTTGTCTATGCATGTGGGGCATATTTTCTTTAATTCTGTGTTCTTCTTATTCTATTGCCATTTTTTCCCTGTGCAGAAACAATTTCAATTATCACAAATGACGGCCGGAATATAGTGGTGCGTTATTATATAGTTCTAATACATGCATGTGATCTTTTGCTATAATATGTTAATTGTAAAGAGGCTCCTTTTGATTTAGGGAGTCTTAAAAGGCTTCGACCAGGCCACAAATATTATCCTTGATGAATCTCACGAGCGTGTTTATTCCACCAAGGTTTGTATCCTTACCTAGCTTCAGATTTCATTTTATTCCTTTGTCCATATGAATCCTAGTGATGAAAGAAGAAAGGAATTTGCTGAAACTTAAAATAATGTGAATTAGTCTTGGTTTAAGCTGGCTAAGCTCAGTGTAGTTTCATACTTTCTTAGGGAATGTTTTAGTAATTTTAACTAATTTTTATTCTAATTACAATATTTAGGTTCCTCTTCTGTGGTTTAATACAGTGCTGAGTAGTTTTTATGCTTTGAAGAGTGAAAGATAGCAAACATCTTTGTTTCCTTTCAGTGCCACTTCAATAATTTGCTCGATTGATTTTGCAGGAAGGTGTTCAACAACTAGTGTTGGGCTTGTACATAATAAGGGGTGACAACATGTAAATCCCATCTTCCATTTCTTTCTTTCCTTCCTTTTTTCTTCATAGTGTTGCTGTATTGGAAAGGCTGATACCATTTCAGTTCCCAACTTTCTACTTCCCACAGTAAGTTCTCTGCTTGTTTGTTTCAGAGGCGTTGTTGGGGAACTTGATGAAGAGCTTGATGCGCACCTTGACTTGTCTAGTCTGAGAGCTCATCCACTCAAGCCTGTCATTCATTGATCTGATATAAGGAAGCTGAATTGTCGCAGAACATATGATGGGTTAAGTACTTGCAAAAGAAAATGTATTGGAAGATTGGTGTGCGGAATGGCCAGTAATTTATTGCTCTAAATGTTACCGTAGCAGAATATCATGTTGTTGTAGAGTTGGGATCAAATTTATTCAGTTTTTACTAGTGCTTATTATTTCTCCTTTGACTCTTCTGATATAACTATTGAATCTGAAGCAATACAGCGCCGGTCCTTTCTTTTTTATATTATTATTACTATTATCATTTGAAATTCTTTCAAAAAATTTTAAGTGCTATATTGTACTCTGTCAAGCATGGGACCTCCATCTTAGAGAGACAGGAAGCTCGGCGTTGTGGAAGTTAATCAAGAGGAACATGAAATCTTAATGCATGCTCCTGCAGGCTCTTTTGACTGGCACGGTTCGTCTTGCTTAAACACCTGAACTTGAACGCACACGTTTGTATTTGGTTTGATATTTTTTCTTGAACTCCATTGCTATATATTGAGCTTCTTATTAACCATCTAAATTGTAATCTCAAATTAACTATTCTTTTCGTTCAAAACCCTTAGCTACACCAAACACAAATCTTCTGATCTCTCTGAGTTGTTTTTCTGAAATTATTTCTTGTTAGCATAAAAGTCCCAACCAAGAGTAACTGCTAATCTCTTGTGCTGTCTTTTATAAACCAAAAAAGTTCTGTATTTTTCTTATAAAAAGAAAGGGGATGATACCTCAATTTAATCCCAATTTTTCTTAACCATTTTCAATTGCATTCCAGACCTATGAATTTTATGATTAGGTTCCAAATGTTTTCTAAGTCTATCAATTGACTCCTTTTGAGAGTTTTTATTTAATAATGCAAGTCTAATGTGCATATTTTATGCACTAAAATGATTTTGATTTGAAGAAAATTTAACCATAAAGTTAAAGAACACTAATATTTTTTTTATGTAATATATATATTGAACGCACTACAATGACATAAATTCGAAGACATTTTGATAAAAATATGGATGAACATTAATAGAAGAAACACCTGGTAGAGATTATTTTTGAACAGTTTGGATCACATTGAAAAAATCTATAAGTTTAGGACTGAATTTGGAATGAAAAATATTGGTATGGGACTGGATTTAGGTTTCCCAAAAAACGACAGGTCATCTCTTACCTGGGACATAAATAGCACTTTAAATTGATGAAGCTGCCCACACTCAATTGCCCTCACTGTTTAACGCTGAAGCTGTGCTGATGGCCAACACCAATCCCTCGCAGCTCCTCCCGTCAGGTCAGCTACATATTTCTTTCTTCTCACTCTTGTTTATTTTCTTGATAACAACTTCAAACAGGAAAAAAAAAGGTGGTGATTTTGGTTTTGTTCTCTCTCTCTTGAAAACAGAGCTAATAGACAGGTGCATAGGGTCGAAAATATGGGTGATAATGAAAGGAGACAAGGAGCTTGTCGGTACTCTGAGGGGATTTGATGTCTATGTCAACATGGTCCTTGAAGACGTTACTGAATAGTATGTAGTAATAAACACTATTTCTCTGATTTTCATCGCTGCTTGTTTTTTATTTTCTTGAAATTTTAGGGTTTTAAGCGAGTACATACAAGTATAAATCCACGTACTTTAATTTGAGTGTTTTATTGACTTGGGTTTTTAAGCTGCTCTCTTTTACGAGGACAGGTTATTGGACTAGCTTCTTTGAGACTGCCGGCTTCATTGTTGTTGATTGCTCGTTAATATATTGAGCTAGATATTTATGTGTTGGTGTAAAACTTGGTTATCAAATATTCATTTGCTCTTTACTATTATTATTATTATTTCAAGTTGAAACAAAATCTTGAAACAAAAGTGTATGTGGGGTGGCCATCCATGATATCAAGGGATTGATGTTTTACTTTGGGTAATGTTTATAGCTTGAGGGTGGCTGAGTGATCCAGTTTTATGGTTGTTTTTTTCGTTTTGGCTTTACATTTTGTCTGAATTCTCATTATTGCAAATCATTGGGGGAGTTACTTCGTTTGGAGATTAGATTGTTTTCTTTTTGGCAAAGTGACTATATCATCATCCATTATGATCGAATGCTGAAAGATGGTTTTGCTTGTTTCTGCTTCTTTATTGATACGACAGTGAAATCACGGCTGAAGGGCGACGGATTACCAAGCTTGATCAGATATTGCTGAATGGAAATAACATTGCCATTGTAAGTAAATCATACCTATGACGCATCTTTACAAAGCCCATCAGAGATTAGTTCTGTTCATTGTTCATGTGTAAAGCAAATTATGAATTTTTTGGATCTATGTTTGGGGCCATTCGGCAAAACTTTGAACAATATAATCTGTCGATAATCGAGGGCTTTTCTTTGTACTTGTGTCTTATGATTTTATTTTTGATCCGGGTGAGTAATCACCGTGCACTTTTGGGATCCTGGAATAAGGAATCACAATGTCTAGCAGGTGTTTTACTTTTTTTGATGAATGAAGGTTTCATTATCAAATGAGACTGATAGGGTAAAGCCTAATACACGAATAAGTTTTAGAGGCCAAAGCTTGCTACAACTTTAGGTGCTCTCTAAACATCAATTACTGCAAATAGAATGGAAACTCTGATTTCTAATAGCTTTCTGCATAATTACTTCAAGTATGTGTTTTACTTTGTTATGGTCAGATGTGAGAAATATACAGATTAAAGAAAAATCTAGTTCTTTAGATTTGGATCTTTTTCTAATATCTGGTTTGCAATACAGCTGGTTCCTGGTGGTTCCCCTGATCCAGAATGAAAGCAGTGGATGTCTGCATAACTTCATTTTCCTTGTAATGTAATTGAGGCAGATACCTTCTCTGTTTTACCGAGAGGCGCATCTGTTAAGAATTCCATTTCTATCTTTCCATTTTTCTTTAGGAATGTAGTTGAAGTATTATGGTGGATGAAATTATTGTCTTTATTCTAATGATAATACTGGTAGATTCAGAGTTCATTGCCTTTTTCTTTCCTTATCTACTTCTGGATTGCTTGTCTAAGACTAATTCAACTCCAAGTCTAGCTATATTACTAGGATCTAGAATGGTTATCAGAGATGGCAGGAGAAATGGTGAACCAAGGAGATAAGAAACAGGTTGAACACTTGAGGCTGAACTGGAGAGCCCTCCCACTGGTGGATATTCAGAGATTATGATTTTAGAAATCATTGATTGCGATGCCATGATTTTAAGCTATCAGCTTGTTCATGTCAGATTAACTTAGGTCAATATTGATTCATCGCAAAGCTTGGGTTATGGATTGTGCAGATTAACTTGGGTTAATATTTTTTTTTTAATAAAAAAAAATAATTCAGAGTTTTGATCTGAACGTTAAATATGGTAGATTTTCTTTGGGGCTTCACCCTCCTACTTTTTCCTTGGTTACTTTTAGAGGCTAGCCGAACCTGCACAGCTGATGTTGCACAAGTAGTTCAAGTATCATTGAAGGCAACGGTGGGAGGACTAGTTTATAATGGTCCATAATTAAACAAAAAGAATCACGCAGTGTGAATAGTATAAATCTTATGGCATCGACAAATTTCTGACTTGGATAGTTTCTGAAAAAGCAAACCATTCGAGTGTTTGATCTGAAGGTGAAGAGGTTAAACAACACTGTTCCATATCTTGAAGTGAAGGAATGAGACTTGGAGTAGCAGTAGCACAAAGGTCAGAAGACCGAGAAACTGGGACTTGGAATTGGAATTGCAATCCGAATCCTGACTCGAGATAAGATTTTGGAACCGTGACCGTGAGTGAGCTGTGAGTATGGGCTCAGATGTATTGATAGCCCAATATTAGGACAAGCCTGCATGTCCGTGCTAATGGACTGGATTCTTGAAACGTCTCTGTCTTTTGTTCTCGTATAAGCCTATACATTTATTTAATAATTTATATATATACATGTAGAGTCCGTTCTTCTCTTTGTTCCAATCTGCCGAACCCAAGTCTGCAATTTCATTCAACAGCTAAGGTCAGGTCAACCTCTCTTTCTCACCCTTAATTTATCATTCGTTTTCATTGTTTTCTTTTCTGTGTGTTTTAGGCTCTTGGATTGCTTAACTTTTGATTCCGCCTTTTAATTTTTTTTTATTTGGTTGTTATGGAATTGGAAAACTGGAAAGTCAATATCATTTTGGATCAAATCTTACACTAAAATATTCACACAAGGATGGGCATTTTCTAAACTTGATGTATGTAAAGTGGGAAGTCGTCATGCTCTTTTATTATTTTTCAATAAAAAAGTCCTAGTTTATTGAGAAACATCTTAGGAGTTGGTTTGCTCTTAGTTGTGATGAATAGTTTCTTGCAATATCGTAAATGACAAGGTTTTTGCAATGCTCTCAGTGTGTTGTATTTTTTTTTCTTTTTCTTTTGGTTGGTTATAGGTGTGGAGGGAACCAGGGCTTTGTGGAAAGCAACATGGCAAAGCATCATCCTGATTTGATTATGTGCAGGAAGCAACCTGGAATTGCCATTGGACGACTCTGTGAAAAGGATGATGGGAAATGTGTAATCTGCGACTCCTATGTGCGCCCCTGCACGCTTGTGCGAATCTGTGATGAGTGCAATTATGGATCCTTCCAAGGTCGATGTGTTATTTGTGGAGGAGTGGGAATCTCCGATGCTTACTATTGCAAAGAGTGCACCCAGTTGGAGAAAGATAGGGATGGATGTCCCAAGATCGTCAATTTAGGGAGTGCCAAGACGGATCTGTTCTATGAACGCAAGAAATATGGTTTTAAGAAAAGATGATAAGCAATGGGTTTCACCTGTAGTGTTTTTTTTCTGCCATTGTTCACCAGAATTCGGCGAGCCCAAATGTCACTGCCAGTCATTGTGAAACGCTATTGATCTAATGGACTTGGGTTGTACCATAACAATGTCCAGTATTCTCCTCCTTTTATTGTCTGACTACTTCAAACCCGGTGTTTTATGGTCTAATGAACTTGGATTGTGTGAGATGTGAATTTAGTTTTGGCTACAAACTGTTGGAAGCTTTCATGTATTTTACCTGCTCCTCATTTTCTCGGTTGTTTGAAGGGTAGTCCTTAGAAGTGGCTAGATGAATCGAGATATCCGATGTTGAAAGTTTGATTTTCTCATTGTTGAGGTGAAGACACGCTTTAGCTTTACGGTCTCCCAAAGTAATCGTTGAGGTACCTGATGATAATAGAGGTTTTCTGATGCTTGTCCATTCAGTTATTAAAAAGTTGCTGTAGAACAATTCCATATCCTGCGGTGGAGGAATAGTGAGTACTCTAGGCAGCAGGACTAACACTGATTTCAGGGCCAAACTACTTACCTGTGCCGACTTTCATATCCAAGAGATCTTCTGCTGGCTAACATAAGATGAATGTTTTTTTAAGAATCTTATTCGTGATTAATTTGGTTGGTATTTGGATTGTAAAACATGAGGTAACATTCTGCAGTCGAGCTTCACATTCGAAGCCAACCAATGACCAAAGCAATGATTTTTAAGGTTTGGTTTATAGTATAATGTCCAGTTAATCACTCGTCCATTCAACATGGCCGTCGACAAGCTATTCTGATGTCATTGTTCTGTCCTCTTCAATTTCTGCAAACCACGGGTGATTAGAATCAGTGCCTTCTTCTTTCTCTCTCCATCGTCCAGAATTTACTCTGTGAGCATAGCTATAGAGTGCCCAGAATCTAAAGCAAGGACAGTACAGCAGATGCCCTTTTCGTTTATCCTTTTTCTCCAGGTGCAATTTACTAACCAGCAAATCTTCCAGATGGTTTATCTCTAATCCAAGGTGTTTAGCATCATTTTGTAGCTTCTCACATAGTGCCCGCAACAATCCACAATCACAAGATCACTTTGTTGCATTTCCTGCCTTGATTTGTGTATATATTGTTTGCTTTTTTAGAAAATAAGGGCAAGTTATAATGACAAATAGGGATGAGGAGATTGTTCCATATAAATGGGAGACACTTCATGACTGGAGTGTGAAAACAAGCAAAAATTATAGGAGGAATGCATCATTAGTCGCTAATACGGTTTACAGATGAGAGGAACACAGGCATGAAGAAAATAATTTGTTTTTTAAGCGAATATAAATAGATTAATCAGAGCTAAAAAAGGGTCAAACATAGGCTCATGTACTGCTAGATTTTATATACTTAGATGAAGATTTTAACTTTTTTGTCACACGAAATGAATATTAATTACCACATACTAAAAACACGAAAAATGACTAGTAATAAAAGCTTGTGATTAAGAAGTTTGTTTTTTCTGTAATTTTAGGTTTGAGTCATGTGGTTATTAATATAATGGTCACTAAAGACTTACATGGTCGTTAACTTCAAGCCCGTAAGATTAGTAAAGGTACACGCAAACTAACCCGGATATCCATATTAATAAAAAATATATATATACAAAAACACATTAATTTAAAGATTTCAGTTTTAATTATTACCTTAGCAAGAAGACAGAGAGAGAAAAATTATAGTAATAAGATTTATTATATTCTTTTTATAGAAGGAAAAATATTTATCAAGAAAAGACAAAAACCTAATAATTTCAAAATTTCTAGAATCCTTGAACTCCCTAGTGTTCCTTTCTTAACAAATTGGAAACGACTAGTAGTTTAAATCTTCAAACTCGCCGACAAATCATTACCACAATACCACATTGTATTATTTGGGTGGACATCAATGATAACTCGGTGAGTTTTGTTCTTGGTTTGACTATTTATTTTCGTGGTTTAAAAGTATTATTAAAAAATTTTGCTTTTTTAAATTATTTTTTAATATTTTAATATTATTTTAATTCATTAATATTAAAAATAAAATTTAAAAAATAAAAAATATTATTTTTATATATTTTCAAATAAAAATATATTTGGAGAAAACCGCTATCATAATACCGTATCAAACGGGCTCTTAGAATCCTAACCTCGTGTCGTGCCTCGATTGTTCTCTTACGAGCCCATCCAGAAAGACTCCTAGCAAAATTATCGAAAGCTCCTTTCTCCAGGTTTCCCTCTCTCTGCTGAAAGAGAAGCAACAGAGTCTCAAATCGATTCCAGCAGGTACGCGTCTTCCTACTCATCAATGTTCTTACATTTAATTTTTGGTTTATCTAAAGCTTCTTTTGGTGGGTTTTCCGTATCACTCTTGATATTTCAGTATTTGGTGTGCTCGGTTTCGTTAATTTATAAGCTGGTTTGGTACTTATTGGTTTTAATTACAAGCTTGGAGTTTTTGGGTTTCCATAGGAGCAACTTGTCATAATAAAAGAGGATCTTGATGTCATCTTAAGCTTCTTTCTTGAAAAGCTGAGAGTTCCAATCTTCATGTCCTGAATCAAATATTAGCTTGTTCAATTTAATTAGAATGATAGTTTAGTTAGGTTTGAACCTGAAAACTGGCACTAGCTTCACTAGCCTGATAGCTCCTGCAACGGAAAAGCTTGGATCTGCTTTTGTATTTTAAGGTCATAGAATGTAATCTGTTGCTTCTGGTTGTAGCTGATGCTAAAAAGTTAGCATGACTGCTTGAGTATATAGGTATGGGGTCTATTGTTTTAGGATGTCCATTTGAAATTTTATTCATTTTGCTTTTTTATTTTTGATTTAGTTTGCATTTTATATGCCGATATGAGTTGTGGAAATTCTCCGGTTAATCTCAGAACAACGAAAGAGGATGTTTTGTTTGATGCTGTCAGTTTTCTCCCTGTGAATATATAGTTTATTTTTGTTATGAATATGAGGGTGATTTTCGTTTTTACCAAATGCAATATACCCCATGCTTTGACGTCCATTTACATTGTGGTAGTCACAGGTACACGCAGTAACTCTAAGATCTTGAAGAGATCATGGCCAAGCATCATCCTGATTTGATTATGTGCAGGAAGCAGCCAGGAATTGCTATTGGACGCCTTTGTGAGAAGTGTGATGGAAAATGTGTAATCTGCGACTCCTATGTGCGTCCTTGCACACTTGTGCGAGTTTGTGATGAGTGCAACTACGGATCCTTCCAAGGTCGATGTGTTATTTGCGGAGGAGTGGGAATCTCTGATGCCTACTACTGCAAAGAGTGCACTCAGCAGGAGAAGGATAGGGATGGGTGTCCAAAAATTGTTAATTTAGGGAGTGCCAAAACAGATCTGTTCTATGAACGTAAGAAATATGGTTTTAAGAAAAGATGATGAGCAGTGGATGACATCTGTAGTGCCTTTTTTCCTATCTGGTGCCCGCAATCTAAAATGTTGAAACAGTTTTTTAGGTCTTGAGATTGTATCTGCTGATATTACCTCTAGTTGTGTTGAAAACAATATTGATTTCTGAAGTGAAGTTGTTTCTTAATGCAATGGACTTGGATTGTATTGGAGCAATGTCTAGTCTTTTGTGATTTCATGAATTTTCGCTTGCTGTTTATAATCTAATTATTAACTTCGACTTATTTCTAAGCATGCTGGCAAATATTTCTGCTCCTCTGTCCTAGCAGTATGTCTAATCGAATTCACTTGTATTAGCTTTTGTTCAAGTTGATAACGTGAACTTCTGTTTTTGGCTCTGAGTTGTGAGTAGTATTATTTTCTTAACTGGACCTCAACGGGTTAATATTATGTTTTTTCTGTAGATTAGGTTGTGTTTATTACGTCCTACTAGTTGTCTCGCCTTCTGTAGACATAAATGTTGCTAGTATTGCCATTACTGTTTGCTTAATATTATCCTCCCAGGTGATCATGTTCAGGGAAGCAGGAGCGTTAGGATATGTAATTTCTGGCCAACTTCGATTAGAATTTAGACTATGACAACTACATTGCTGGTGGCATGAGTCTTTTCTGGATCAAGCTTTTTGGTTGTCTACCAGCAACATTTACGGTCCTCAATGCCTGTATCATAAACCAGCGAAAAGGCAAGAGCAGGATTGTTGACTGTAAAGGACAGGAATCATTATAGAAACCAAATTTCAACTCCATTTATTTGCTTTGATCGTTGATGCGTAGGCAGAGAGCCTTCTGTTTTTCCTAGTTGTGGAAGTTGAAACTTTTCGTTTTTCACCATTGCTCGTTAATTTTTATGTTTTTTTTGTTTTAAAAGCGTTGTAAAAAAAATTTAAATTTTTTTTATTTTTTTTATTTAGATTATTTTAATGCGTTAATTTAAAAATAATTTTTTAAAAATAAAAATATTATTTTAATATATTTATAAATAAAAAATACTTTTAAAAACATCTATTCTCCAAATAAAAACGCACCAAACTGATCAGATGGCAGTCACTGCGAGTGTACTTCTGGTTTTGTGACTGCACTACATGATGGTAGTGCCACTAGTCTTGGCTCTAATCAGATGACGCATTTCTTGCTAGTGGGGCAGAGAGAATTGATCTTGCACGAATATATTGACCTTGGCACAGAAACATACATCCATTCCGCCATTCACTGTTATACCACCGCTGTCATCCCTTCAAGACATTGCAGAGTGTCATGATTACGAGTGATTAAAAAAATCAAAAAATTAATTTAATCAAGAAAATTAAAAAAATATTAATCAGAAAAACTGAACCAGTAAAAAAAATTGATTGAACTAGTTAAAATATTTAGAAAAATATCCGGTTTGATTTTTAGTTTTGGTGTGCCTAAACCGGCCAACCCGAACCGAACCAAATCGGTTCGGTTTAAAAATGAAAAAAAAATATAAACCAAGTTGCGGGCCGCCTTCTCCCTCCCATTAGCCAACAACCCTAGCAGATCATTTATCATTTTTTTTCCTTTCACATAGCTGCCCCCTCCCCTCCCATTAACTCTTTGAATGCTTTCATAATTTGAAGGGTCCTTTTCATTCACAACTTCCATACTCTCTCTGTCTCTCATCATCTCTCAACGTAAAGAAAAAGTAACTGATTACAAGTAAAACTTTAATATTTCTTTTCAATATTTAAGTAAAATTTGTCTTCTTCTCTTCTAATCTTCCATGCTTTCTGTCTCTCATGTCTCAAACTTGCCATGTCAGAGGTGAATTGCTAATGATTCTTTCATTGATTTACTTGATTCTTCTTCATGGGTCACGGCATAAAAAGATCCCACATCGATTGTCTGAGAGGGATTATTTCGGGTCTAGAAGCTAAAGAGTGTCCAGAAAAATCAAAGCAATGATTGCTAAGAACTAATACTGTTTTTTGCAATTATTTTTTTCTTTGCAAGAAGTTGTAACAACGAGAACGTTGATTCTTAGAGGATGACATCTTGGCACTGCATTTCGGTTTGAACCGGTCTGGAAGGGAAAAAAACCGAACCAAATCGAACCTAAATTAATCGGTTTGAATTGGTTTTCGATTCGGTTCAATTCAAAAACTTAAAAAAATTTAGTTTAGTTATTTATTTTGATCCAAAACTGGAACAAACCAAAAATATTCAGCTCTAATTATCGGGCATGGGGCTTGTAGTTTTACGCGAATAGTCCAATTCTTGATGACTATACGTAGATGTGAAATGCTTTTGCGGATGAGAAATGCCTTATTTCTGCTTTTCTTTTCTTTCTTTTTTTGTTTTAACGGTGACGACATTTTTTTTTGGGGTTATTTAGTGAAGCCGCCTCCCATGGGATTCTAACATGAGATGATAAACCCCATGCTAACTGAACCAGCACCCTAAAATGCATGTCGGATCTTCTGTTGGACTAAGTCTCACCG
>Ga0307517_10006996_pt1 | contig 16563 bp, 16 predicted proteins | sample 23_EM_MG_FD_194515 | JGI IMG/M metagenome (GOLD analysis project Ga0307517, IMG submission 194515) | Populus trichocarpa ectomycorrhiza microbial communities from riparian zone in the Pacific Northwest, United States - 23_EM | ecosystem: Host-associated > Plants > Roots > Unclassified | place... | reverse complement strand
AGATATCGCTTGCCATCAATAATTTTTTTTTTATATAAAAAAAAAAAAAAAACTAATGTCTGCTGCACAGTAAACTTGCTCAAGAGCAGTGGATAAACAAGTATTAGGTGATGATGCTAGAAACCAAGTTTCCACTACTTTTTAAATGGAACCCGTGATACACAATACAACACCGATGTTTTACATGGACTGTCAAATGGGTACAAAATTCTCAGAAAAAAAAGTAGAATTGATGTGGCAACAAAGTGAATCTCGCTACAGGAGAGGGTTTGGTTGGACCTTAACGAGCTTCTTTCTTGTTTATGTTCATGTAAATGGTATGGAATTGCAGCTTGGTATCAAGAATACTTGCTCCCTTCTTTCTCATGTTTTCCAAACCTTAATTGTGCCATCTACAGAGGCGCTTACCATGCAGTTGTCAGTTGGATGGTAACTCACACTTGTTACCTGCCAAAAACAGCCACAAAAACCATCGACTGTCAGGTGTGAATTCCTTCTAAAAGTCTATAAATCAGCATCATGCAATAGCAATTCCTTTCTACAATTGATAGTCCTAGTTGCAGTACGCAGCAATGAACCCATGGTATTTGATTATACACAAATTACAGCAAAAAAAATAAAAAAATTTTAAAAAGAGAGATCAGTCTTGTGATTCGAAATGATCTCTTTTATAAGATCACCATCTAACGATACTCAATAGTTCATGCCAGCAACTATATGATATACAAGGTTTGAGAAGTTAGTTGCAGCTTTCTGATGTCAAGAACAGATCACCCACCAAAAAGGTCATTCAACAAAAGGTGAAAGTTAAAGTTTCAGGAACTCACTATAGTAAGAATCGAAGATTTAATCAGGAAAAAAGGTAAATATTGTGTAAAAAAATTATAATATGGCTCACAAATGGTTTGGAACCGTTACAAAAGACCAACAGTGTATACAACATTCCACATCTTGAAGCATGGCAAAACTAGCTAAAACTGCACGAACTTAAGCACAAACATGTAATTTGAATCATTTCAATAAGCAAACTAAATGTTATTTAGAATAGAGGTGAAAAAAAGTGGAAATTTGCTGCAGTTATCAAATAAATATGCTTAACAACTTTACCACTGAGGAATGAGCTCGGAAACGTGACAACACAGACGCATCCACAAGATCCCAGAAGTAAATGTAGCCATCCTCTGAGCCACCAGCTACATGGGCGTCAGTGTTGGTGAGGCAGCAATCCAACTTGTATGACTGATGCAGAATCACCCACCAATAACAACAAAAAAATAATAATAATAATAACAATTAGAAGTGAAGAACAATGGAGAATGGAACTTGAGACATTGACAAGTTTTCAACTTATTATTGTGATCTCAAAATAACAAGAGGTTTGGCCAACTAACCTTACATATATGTCCTTTATATTCTTGCAAAAGCTCGCCTGTAGTTCTGCCATCAGGAACCAGTAAAACAAGGCAGACAAACATCAGACAACAGAAACTATGAGACTTATTCATAAAAGCATGAGAATTCACCTGTCCAATAGGCGCAAAGTAGAATCCAAGCAACTCGCTAATATGCAGTTACCATCATTTGACATCGAGATACAGTTGACAGGATGCCCCAAGTTATCAGATATTTCTCTACACAAATAACGCAAAAGACCACCATCATTAATCCAATGATAACAATCCGACAACACCAACTTTATCAAATCCCAACACCTATAGATACCTCCCAATACGAATGTCGAATGTTCTAACAGTACCATCAACACTTCCAGCAATGATTTCAGTTTTCGTCAAACACACAGACATCACACTATCTGAAAACGTGTCAATGATCTGGAAAAAAATTCACCATGTTTTGAAGATCAACCACCGCACCTACATATTCACAATTTATAGTAACAAATTCAGAAACATAAAGCACCTGAATTGGCTCAGTACTATGAGATCTACAATCCCAAGCACGCAATGATTGATCATAACCTGCTGATACCACAACAGATGCATACTCATTAAATTTCACAGCATTCACCTACATCAAAACAAAAACAACATAAATACAACTGAAAAATACATCCCATATACTCATTAAACAACCTTAAAAAAAAATTACCTCACTACCATGTCCTCGGAACTCATTAAACAACCTTAAAAAAAAATTACCTCACTACCATGTCCTCGGAATTTCCGAATTACACGACCAGTAGCCACATCCCAGTAAAACACTTGTCGGTCTCCTCCACAAGAAACTAATTTCGAATTATCCCTTTTAAAAAATACCAAAAAAATTAAAATTAAAAAGAAATCGAAGCAATTCCAGTATTATTAAAATTAAAACAAAAAAGATTTATTTTATCTTACTGGGTGACGTGAACATCGCGAACTTCACGACCGTGAGATTTGTAGGTCTTAATGTGGATTCCGCGGTGAGGATTCCAAAGACGAATGGTGCGGTCTTTGCCGCAACTCAGGCAATAATTTCCGTCACCGTTGAATCTTGCGGCTAAGACTCCTCCTTCGTGACCTTTCAGCACGTTTGCCTCCTTATTTGGCAGTTCCGAGACGTCGCTCATCTCTCTCTCCCTCTCTCTCTCGATTGATTGATTCTTCGGTTTTTTCAGGGCGGGAAAGGGAAGGGAAAGAAAGCTGAAAGCTTTGTCGTCTGAAGAAGGGAGAAAGAAGACCAACAGTGTTTGAGGCAGGTGGACTTAATTTTTTATTCGCAAACTTAGGCCCACAAAAAACTAGGCCGAGCCCAAACAAATATGGACCAAGAAGTTATGCTATGAGATTATTCGGTGTTTCTTGTTTTGATATTATTAGTAAATGACACAATACTGTAGATTTTGAATTATTTATTGTGAATTTTTTTATGAGTGTGGTTCAATTTTATTTTAATTTTTTTTATATAAATATGCGGTTTTAATTTTACTTTTAAATTTTTTATATATATATTTTTTAATTATAATTACTAAATTTAATCTAATTTGACAAATTGATCTAAAAAATTTATGATCAGAAGCCTTACTTAGATTATGTTTTTAATTAAATCAAATAAAATATTAACTATGTAAAACTTGATTGACCTAGTTGAATCCAATTCAAATACAAGTAAGTGAAAGTCAAGAAAATAAAAGGAAATAACAAAACAATGTTGTTTTAATAGAAAGAATTTACCTAATAATCAGCAGTGTTACTCTAGTAAACCACGAGTTCATCTAATAATCCATAAGCTAACTCAATAATTTAGTAATCCTAGTTCTTTCCGGGCCAATTTTTGAATTACATAGTTTGGACATGAGAATTCATCTTTGTATTTATAAGAGAATATTATTTATTCAATTATGAACTCATTGATTTATTTTGAAAATTACATAATAAAGTTTTTTAAAAAAAACTCTAAAACATGTGGAAAAAACACTATGGATGTCCATAATATCTCAATATTGTTTTTTTTCTATTTTTCCCTTCTCAAAACAAAAATAAATGCTAGCAATGAAGATATTTTGTAAGGTTGTTAAGAACGTTTTTTTGACACGACACGAAATATATAATATAAACTCGGATCGTAAACTCTAATCGTAAAATCATAAAATCATAAGTAAAATATTTTAACTAATTATATATTGACAATTTTAATCAAATATTAAATAATAATATAACATAATTAAAATAAAAGTGAAATAAATAATATAAAAATCCAAACACCTTAAAAGACATATTAACCCGTATTGCGAAATCAAATATTTTAATCTATATTTGTCTCTTATTTTTTTATTTTGATATTTAGTTATCTCTAATGACTTATTTATTTATTTATTTATTAACACAAATAGTTTACAATTTATTTAGTTAAATGCATCTATTAATTTTTCAATTTATACTTGATTTTTTTTATTTAAGAAAATGCAGTGGAGAAACTTGTATATTTAATTTTTTATTGAAAAACAAATCTAACCCATGGCAGAACATGAGTTAAAATGCTAGTATTTCTGTATCTTTTGTATAGTTTTCCAAATATTTCGATACATGCTAAGTAACTAACAAAAGCTGATAAAAAGCCATATATCTTCAGTTTCTCTATTTTCTCTATCTTTTGTCTAATAATAATAAAAAACTAAATAGGAACACACCAATTTCTTTCTTCTTCTTTTTGGTTAATATAAACCGATAATTGTTTTTGTTAAAAAAAGGTATAAAAAAAAAGAGATTAGGATTAGGAAAATTAATCAAAAAATAATTTATCAGTTACAACTTAAGAAACCCACCATCTCCTCTTAAACTATTTGGATTAAATACCACTAATCACCGTTTTTGTTTTTTCTTCCAACGAGCCCTCTCATCTCCCTTGCCAACTCTCTACAAACTATATATAAATACCCCCACAAATTCTCGAACCTACGCATCTCCCTCCATTCTTCATTTCCTCTTACACAAACACAAGCAAAATCATGGCAGCTTTCAAGAATCTTGCTCTCTTCTTGTCTCTCACATTGCTGATCTCATCCAATATTTCAACTGCAGCTAGAGACATTCTCATTAACAAACCAGGCTTCAACAGCCTTTCAGCAAGACTTGAAGACGAGGGCAGCCTTGTGGAGTGCTGGAATGCACTCGTGGAGATAAAATCTTGCACAAATGAGATTGTCTTGTTTTTCATGACTGGCCAGGCTGATATTGGCCCTGACTGTTGTCGCGCTATTCATACTATCACTCATAATTGCTGGCCTGCCATGTTTACTTCTCTTGGCTTCACAGATGAGGAAGGAAACATACTTAGAGGATACTGTGATGCTTCTCCTAATTCACCTTCTATTTATTTTAGTCCTGCTTCTGCTCCTTCACCTCTTGCTGCTGGCGCTCCTGCTCAATATCAGCCTATGCTGGTTTAAAGAGAGTCGATGATGTCTAGTCTACTAGCTTTGTATTCCAGGGTCTTGTGTGTTTTTTGTTGAATTTGCCTGTTTTCTGTTGTTTTTGCTTTCCACGTTTGAGTCTTCAATGTTGTTCAAGTTTGGTGTCATGATGATGTAGTGTTTATGCTTGAGGAATAAAGTTGTGCTTTCTTAATGTTTTAGTTTTCTCTCCATAGTCCGTACGTGTTAATTAATGATTTCATACATCACTGATCAATCAACAAGAATCAAGGGATCGACAACCACAACATACATCGATCAAGGATGATCAGATAGATAATCCCATCCTATCTTCCGATCCTGATCAATGAAGTTAATTCAAGCCTTTACATTTTCTAATCTATGTCTACACAAGAGTTGATGGTTGATGTGGGATTTTGAAAACTTAACATTATTTCATCTTATAGTGCAAAAAATAGCATTCCCTTTAAGCAAAGTCGGGTTCTTGAACCCTTATAATTTCCAAGGTTAAATTTGTCACAGAGGGGGTCAAGGTTAGGGTAATTCCAGAGCAACCAGATTTGCATCACTGTTCCGGTAATGTACCTTCACAAAACATTTGACAACAATGATACTATTATGAAGAACTATGTGACTGAAAGCGATATGAACAAAAATTCCCTTTAATTTGAGATGCAAAGTTGTTTCCAAGTTGGATGATGCTAACAGTGTTGTCTTGTTCATCATCCTTGTCACAACAGATTCTGCTCAAGGCCTAAGGTCAGATTGAAATTGCTCTACGTTAAATTAATTAATATTGATTAGGTTTTTTATGCAGGAGATTCTAGAGAAGCTAACTTGTCTCGGAGTTGATGGTGCTAGCGGATAGACTACCTTGACAGAGCAGACCAGCACCAGCGAGAGGATCATATGGTAGGAGACACTAGCACGGGTTCAGTTTTTAGTGAATCCAATGCAATAGCAAATGCAGCAAACGCATACAGTGACTCCCAACTCTTTCATGAGACATTCTTTCTCTTCAGTTAACAAAAAAAATGGCCATGCCCACAGGCACCGTGTGTCTGCATCATCTGTCATCAATCAATTTCTACAGTTCCTAGCCAACTGAACGAGCAGGACGATCCATATACCGCAAAAGCTACCTGAAGACATCATCATCAATGACTATTATGAAATGCTTAATTCATAATCCAGTAACTTACAAAACAGCTAAACCCTTCATCTGCTGTATTATTAGCAGTTACTAGAGCTCCTGATCTCTCAAAATCCTCAATAAATCTCCCATTCACTCCTTTTCAGTCTCTTAAGCTCCCCATAATCATAAACAATTCAATCTCCTCGTCTATAAAATCAAACTACAAACTCCATCTCCTCCACGCAACATCCTTTGCATTCCTCTCTGTCTCCAATGGATTTCTCTTTCAAGCTCTTGCTCACTTTCTTCCTCACATGCTCCACAGCCTCCATGCCCATGATGGCGGCACACCCTCAAGTCTCCACCCACACAACTCTCGCTACCCGTCTCCGGTTAGACAACGAAGAAACGACCTGCTGGGGCTCCTTACTCCACCTCCAATCCTGCATCTCCAATGTCCTTCTCTTCTTCCTTAACGGCGAGACTTATCTCCGCCCTAGCTGCTGCCACGCCATCCGCATCATCGGACACCATTGCTGGCCTTCCATGCTTGCCTCCCTTGGTTTCACCGTTCAAGAAGGTGATATCCTGCTCGGCTACTGCGATGCCACTGCTCATTCATCTTCTCCACCACCAGAACCCATTTTTTTTCCCAACCACACTTGAAGCCTCTACTAATTATTCTCAGAAACTAAATAAAATGATCCGAACAGTTCGATTTCGATTCCTAGTTTCCATGTTTCCTTTTTTTATAGTTCTTATGCAAATAATTTTCCAATGAAATATCAATACTGATTATCAAAAAAAGTTACGCAATAATCTCTTTTTGTTTACAGAATCTGAATGGCCCACATTTCCAACTAATATTTTGGGTCATAAACTGTTTGGTTAAGAAAAACATGCCAAGAAAACAATCCCACCAATTTCTCAGCATCCAAACAGGCTCTGAATCCAAAAAAAAAATATTCAGAGCAAATTAAGGCTCTGTTTGGATTCTTTCAAAAATATCGAAGTAAAGAATCCATTAGTGCTACAAAATCCAAACAGACCCTAACAGGAAAAAAATAACGGAAACTAACAAAAAATTAATGGTGATTAAAACTTGCAAATGCACCATGCGAAACAACATCACCGCGAGTGCCTCCGTTAAGGATCCGCCCTCGGCGATTGTTCCCTCTCCTGTCACCATTCCTCCTCCCCGCCAGTGGAGAATTCAGCTCCTCAGACCAAATAGCGTCAATCTGAGACGACGTCGCAGCCTCAAACGACGTGTCTTGGACTCTGTCTTCGAATCCAGCAACAATAATGCCGTCAAGTCCATGAACAGCAATGGAACGACCGAGAAAAAGATCCGGAACTGAAACCCGAACCCGATTAACCAAAACGGACTCCACAACGGTACCGTTTACGTGAGCCAGAGAGTTATAGATCAAGAGACGGTGATTCGGCACCAAAGAGTCAATGGAGGCCCCACCGGAGGAGGCGGTCAAGTTTCTTAGATCTGAAGTCGACAGGCGAAAGGGTGACACGTGGAGGGAGAGGGATTTGGTGTAGTGAGAAGCAGCGGAGGCAAGATCAAGAGAGAAGAGGAGGGAGTCAGGCGGGGAAAAGAGAGTGAAGGTTGAGAATGACGACTTGGCGTGGTTTGATTGGTTGAGGAATTGGAGGCGGAGATCAGATGTGGCGATGGCGTTGGGGAAAAGTGTGTAGCCGTGTGATCGGAGGGAAAAGAGGGCAAAGTCAAGTTCTTGGTCGGTGAGTTTAGCGGTTGTGATTTGGTGGAGGAGAGAGAGAAGGAGGATGTGGAGGAGAATCTTGGCCGTTGATTTGATGATCATGAAGTCTTGGGGTTCCATTTTTCTTGAGAGAGTGGGAAGGAGGGAGCTGTTAGAGAGAGAATTCTGTTGAGGTAGCCGGGATTTTCTGTTAGTTTTGGCGGGGTTTTGGAGCTCTTGAATGGGAGAGGGTAGAGAGTAGATTAGGTGTGGTGGGGTTTATATTGGGGGTGTAAATGGATTTCCAGCCATTGGATTATGAATGGAGGTTTATGATATGTGGTTGAGATCGAATGAGAGGAATGTTGGGATGGGCCAGGATTGCAGCCTTCAAATCGCAGTGGAGGAGATTGGACTTGTATTTTATGCATTGGAAAGGTCCATCGGATATTATTTTTTATTAATGGAAACATTTTTTTTTATAATTTTGTTAAATCAAATTATATTAATATATTAAGAGTATGTGCATACATAATTAATAAAAATCCATGCATATCATGAATAAATTAATAAGCATATTAAATGTTATTTTGTGTATGTTTTTTTCATGTTTTTTAAGTCAAATACAGTTAATAATTATTATAAAATTCCCTCATTCAATAACTCGTTGAATATTGTTATATATATATATATATATAGACACACACACACATAGCGGTGGAGGGAGGGGGGGCTAGCAGGGGCCCCGGCCCCTGCAAGGAAATGCCCCTCCCTTGTAGGTGAGTGTGATTATAGAGAGTATCGTTGAGAAAAAAATGCTCCAGATGAGTCAAATGACTTAACTTTGTAGAGAGAAACCATATATATATTATTATTATTTTTAAGGCCTGATTGTTGCTTCTAAAGCTTGCGACTATAATCATCTCAACATTAAATTTTAGAATTTTGTATGATTTTTATCCATTAAAAAGGTTTTGACTTTACTTGAGATTCTATGTGGTATTTTGAGATTAATGACGAAGTTGAAGATTCACACGTAGTTTGAGATATTATAACTCATAGTTTAACATTAAAAAATTTGTGTTGTGTGCGCTACTTTGAAGATCAACATTCAGTTTTTATGTTATGGCCCCCCTAATTTTTTTTTCTTGCTCCGCCCCTGTATATATATGAATGTTAGGAGACTTATTTTAAAGAATATTCATACAAATAATATATTTTATTTCATGTAATCCACAATCTTACGTCGTAACCTCTTTATATATAAGACATTTTTTAAATTTAAATTATGAAAACCAGCATGAAGTATCTTGCAATTTAAAAAAAAAAACAAAATTAATCTAGCTGGATAATATTATCTAACTGTTATTATTATTATTACGACTATAGTTTTTTTTTTTAATTTTATTCCAAGACTAATAATGCCTTCTACATTTATGTGAACAAGGCACGTATATCCATAATTACTTCCTTAGAACCTTGATTCCCCTCCAACGAGACTCCATATAATCGGACGCACCATCCTGTGCATAGACTCCAAATTTGAAGTAATGGGATGAAGCCCCATTCCCATCAGCTTCGTGCACCAATGACCCATCAATGTAGACCTTGACTTTTGGGGCACCAGCATCATGGATTACGTTGACTCTAAACCATCTATCATATATGTTTTGAGCAATTGGAGTCCTGTAGTAAGATAGTGCTCCATTGTAGACTCTAAGCATCATGGTTGTGGCTGCGCTAGCACCTCCGAAGATTTGCATGATGGACACGCCAGTTGTGCCTGATGGCACGTATGCATATCCTTCAAATTGCCACACACCAGAAGTGTAGTCATATCCCTGTTGAACATAGATTGAGTGAGTCATATATCATCGTTGATCAGCAAGTGGAGAAAAGTTACAAAGAATTTTGAGCAGGAACCCAGAAATTCAAGAGGGATCCTCTTTTCAGATATTTACTTAATTGTAGCAAATTTCTGGATACTGTCACGTATATATAATATATATATTATGCATGGTACTTACTCGAACGCGGACCTCAGTCCTGGGACTGGTATTGCTCCCAGACATGAAAGGCTTGTCAGCAGAGTAAACCCACAGCTTGTGGATGCCATTTTGGAAGCTATATCGCTCACTTTCAGATACGTCATAAGGCTTATGAATGACAAAGTTGGATCGATCCAATGAAAGGGAGGTGAACCCATCTGCGGGATCAGCAATGGCATGGTGCGGCATGAACTCCAGAAGGCTGAGAGATATGATCAGGGCTGAGAGAATAGTACTGGAAGCCATTTTTGTAGAGTGAGTTGAGGAACAAAGGAAAAGGGTTAAGTATGGGTTTTAGGCAATGAAAGAATGAAGAACCAAACTTGAATATAAATAGAAGAACATGAAAAATTATGAGTACGTAACAAGAAGATTGAAAGAGCTAGCTTGTAGTTGCCAAAATGGAGCGCGGACTGGTTTTTCTCTCGTCATGATTATTGCATTCAAATCATTACTTTCAAAAGCTATACTCTCTAAAATATTGGAAGCTTGAGGGATTGAACTTCTTTGTTTCTAAGAGAACATGACCATCATGCTTCAAGAATTTAAATCATTGAATTTCAGTTCATTATTTAAAAGGTATATATTTGGGAATGGGTCCAACCGCACTTTTTAAAAAAATTAATTTTTTTATTGTTTCTAATTAATTTAAAGCAAAAAACTTGACTTTGGGAATGAATGTTAACTCCTCTAAGAAGCTAAGCATTGAACCAAGACTTTTGACTTTATGGGTGCATTTTAACTGATTTTTCCATTCAATTTTTTATTTTTTTTATTTTCAAACCCTAATAATGAAAGGGTGAGGACTGAGGAGAACGATCTGCCATGGTTCCCTCACATCTTTAAAGTTTATAATTACAAAAATAAAATCACAATTTGCTCAAGAATATATAATTAGGTTTGAAACTTGACAAGGTACGTATTAGCCGCCTCACTTCCCTTCTTTTTAGGTTACCGAATAAGAGTTTTCTTCATCACCATTTCATGGCTAAATTGTACAAACAATCCCTTAATTATATTTGGTCCAATTTAACCATTAAATACAACACACAAATCACATATTTTGACGTCTTCTTCTTCTCTCCTCCTCCTCCTGAATTTTTTTATTTTAAAAATTTTTCATGCCACGTCATCTAATTGGTCAATACCAAGTGAAGATTATTAATGATGGAATAAAAGGGCATGGCCCAATAGAAATATGTGAGGATGAGAAATCTTTTGGTCCGTACATTATTCGTCGATACATTTTTTTTTTTTTGTGTGCGCGCGTGTTATGACTATGAACTTCCTTGTAGAAGAATATGAAAAATGAACTTATCATGATAATTGCATTCAAATTATTACTTTCAAAAGTAATAGTCTCTGAAATATTCCGCAGCGTGATTGAACTGTATTTTTTTTAAAAAATTAATTTTTTTATTTTATTTTAAATTATTTTAATATACTAATATTAAATATAAATTATAAAAATATTTTTGATATGTGAAACTGGGCTTAACAAAATGTGAATTTATATCAGTGCGTGCATAGCAACACATGGAAGTAGACAAAAGGAGCTTTAATATATTTTTTCCCAATATTTCAGTTTTTCCTCACCTTCCCTTCCCGAACAGAATTCATTAGGGAGGAGAAGAAAATTTAGAGATACTAAGAGAGATGAAGGTTTTTATTTTACACCTCATTTAATGGCTTAGTTATAACTTCAGGATTGGCCCGGTGAGTTAACTTTGGATCTAGATCTATCAGAGTTGGAAACAAAATATATTAAGGTAATAATCTAGCTTGATATGATAAAAATTCTGAATTGATTTAAAATAAAATCTAATTTTCTATGTTCTTATGTGAATATCGAGGCAAGCTAACAACAAAAAAGGGGTAAGATAGGAAAAATGAGTTGTCATATAGTTTTATGGTAACTTTTTTGTTTTGGATTCGAGTAAATCTCACCCTCCGGAAAGCGCACTTTGTGGGCCCAGATGAGCGAGTAAAACTCCGACTGTTCCAGGCTCTTACAAGAGGTGTACGCCTTGACTCGAACTCGAGACCTGCTGTGTAGATCTCCAGCCCTTTATCATCACGCCACGCCCCTTGAGGTTTTATGTTAACTTATAACTCTAATTGGTCTTCAAATGTTCTGTGTAAAGAGCTAACTAAGTAATAGGGAAGATAAACATCACCCTATACATCCTAATTAATTAAATAGCAAGGAAGATAAAGTTAACCTGAGTTAACTTGTATTTTTTTACTAAGTATTTTTTATTTAACTTTGATATTTTTTGTTAAGTGCTTCTTTTGGAAGTCTGATTTTTTTCCTTGATTTTCTTATAAGTTTTTTTTTATTTCATCATTTTGCATGGAATAATTTGCCCTTGATCTTTGTTATTTTTTTGTTTTTCTTTCTGTTTGGTTATTACGATGGCGGGTTGGTAAAGTTAACTCGGGTTAGCTCTGGGTTTTTTTTTTTCTATCTTTGACATTAGGTTATTATGGATCTTGAACTTTACGATTTCATTCTTTTTGTTTTCCTTTCCGCTGGTTGTTTCGGTCTTATATCGTGAGACATGCTTTAGTAAATTTAACACGATTTATCTCGAATTATCATCTTTTGAATATTATTTTCTTGCGTTGAGAAAATTTGGATGAGCTCGCAGCATATCACGGGCCACCTATCTAGTATCTTCCTAATTAAAGTAAATAGAAAAAAATAAAAATAACTAAGTAACAAATAATTTTTCTCCTAAAAATCCTCCTATATTAACCAATCTAGAGCACTATTATAGGTTCTTAGTCAATGGGAGAAGTTGGTTTATGGCAAATATGAAAGATTTTCTATATTCAGTTTTTTACCATTCGGTTGTCAAATGCAATGTTCATAGACTTTGTAATTCTTTGGGTGGTTCCATTTCCAGGTTGCTAGTTTGGTTTTCTTATACGTCGATTGGAAGATCACTTGGAGAAAGTTTCATGAACTTGTGAATTTAGCTAGAATATGAAAACTTCATAACACGAATTTATCTCATCTTAAAGAAATGTTGGAAATTTATTTTAAATAAATAAATTATGGATAAATAAGAAATTAATCTCAAATAACCCTTAGTTTTCTCATTCAAAAAACTCTTGATTTTTCTATATTTAATTCTTGATTTATGATAATTAATCAATAGTCAACAACGGTGTGAATTAATTCTTAGCACAACAGGACTTAATAATATAACTCCATTATTATAACAGGACTTAATAATGAACAAGAACTAAAGCATACATATATTACTTGTCTTTATTTCATCATTGTTGCATCACACTTTCAATGTCCAAACAAAGAACAAATAACATGATCAATCACTTTTTTTCAGAATCTTGATTCCCTTCCATCGAGACTCCATATAGGAAGAATCATCATTCTGAGCAACTCCACACTTGAAGTAATGAAATTCCCCTCCACGCCCAAGTGCCTCATACATGAGCACCCCATCAATATAGACCTTAATTTTCGAAGCATCAACATCATGGATCACATTTACTCGAAACCATCTATCATAGATGTTTGGAACAATGGCCGCTTCCCTGTAATAATATAGTGTACCATTATAGACTCTGAGCATCAAGGATGTTGCATGATTCCCACCAGCTCCAAACACTTGCATGATACAAACTCCTGATGTTCCACATGACACGTATCCATACCCTTCAAATTGCCACACACCAGAAGAATAATTATATCCCTACGCAAACAAAAGATTGAATAAAATTACAAGGCAAATAAAGGAATAATAATATGATGATAAATAGTTTTGTTAATGTTCTACACTAATAATGATTTCTGTTCGAGGCTTGGTTGGGCTATTTTTGGACAGAGGTTTGTCTGTGGAGTACACCCATAGCTTGTGGATGCCACTGAAGAAGCTATACCGATCAGTTTCAGGCAAGTTGTAAGGCTTTTGGATATGGTAAAAAGATGTGTTAAATGGGAGCTGTGTGAAGCCGTGAGTTGGATCTATATGCCAGCCAATTGACTGGCAGATGAGAAGAAGAAAATTGATGGTGATTGGTAGAGCAAGGTGGGAAAACGAAGCCATCTCTTCTTTTCGAGAATGCACAGAGAACAGGAAGGAGATATGAAATGAAGCACTGATCAAGTGAAGGTTGTTTTGAATAGTCGGGAGAGTGTGAAGCACAATAACTAACGACTAAGCTCATAGTAAAAGGCACTGAGAAATTAATTACAAAAAAGAAAAAGAAAAAACATTGCCCAAGTATATTAATTGTGGATTGTAGAATCGTTCATATATATGCCGAAAAAAAATCCACTTGTTTTTTTGTCATGGAAGTCCGATTTTTGTTTCACCTTTTCTAATGGGACAGTTGTTTTCTTCCATGATTATATATTACAAGCCGTTGTCCCTTGAGACAAAAGGGCATCTGTCTTTGTTAAAGACATGCAAATAGCTTCAGAATCTTGTGGCTATAAATTATTTATGTAGGGAAAAATCATATTCACGAGTCATTTCTATGGTTATTATTTAAATGTGCTCAGTTTTTAAATCGTAGATACCATACTAATGAGTCCCTTTCATCCTTCACGGATTCATATGTATCGTTAGCATTGATTTTTGAAATTAATTTAATTAGAATAGGTTGGCATATTGATCCGTCCAAACATTTATAATCACTAGATTAATCGAGCTATTGTTATGCCTTAATTTTATTGGATACAATTACATATAAAGTCATTCGATCTTAATCAAAATAAAAAATATCATATGAAAGGTGTTGGTTTGAAATTTGGTCAAATTAACCTTGGCACTTTCGATTAAAATAAATTTAAGGTCTTTTATCCAATCTAGTCATTAAAATTACATTCATGTGACAGTTTACTTAGTAAAGAAATTGGATATAAAGGCTTAATTAAATTACCTTTTGTTTTTATTATTAACATTGATGTTCGAGCTAACTTGTATGCACCTCGACTAATCTCATGGGTCCTGAAGTAACGACTATGTAAGTCTCCAGTAACCCTAAGGTTTGTGAGACTCGAACTGATGATCTTTAAAGAGCAAATCTAGAGCTTGATTAATTAAAATAAAAATTTTAATTAAATCACCTTTAACTTTAACTAGACGTAGAGAGTTTGGTTTGGCATTCATCCAATGTGTAAAACTAGAGAGACATTACAAACAAATGATAGAAAATAAAGAAAAATGGAACAATAAAGGGTTTTCACAAATAGAAAATATTTTAGTAATTTTACTCCATCAATTCCATATACATGAACAACTTTATACTTTAAATATTATACTTTTCAGAACCATTACATCTTTTTTAGAACCTTGATTCCTTTCCAACGAGATTCCATATAGTGAGAACCATCATCCTGCTCATAAACTCCACATTTGAAGTAGTGAGATTCCCCTCCACGTCCTTCTGCTTCATACACCAGAGCCCCGTCTATGTATATATGTAGTTTATCAGCATCAACGTCATGGATCACATTAACTCGAAACCATCTGTCATAAATGTTCTTGACAATGACTTTATCACTGTAATAATATAGGTCACCATTGTAGGTTCTAAGCATTAGGGTTGAGGCATGATCAGTTGCTCCAAAGACTTGCATGATGCACACACCAGATGTGCCGCTTGGTACGTACCCATATCCTTCGAATTGCCACACACCAGAAGAGTAATCGTATCCCTGTTAGCAGAAAGATAATTTTATACTTATAAACATAAGATTTATTGGTAATTTATATTTCAAAACTGACCTTACATGCAGTTTTCCTATAACTATAAAGATAATTACAAATCCAAGCATTCGGTCTCTAAATTTATGAGTTTCAGCACAGCAGATCTCTTACCTGTATCCGGATCTCAGTACGAGGTCTAGTATGACTAGTAGGGAAATGAGGCTTGTCATTGGAGTAAACCCACATCCTACGAATGCCATTTTCGAAGCTGTATCTTTGATCCTCTTGCATATTATATGGCCACTGAACTTCGAAATTTGATTGATCTAGAGGAAGGGAGGTGAATCCTTTTGTGGGATCCATTGTTCTTGAAGCAATAGCTTGGTACGATATCAGGCTGAAACACAGAAGACTCAACAAAACAATACTTGAAGCCATTTCTTTTTTGCTAGCGAGCCAAGGCAAATAGATCGAAGATGTTTTATGGGGTTTGGTTGAGGAAGAATCATGGTTAATATTCATCTATTTATAGAGATAATAGCTGGTATACTTTTGTATTGATAGGAGCATGCCCAGTTGAAGATTCCTTTGGATTATGTAAGAAAATGTCTTGTGCCAAACAATTTTACGGCACGGTAGCATCCTCTAATAATAATTTTTTTTTAATTGCGTTGCCCATCAGTTTTTAAGCTTTTAGGAAAGGCCGAAATTTATTGCTATTATTTTTACTATGTGATGAACAAATTACTAGAAGAAAGGAGTTTAAAATTAAAAAGCAGCATGGATGAATCAATGAGATGACCATTACTCTCTTCTATCCCCATTGAATTAAACAAAGCAATGTAAAAAAAATGGCCTTCATACTCGGCAGCCTGCAGGGCACGATGAAGCAACGTGATCATCGTCTAAGAATTCATAAAATATGTACTGATTTAACCTTTGTGATTTGTGGCTTGGTTTCCGGGAAACCACTTTCCAAACTTTCCTATGTTTGTTTGTCATTAGAAAAATTGGTCAACGAAAAACACTTTCCAGTCAAAGGAAAATTTGGCTTGGTTTTCAGGAAAGTGTTTTCCTGGAAAATTTGGGCGGAAAACACTTTCCGGAA
>Ga0307517_10006995_pt1 | contig 16564 bp, 10 predicted proteins | sample 23_EM_MG_FD_194515 | JGI IMG/M metagenome (GOLD analysis project Ga0307517, IMG submission 194515) | Populus trichocarpa ectomycorrhiza microbial communities from riparian zone in the Pacific Northwest, United States - 23_EM | ecosystem: Host-associated > Plants > Roots > Unclassified | place... | reverse complement strand
AGCGTAAAATTTGAATGGCCCTGGTGAACCAGTAATTGCCAGCACTGAATTGCTGGATTTATGAAGCAGTAATCATTTGCTTATGACAGGTTACTCGGGTGGTGGTCAATCGATGAAGGTAGTAGGAAGGAGCGGGCTGGAATTTATTGTGCTGGAGGTTCAGTGTATGTTTTCTATGCTACAATCTAGTTTCTTTTTATTAGAATTTTTTACATTCATTGGCGCAACCAGAGAGGCATAATAATTTCTCTGAAGTTTCCAAGGACATCTATGTCCAGTATTGCCTGCCCTTCCTTTTACCTTATAGGTCTTGAGATGAATTCATTGAAACCCCATTTAACATATTCAGAGTGGCATCATAAACGGGACACACTTTCTATCACATGAACAAAGCTGGACATGCACACACATATCTCGAGATAATGGAAGATATGGTCATGAAATATGCAAAAAGAATGAGGAGAAATTGCATTAGCAATTGTTTTATGAACAGCACAATCACGAGGAGTACAGAAGATATCTGTTGCATACATTCTCTTGTTGCTAGCTAGTTAAATGTCAAGAACACTTGCAGTGTTTTAACTTTTAAGGGTTTGCTAAGCTAGGCAGTTAAATTCTAACTCCTACTCTCACGGGTCTTTTCCTCTTCCAGTCTTTCAAGGTTTCAAAATGTGCATTGGTATGTCAAAGGATATGTTGGTCCAACCAATCGACTTTTGGTATCAGTGCTCTGTATTATGCTATGGTAATGAATGCTTTCATCTGTGGCGCAATAGGATTGGAAGGTCCCATTCCATCATCTGGTGATACGGGGCCATGATCCTGGAATCACACCATTACACTCGAAAATATTCAAATCTTTTAAGGGTTTCTTTTTACAAAAGATTGCTACAATCTCTTCTTTTGTGCATTATTATGCTAGATTTGCTAAAATGCTGATCACATACTGAGATAACACGCACCGCATTTTTCATTCATACAGGCTATTTATTCGATTAAAGTTTTTTGTTGTCATTTGTAGTAAAACCATTTAAAATCTGTATGTAGAAGACAATTTGCTAAAATCTGTCAACGTGTGGTTGCCGGGCTTGGTGGTGAATAATGTGTATGGTGGGGGGTGGGTGGCTCTGGGAGGGTTGTCCCTTCCCAGACCCAACCACCACCACCACAGGTATAGTCGTCCCACAACTACCGAAGCCCTGCAATCATTCTTTGTGACCATTATGTGACACCTTCAAAATTACACTTGCAACTGTGACTTAAAACCATGAGTGCATTTTCCATGCAGGCAAGTTCTGCACTGCCCTTTGCAAAAGTTTTGAAGGCACCGCCTTCATACTAGTTCAGATTCGACCAGATGTCAACTGACATTCGGTCACAAGCACTGTTTGACCATGGAAAATTGGCTTGGCCAAATGTCAGCCATGAGCTGCTTGCGCTCAGGTCACCCCTAACTAAATGTTGGTCACTCTTGACTGGCATCCATATAAAGGCCGGTGCCTTTTCTCACTAGAGAAGCTGCCTTGCCTTGCAATTTCTTAACATAATTTGTGCTTCCAGTAGATAATTAATATAGTGCAGTGTACATACTGTGCATACTTTCTTTGTACGTCACAGAAGTTATGGCAAGTTATATCTTTTATAACCTTTCCTTCTATCTTTATTTCTCAGCTACAACACTTTCCCAGCAGAAATTGTGAAGAAGCAGTCCAAATCTGAACTTGTTCATGAGGTTCAAACAGTTTTGCCTGTTCAACAAGGCCCAAGTTTAAGATTGTTTATATCTATCCACACTCTGCTGCAACTTAATTCTGCTCTTTCTTCATAAAAAATACAACTTTAACTCTTCAATTCTTTTGTATCATCATATTCGGAGATTACAAGCTTTGCTCATTGAGCAAACAGAAATTACAGAATTTAGCCAGAAGTATAAAAGGCTTCAATTAGTTTTTAGAACAGCCTAGTTGTCTTTTATGCTCACACTAATCTTTGTTATGCCATCCATGCTCTCAATGCTGTATTTTGGCTTTCCCTGTGCTGATTTAATGAATCTATCAGGACAAAATTCTATGTAGAATTTGTTTCAAAGGACAAATTAATGTGGTCCTGCTTCCATGCAGGCATCGTGCCCTTTTCAGGTATGGGGATCCACCTTTCTCTTACCAATATTTGTTGATACTTCAAACAGTACACTTCTCTGAATGAAAAATAAAAAGAATTAAGATTATTGATTAGAAAGCTTTTCATTGAGGATGAAGCTTTGCCTTCAAAATTGTTATTCATGCCATGCACAGGTAAAAGAACTCTGAATTGCTTGTTTTAAAAAAAAGAACGAAAAACCTGTTTATATGTATTTATTCCTTTTGTTAATATCTTCTTGAATTTGTGTTCAGCACATGCTGCCAGAAGAGTAAAAGTTCCCCAATCTGCCTCGTCACCAATGAGGTGCATTTGTCTGTATATGATGTGTAGTTCCAATTGTATCCATGACATGTGTATATGTGAAGGAAAGATTCCTTGCTGCTTGTGGTTTTAGATGAAGCACGCACTGAGAAGCTACAATTTTGGCGTCCTCTATTCACATGTAACAGTAGTTTTGTCTCATTTTCCAGGAACTGTAAATATTCTGACAGATTTGATGAACTATGAAAGTAAATTTTTTTATAGCCTTTTTCTTGTTTTTGGGTGTGGTATAAGGTGCTCCAAATGGATGCCGTATGTATGTCTGAATACATGTAGTTGCTTTAGCTGTAACATCTCCAACTGAAAATCATCACCAGAAGTAAATCAAGAAAAGCATAGATCATGACTCATGTGCATCAAGTATTATTCAGTTTTTGGTCCGTCTAGTTTTCTGCAATTACATTCAGGTGAATGGCACAGCAATTGAAAACTCACCTGCAGGTTTCACTTCTGCACTGCCTGTATGCTTGTTTAAAGGATATTTGATGAGTTGGGAAAAACATAGTTTCGAGGAGAAATTTTACTCTCTTTTTTTTCCTGGGGTTACAAGGAGACTCGAATCCTTGTCAGTTTATGTTTTTGTGTGCCAGTTGCTGCCACAAAATGACAGAAATTACACTTTGAAAAAACCAACAGAGCATGCCAATTTATCTATAAAAAATCACCTGATCTGACCCACTACATCATTTGAATGCGATGCCACTTGAATATAAGATAATAATAGGTAAATAGAGGTTAATCCATTACTGTTTGAGCAAATCATGGGAAATCCAGGTGAAACAGACAATCAAAGGGTATTGACGCACAACATTATTGAATCACTTCTCTTCACACACAAGTATCTGTGCCATTCTTCTACAAGACCCTATATTCCAGCAAAAAGACTGATCTTTTCGTCACACAAACAAACACGGGGTTCTGATATAGCCAGCGATTCAATCACATGATTTGGAGTAGCATTTCCATTGCTGCCTACATCCTTATTACTGTCCTTCAATTTGAGAGCAAAATCATTGAAACATTCATCCAAGGTACGGAAAGGTTCATCGGGATATAGAGTGCCCACTTCAACATCATCAAGGCCATTGATTGAAAAATTAAACTGACAACCCTTGATGAATATATCGTGTGTGAATGATGCAACTACACTTTCTGGTATGATATTCTCTGTCAAATGGAAAAAAAAAAAAAATAACTTCCAGCACCATTTTATTACTTGTAATATTTAAAATTAAATATGTATATACTAATAAGATCATGGAAATTCAGAAACAGAAAATTAGAAGAAAGACCTGCAGCAATAGCAAGGAGGTCATGTTCAGTGACTGTAACTCGAGGGAGGGTTCTTCCAATTTTCTTTTCCCACAAAGAAGCAAGCTCATTCATGTTATAGAAATTGTTGGAAGGTCGAAAATGGACTGACTTGTTGATAGTTCTCACATCATCCACAGTTTTCATTGTAAATTTCCCAATATCAGTGCCAGCAACAAAGTAAGCTGCAAGAATCATGATACATAGTTATTCTTATTTCATTACTGAACACAAGCCCCCGTATTTTCTTTTCATTAAATCCACTACAATTATTAGATTTATTTTTCGCCATTACAAGCTCTTAGTCAAATTCTATTTATCATTTTTTTTCGCTTATTTCACGAAAAGTGGGTAATTGCATTTTGCCAAGCTCCATAAAAAATCTCGTGAACTCTCATCTAAATAACATCATTGTTATGTTTTTGCTGCCATCACTCACATCTATTGACGGTTTTTTTAAAAAAAAATTAACGTGGTATTCGGGTCAGTTTACGCACACCTTGATTAATTCTACGGATCCTGAAATTAACAATTATATAAGCTTCCAGTAACTCTGAGATTTGTGAGACTCGAACCGGTAATCTCTAGAAAACAAATCTAGAATCTGATCAGTTGAGTTACATCTTCTTAGAATTTTCTTGAGGGTTTAATACGACTGATAAGTTAATATATTTTTCATGTCATCATTGCAGATCTGAAGAAACGTAGTAAGATTTTGAATCTAATTGTATGTATGAGTGCATCAGGGAATAGATAGTTTCCTTAAGATATGGTTTTGAGATTAATTCTTGATGACAAGTTATAGTAGATTTTTTTATTGTTGTTATTGGCTTTAATGATAAGTTAGGCGAGGCTTTTTTAGCTGTTCTATATTAGTCGTCAGAATATCCTCGCCAAGAAAGGAAACTAAATCCATTCCGCTGGCCGGAAAAACAAAAGTTGCAGATCAGAATATCCTCGCCAAGAAAGGAAACTAAATCCATTCCGGTGGCCGGAAAAACAAAAGTTGCAGACCGACGTACCTTTAACGGTGCCATCTCCGTAGATCTTGAAGTGTTCCAAAGGAGGCAGAGCATGAGCAGGGTGTTTGTTATCATAGTAAGGCCAAGAAGCAATTGAATTGCAACAGATATAGGTGTAGGGAATGCCATACTCCTCGACCAACCGTCTAATTTCACGTTTCTCTTTGTACATTTGCAGCCCTGGCTCCACTGGATCAGCCCTCACCACATCATGCCCAAATTCTGATGGCAAAAATCTCTGCAACATGAATAAACACCCGATTAGGAATGAATTTTACTCCTTATATTTTCCTCTCTCGAAATTATTTTTATTCTATATATCATAATGAAAACTGGATCACCTTAGATAAATATTATTTCTACCTTGATGGTGCCGACGGCCTTGATAGCTTCTACCAGGGCAAGTTGGTCCAGTACATTCCCCCCTCCTACTGCTGATATTACAACATCAATCTCGTGAACTTTAAGTATTTTCTCCATGTATTTCCTGTCACTAATCAGCCCCTGTGATCAAAAGAAGAAAAATAAGCAGAGAGGTATAAGATAATTAATCAAAGAAATTTAATATTTTTCACTTTAAATGGAACCTATGAGACATACCTGCAAGATGATGGCTCCTTTGTCATGAAGAGATTTGAGAACTTCGGCCTTAGAAGGGCATGTAGCAACACCTGGCCGGACAAGAACATAGGTTGGTCGATCGGAGTCTAAGCTGGCTTCGGCCACGAATTGACCGATAAAACCGGTTGCTCCGGCAATGAGGACTCGACTCTTGATTGGAGGGGAAGCTGCTGAAACAGTCATGCTTGCTTCTTTTTATATAAATAATCTCTTCTTCTTTTTTTTACTATCAGGGATTTATAAACATAAAAGAAGGGTTATAATTGACCCCGGTAGCCTGTAGAGAAACACAGAAAGGAATAATTCCTGTCTCTGATAAACAGAAGGTCTGTCAATGTTGTGACATGAGAATGCACCTGCTATGATACATTTATATAGGGAAGTAGCTGGCGGGGCTCTATTTTTTTATATTAAAAAAAAAGGCATGGTAATATAATTAAAAATGATTCCTGTTTTCTTGGAATCTTTGGTTCAGCTACTACTCAACCGTCCAACTTAGCCTGATTTTTTATGGAATATTATAGGTAGATTTTTTTTTTGAGATGATATTAAAAATAAATTTAAAAAAATAAAAAAATATTATTTTTTTATTTAGAAATATATTAAAATAATATTTTTTATTTTTTTAAATTTATTTTTTATATTATTACACAAAAAATAATTTAAAATAAAAAATAATAATATTTTTCAAAAACGGTGCCTGCTGACTTTTCAAGTGATGGCAAGCATCTCACCAAGGCCCATTAGTATCCTCGAAGCATGGTTGACTATTAGCTAGTGAGTGATCATCTCTTCTTTTAGTCTTGACTGGTAGCGAAACATGTGCAGGGAGTGATCTGGTGCAGGTGGACTCCAGCCCCCGGTCTTGGAAACGTCGGTTGCGTTCAGGCGATCTCTGAGAGCAGAGTTTAGAACCAATCAACGGCTTCCATGACAAAATTACAAAAAAAAAAATTAACTTATCAAGTTTTAAGTAAAAGTGAAGTATCATTAAAATGTTGGAACTATTTTTTTTTTTTTAACTCGGGTATTTTTATATTTTTTTAAAGAGTAGGACTAGTTCTGTTCAGGATTTGTGGTTGCCCCTCCTAATAAGTATGTTTTCTGAAAATCAAACTTGTATTTTTATTTTTATAGAAATATAACAATGTTTTAACCGCTAAATCAATACTTCATTGATATATTGAAAGTAGTCCACTGGTAATAATTCTTACTAATTTCTAATCACTGACTAACTATTATCGTTGAGGCCGCTAGTGATTTTCCCTTGACATTTTACAGCAGACACTTTTTTATTTTTTTAACGTGGCAATCATCATAGAATCATTTTTTCTATGACAGAAATTAGTTGAGTCCGTCTTTTTTATTTGGTCCAAGACAGACAAACTGTCCGTGTTGGAACTAATTAAGGAATTAAAGATAATCCTAGTCATTAAGTTTTTATCTTGTCTGATTTTATTTTATTTTTGTACATTCCATAGTGGCGCTACTCGTTGGTACTTTGTTAGTAATAATTGTTGATTTACATGGAAAAAAAAGAAGGGGGAGAAAGTAATCATGATACCATACGAGGATGTTCGTTTTCTTTGGGTTTTCCTTCCTTTTCAGCTGGGAAAAGTGCAAATAAACTTCCTCTGGAACTAAAATACTGTATGCTCCCCATGCCAATAAAATACTGCTCTGGATAGCATGATATTTAACTTGTTGCCATGTATGATTTTGTCCTTAATTTCCTCGTTTGTCAGTTTCGTGGACAGTTGTTTTCAATCAAGCTTTGGTTGGTGATTAGATATAGCTCTACGACAGCATAAAGCTGATAAAAATTATTTTTTTGAGGTGTTTGTTATTTAAATATATATTAAAATGATATTTTTATTTTATTTTTAAAATTATTTTTTTATATTAATACATCAAAATAATTTAAAATAAAAATAAAATTTTCAGTAACATAAGTAAACCGCGATGACAAAAAGTGCCATGACACTTCAACAGTTCAACAGCCGCGGCTGCTCACCGAGGGGGGTTCTTCCTTAATCTCCATGAAAAGGGGAATTCCAAATGCATATAGACCAAATTCCCGGTGAGGACAAGTGATGACAGGCAAATGATTAATTAATGTAATTTTATATAAAATTACTTGAAATCAAATTCTCAGCAGCTTTGTTGATTATGTAATCATGATGATTCCATCAAAATCAAAACATGGTTTTTCTATTAAGGATATGTTTGGTAGTCCAATTAAATATTATTTTTAAAAAATTTTGATTTTTTTTATTTTTATTATTTTGATGCATTAAGAATAAATTTAAAAAATAAAAAATATATTTTTATGCATTTCTAAACGAAAAAAATATTAAAAAATATCATCTACCACACTCTCAAACAAACCTTGAGAGCATGTTTATTTTTGCAGCTCAACCACGCTTCTTAAAAATCTTGAATTTTGTTTTTTATTTAAATTATTTTATTGTGTGAATATTATTTTGAAAAGCAACGGCCACCATAATAACAAACAATATAAAAGTGTGTGTTTGTTACTGTGACACAAGATGTTTTTCATGGGTATTTTTCGTTTAAAAATATATTTAAATAGTTTTTTATATTTTTTTTATTACTGATATTAATAGATTGAAATTATTAAAAAATACAAAAAATAACACTAATTTAATACTTTTTAAAAATTAACGCACTTTAAATCACATCCAATCATAGTTTCAAATATAAAAAACAAACATCACTTGCAACCACGAATCTAGAAATATACACTAAGACTGAGACTTTATATCCAACAAACTAAATTAGGTATTGTTTTTCGTCCTTTAATTTCACATATTTTTGTTAAGCCTGCATCGGTTGACGGTGCTGGAGGAAATTTCGGTATAAATTCAAAGAACCCTCATCCTAGTTCAAAAATACATTTAATCTTGACGGTGTATAGTCTATTCAATAAAGAGACAGATCATGTATCAACTGGGTGATGTATGTCCAAAAAAAGTCCCAAAAAAAATAGCTTCACGTCTCTGGCTGGATATAAAATACAAGTCATGCTCAACATTTTCTCCGTACATATATCAATTATTCTCCCCTCGGATGCCTGTGCTGTTAACACCTCTGGGCTCTAGTGGGGTCGAGTGAATTGTGATATCTTTTTTTATTAATACGAGTGTTTAGATGAGTTTATATGTATTTTAATTATTTTTTTAAGTGTTGAAGTTAGTAATTATATAAATTTTTAATGATTCTAAATTTAAAATGGATATAAAATACAAGTCGTGTGTTTTGATTGTGTTATATTCAACATGAAAAAATATTAAAAAATACTTGTTTTAATAAATTAGCTTTTGTTTTATAATTAATGATTGATTTTTTAATATTTATTCTAGTAAAAAGATAGATTTGATTTATCACAAATCGTGTTCTTGTATGTTTTTTTTTTTAGTTTAACGTGGGTGTCTGGACCAGCTTGCGCGCACCTCGACTAATCCCACAAGCCCTGAAGTTAACGACCATGTAAGCTTCCAGTGGCCATCATATGAGCAATCACAGGGTTCGAACCTGAGACCACAGAGGGAGCAAACATCTTGGTCCCAAGCTCTTACCACTGGACCGGCAAACCTCCGGTGGCTATCATATCGTCTTCTTGTATGTTTGATATGAAGTAGTTGTGTTTGGAAAGAGTTTTTATAAAAATATAAATGATCCGGTATTAGCAATAACAATTATGTGCTAAGATAAAAATAAATAAAAAGAACAATTAATATAAAATGCTTGCATGTACATCTATTATGAAGATTTTTATACTTTAATTTTTAATTAGTATTAATGACATGTATCAGTTCATGTATTTTTATGATTTATTATACTAGTTTCCAAATTAAAAAAAATATTATACATAAAAACATATCTACATTATAATTATTTCATTATTTCTACTTTAGAAATTAACTTAAAATTCTATTTATGGAGCAGTACAAGCAAGTTGCTCCAGTATTTGGATAGCTCTTTAAAATTTATTTATTCATATATTTTTTTAACTTGTTTTATCAGGTGTAAATAAAGATCACATACATTAAAATTTAACTTGATATCTTGCCTGTGTACATGCGGGTTTTAAAAAGCTAGCAAGACATAAAAGAGTTTTAGTTTTTAAAAAAGAAAAACAACGCAGGATGGTTGTCGTCTCAAACCACGCGCAATAAAAGTATGGTGAGCCAAGCAGTCACCTGCTCACATGTGTCCTGGAGCCTGGACCACTCATGTGACACGAGTCCTTATTTAAATCGATCATCGTATCTACACAGCGGATATGGCTGACGACCGTAGATCGGTTTCTAATTCACACCACCAAAAAAAAAAAAAAACGTACCAATTTCTAATTACGAAGATGCCAGTGTGGAATGTACAAAATTGATTTGGACCTGTTTAATTAAAGCTGATACGGTCACCGTCACCCGCAAAAACAAACCATTTCAAGCCGGCTTCTAAACTTGTAATTGCACATGCATTCCCTTGCTGACTTGCCTTGATGAAGGTTTTATCCCACTGTCCCACGATGGCTGCCATGTAATATTTATTATACAGCATCCAATGACAGTGACACTGAAACAATACCGGTCTTGACCGGGTGTCATTTTTCTCACTAGTCATCAGATTCTTTTTTTTTTCAATCACATCCTTACATATCAAAGTGCTTGATTAAGTATAAAAAACAATTGAAAAGAGGAGCAATCCTTCTTCTTCTTCTTTTAATAATGGTCCTTTTCATTTTCACGTGTAAAAATTCATTTCGGTCCATAAAGATTCAACTTACCAATATCTTGTCACTTTCGATCCTGAAGTTTACTTGTGTAAAGTTTTAGTACACGAGTTTAAGAGACGAAAGAAAAAGTCATAAAAAAAATAAATAAAAGAAGTTGGTTTGTCAGTTTTCAATAAAAAAAAATTGATATTGATATTAGTGTAGTCACCTCTCCGACAAAAAATAAATGTCATTTTCATTTTCACGTGAGAAAAATCATCTTGGTCTAGGAAGATTCAATTTACAATCAATTTAGTCAATGAATTTCAGAGAAGGAATGAGAAAGTTGTTAAAAAAAAAACAAGAAAGAAAGAGATTGCTTTGCCACATCTCTTTCAAGAAAAGTGACGTTAAAGTGGTTTACAATTTTTTTTTACTGTAAAAAATAAATAAATAAAAATTTGTAAATAGATTTCTAAAAAGTAATTTTTTTTTCAATATTAGATAGTATCATAAAAAAAAGTTGGAAAACACTTTTTAGTATTTGGTTATGTCATGAAAAATTAGTTGGAAAATAACCTATTAATATTTTGTTTTCAAGTTTATTAAAATAACGGGGAACAAATCTTACAAATTAAAAAATTGAACGAGAAAGAAATTGAAAGAAATTCTAATTTCATAAATTATCTCAAATAAAATAAATAACAATTAAAATAACAGAGATTAAATCTAACAGATAAAAAAGTTGAAAGATGATAAAATTAAAAAAATATAATTTCATAAATTATTTTAAATAAAATAAATAACAATCAAAATAATGAGAACTAAATCTGATAGATAAAAAATTTTAATTAAGAAAATAATAAAAAGAAAGCAAATAACAATCATAAAAATAAGGACCAAAGTTGATATAAAAATCAAATTAAATCAAATTTTAATGGATAAAATTGAAAAAAAAAAGATTCAAAACAAAATATATAGCAATCAAAAGTTTAAGATTAAATTTGATATAATTAGAAAATAACATGATATTTTTAATTTTTTCACAACTTATAAAAATTATTTTTCACTTAAAATAAAAAAAAAACTTTCTATAAACTAAGTTAATTTTTTTCGGTTAAAAAATATTTTTTATTGATTAATTTTCTAATAATAAATAAATACAAAAAAAATTAGAAAGGAATTTTCGGTAAACAAATTTACATGAAACGTAACCTAAACAGGGTCTGTTTGTTTCTGCGTTTCAAAAGCGCTTTTGACAAAATTTGAATTTTTTTTATTTTTTTATTAACTTGAAATTAATATGTTTTTAGTGTTTTCAAATTATTTTGATGTGCTGATGTCAAAAATGATTTTTAAAAAATAAAAAAATATTATTGGCATGTATTTTAGCACGAAAAGCTATTTGAAAAGCAACCGCAACCACACTGCAAACAAACCTGTAATGCATATGTATACGTACGTACGGTGTCATATCCCCTTGGCTGCACTGCAGCAGGCCTACACGATGACAAAAGTCTGATGTGATTGTTGCAGCATCCCATTCATTCGCGCTCCCAACGATCCAGATCAAGAGCCACATCTCACCGTTGATAAAGTGGGACAACAGCAAGTACATGAAGTGAACTCAAAGCCATCCCCTACACCTGAGTTACACTGAATTCATTTTAGTGCAATAATTAAAAAAACCAGTGCTTCATTTTTATTGCAATTTCAAAAGACAAACCTCTTACCAGTAATCAAGTAATGTTTCTTTTTTCTAATCCCCTCTCTTTTTTTCTTACTTACATCGTACATAAACAACAGTAGAAGAGCGGTTTCATATCTCAAACGACGCAAAAACTATCATTAAAAAAAATTTGAAAAATTAAAATTAGCAGTAAGAAACAGTAGTACCTCTAAAATGCCCTTCTTTTGTTTCCAATAAAAAAAAAAGAAAAGAGCAGACAGAGAGAGAAGCAAAGCAGAGAAAAGAAAGACCGTTCCCTTATGATCTTGAATCTCTCTTGATTATCCGATTATTCTTGTACTGCTCGCTCATGGCCGGGTAATTTCCTTTTTACCTCTTTTTGATGCAAGAATAACATTAAAGATTCATAACCTCTGTGCTACTTCTTGTTTCTGACTTGGGTTGGTTTTTTATAGAGTAACGAGTCAATGGCATTTTTAGTGATTTTCTTATTTTGTTGATATTGATCGGTTGTTTGGTATATAAGATCACCTGGGTTCTTGTCAATATAGGTCTTTGTATGTGGTGTGATGTCGATTTGGTTGCTTTGTTTCTAGCCTTCTAGGTTTTTTGGCTGGTGGAGCTGACTATTGCAGCTCACCGAGTTTATCTGAACTTAATAATTAGTTTAATTTGACCAAGGGATTCAAATGGAAATCTTTTTTTTTACTGTCAGTTGTTATCCGTGTTTGCGTTGTGGGTGAATGCAGTTTAATTACAACTGCTGTGTGTGTATTACGACCCCTTTTTTAGTTAATCGTGATTATTATTGTGTGTTGAGTGTTGGTGTCCATTGATGGTTATAGAAATTACATTTTTTTTGTTAATAACGAAGCTGGGAAGAGAAAAAAGGTAATCTTGGTGCTAAGATTATTTCAGTTTAACAAGTCCTTTTCTTTTCTTTTCAATTTTGTCTGCTTCGCTGATTGTTTCAGTACTTGTATGCTAACTGTACTTGCAGCTAAGATTAGCCAGTATCTTACCAGGTTATAATTTATTACAGGTTCAGAGAGACTAGTGCATGTTCTCAATAATCTTTGGTGCCAGCATTTTGCTACTGCTCTTGGTTTTGATTCATTTTCTTTAATTTATCCAGGCCTTGGCTGGTGGATGGTAATAGATTTGCTACAAAAATCAAGAGTGCATCAGGTGCAAGTAATCTTGAAAGAGTTGAATGGAAGAGTGATCCTTGTAAAACTTGTCCAAATTGTCATCACGTTATTGACAACAGTGATGTATGTTCCTAATTACTCTCATACCTCTTTATGGTTATGTAATGATAATATATAGAGCTTCACCATTAAGAACATGTCTTTTTGGTGATATTGATTCTAATAAGGTGGACTAGATCTAATATCACATATTCTACATATGGAAGTATTGCTCAAATTGTATAAATTTTTGAAGAACTTGATAGCTTATAATTCATTTCTTGCAATGCTTTTTAAGTCATGAATCTCATATATATATATATATGTATATATGTGTGTGTGTATATATATATGTATATAATATATGCTCAGTGTTGTCAGAAATTAGAATGCACTCTATGTGTAGCTGGAAACATTATTTTCTTTTCACGCAGACACAATATCTTCTCTCATGTTTTGTTAAGTTTGTCTGCCTCAGTGAAGTGATTTGACACATACATGTTTATTGTAGACGGACTTGACATTCTCTTGTTTTAGAAGTTCATCTGGTTTTTTATTTGATAGTGTGGGTGAAGTTAACCTTCCAAATTCTTGAAATAAAATTGTTCACAGTAATTTTTTCTTTCAAGTTTTCACCTTTCAACGTTTTATCCAATTCATATTTTACATGTTTGGATATTATTTTTTCCAATGTTAGAAGTTAAAAGTGTTCATTGGTGTGCTTGTATGCCTAGAAACTAAAGTTTCACTAATGTTTGTGCATGTGTATGAAAAAATTAAATCTCAGTGAAATTGACTTTTTTTTTTGGGGGGGGTGCATAGCCCTTGTTCTTGGATTATAAATCTGAATTGATACGAGGACTTCTTCTTCTCCATAAGGGTGTCAATGCAACACCACCAGTAGCAACCATCCACAAAAAAAGCAATAATATGCACCATTGTATGGCAATTTGATCATATTATTAATGATGCACTGGGTTTAAGTTTTGCATGAAACTTCAAACTCTTATACACATGAAAAAACAAGTTTTCTGAATTGGGAGTAGGTTGGTCAGGGTTCAGGATTTACCGTGGTGTGATTCTACATTAAATGAATGGAATAGTACAAGATGCTCGGAATGGATTTGTAAAGCTAAATTGAATCCATGATGTTTCTCATACAAATTTTTATGCTCTGTCTATCACTCTCCGTTTTTTTTCCCTGTTGTTCCTTGGTGTTACTGATTATAGCTAGTGTCCAGAATATTCTTTCTTTGCAACTTTTTTTTTCATAAAGTTAATTTGTCACAAACTACCTTGAAACATTTCTAAACATGTAGAATGACTGAATGTTTGCAGGTTGTTCAAGAGTGGCCTGGATTACCCAGAGGGGTGAAATTTGATCCATCCGATCAAGAAATTATTTGGCATTTACTTGCAAAAGTTAGTGATGGTGGCATAAAACCTCATCCTTTTATAAAAGAATTCATCCCAACTGTTGATAATGATGATGGAATCTGCTATACCCATCCTCAGAATCTCCCAGGTTGGTGTGAAGCTAGCTTGATTTTCAACTTTGATCCTTTAAGTCTTACTAGTTTTAGCTCTAAAAAAAAATAAAAAAAATTCAGGTGTTAAGCAAGATGGCAGTATATCCCACTTCTTTCATAGAGCAATCAAAGCATACAATACTGGGACTCGAAAGCGTCGAAAGATTCAAGGTGATAATTTTGGTGATGTCCGCTGGCACAAGACTGGCAGGACCAAACCAGTGATCTTGGATGGCATTCAGAAAGGGTGTAAAAAGATTATGGTTCTTTACATGAGTACTGTCAGAGGAGGCAAAGCTGAGAAAACTAATTGGGTGATGCATCAATATCACCTTGGAACAAGTGAGGATGAGAGGGATGGGGAGTATGTAGTTTCCAAAATATTTTATCAGCAACAAGCGAACAAGGGAGAAAAACCTGAAGAAGATTTATCTGAAATTGTTGATGACGTGGTTGCAAAAGTAGATCCAGTCACTCCCAAGTCTGTAACTCCTGACCCTCCTCGTGCTGAAAGGCGATGCCAAGATTTTGAGATGGGACAAGAATCTACTAACATATGCACAGATCCCTGTGCTCAGGTAAAGTTTACCCCTTTTGATCTCTTTTATCCAGTACCTAGAGGCTTAAAGGTATCTTTTTTGGTTTCTTTTCCATGAAAAAGTTCAGATTTGAACACTCCGAATTTTGGAGCATAATCTCTGCTGTCTGCATTTTGTTTTTCACAATGAAGAAATGCAGGCTTGAGGAATTCATATTCTGGGTGCATGCTTTTTGCAACACTGCAACTGGCCTGTCACAATAATTTTAGTTGCATGATTAAATTGTGCCAGTTGATTATCCTTTGGATATTTTAGCCAGATTCTCTGTGATACTAGACAACTTTTCCCTACAGCAATGCGAGAAAGATAAATTTCACAAAGGCACAAATACACAACTAGACTCACCAAAGAAAAAGGTCAACATGTTGAATTAAATTACGAAACCTGCTGTTGTTTGTACTTGTTAAATTCATGACATGCAGCAGTACTCAAAGAAATATGGTGTCCAGTGACTGATAGACTTGGAGAGTTTTCAATAAGCATTTTGCAATCACAGGAAGTGATTTCCCTTTAAAACAGTTGTTCACGAGACAAAGAGATTCTGACATATGTTCCTTGTGTTTTCTCCTTAGCAACCTGGGATTGAATGTTTAGAAGAAGAGGTTAATCTTCTACACGAAAACCCCAGTTACGTTGACCAACTAGAGACAGAAAATAATGTTAATCACATGGTGGGTGATAATGATAATTGTGCTGGGGAAGAACGAAAATGGTGGGACAGTGAGTCACAACAGTTGTTGGATTCACAACAACTTGTGGAAGGGCTATCTTTGTGCGCTGAGTTTCTTCAGAGCCAATCTCCAGATAGGGGTGGACATGGGACTGAAGCAAATGGCAAAACTGGTCTTTCTGATTATGCCCTGTTAGGGCCAGAGTATTTAAAGAAAGATCTAGAGGAGTGCCAGAATCTGGAACTTGATCAAGCAAACATAGAACTTGATACGCCTCCAGAATTCAGACTAAGCCAGCTTGTATGTTTTCTTCCCCACTGTTTTCTCTTGTCTTCTGTTTGAAACAATATATCTTGTTATTGCTTCAGAATTTTCGGTAATGGTGACGTGGTTCTTAAATGCTTTCTGAAGGAATTTGGATCACAGGATAGCTTTACTGCGTGGGGTTGAAGTCAAGGTGGCTGACTAAACATTGCTGTGCAATTTCAATCCCGATCGTGGAAGGGGGATCATTCTATGTTTGACTTTTTTTTATACTTTGCCCTTTAACTCTACAAGGGCGCATTTTGAAGCTATAATATTTTGCAGGATGACTTCACTGTCAATTCATGTTGGCGAAATTACTGTTATTATAACCTATGCTGTAATTGTAACCACATAGTTTCTATGAGGTAGATCAAAGTTATTGTCTCTCTTTTTTAAGAGCTTGGAGCAAAAGTCTTAGCACTCT
>Ga0307517_10006994_pt1 | contig 16564 bp, 16 predicted proteins | sample 23_EM_MG_FD_194515 | JGI IMG/M metagenome (GOLD analysis project Ga0307517, IMG submission 194515) | Populus trichocarpa ectomycorrhiza microbial communities from riparian zone in the Pacific Northwest, United States - 23_EM | ecosystem: Host-associated > Plants > Roots > Unclassified | place... | reverse complement strand
AGTTGGGGAGTGATTGAACAACGATCCTATGGTATCGTAAAAGCCAGGGTGGGATGAAAAGGGGTGGTCGCAATCGCGATTCTGGATATAACTCAATCTGACAAAACGTGGGGATGGACAAGGGAAACCTCACCTAGACCGAGAGCCAATGCGTACTGTCCGTCCTTCCACACGAACGTGTGATGATCTAGAATTGTGTATTTTCCGTGCGTAGCGTACTCGCCTTTCCCGAACAGGAGGGCGGGGCTGATATTGGTAACGGTCTGAGCAGGGATCGTTCGAACGGCCTCTCGCTTCAGTAAAGGGTTTCGCAAGGATCATAGCCAGATCCGATACCGAAAACGCCTCTTCCTTTGTCAGGCGTGTTACGGATGACGCAACCCGTGCCGTTCAAGTGATCTGGTGCCTCGACGCCAACCCCAGACATCAGCCTCGGTCAGAGGTCTCGAGACTCGGTCGGAAAAGAAATGAGATAATTGTCCGGATTTTACCGAAACCACGGAGCCATCTGATATTCACACCCACCGCTCCGCCATCTTCGACACTCGGTCGCCCGACAGTGTCCGCTGTTCGCGTCACAACTTTGCTTGGTACCATTCCCACTGGGACGCTGCCTTTCGTGGGACGAACCCGCTCGTTCACGGGGAACCCCCGGACTTCGGAGAGACATGCATTCCTGCAGGAGGAGGAGGATCCGCCGCAGAAGAGGCGGTTTAATTACTATCCGGTCTGCGGTGCGCTTGCCTTCGAGCACTCAGAACGCCAGCGACTCGCCCCACTCACTACCCCTCTACAGTGATGCTCTTGATGTTACTCGCGCCCACATGTCTTGGTTGATCATCTTTATCCATCGCCGCCTGCCTCAACTCTGACTCCCAGACATGGGGGTGGCGACGCAAGTGAGTGCGCTCGGCTGTAGCTGTTGGGGCCGATGTTTGTTCCCGATAGCACCGCAAGAACGTGGACACACGCATGGGGGTTCCGCAGAAGTGCAGAGCGAGCAACTCGGTCGCACCACTCCGCTAAGAGGGATCCGAATCGGAGGGAGCACGACAGCGAAGATGCCAACGGACTTCTCGAAGATCTGCAAGAGGCTGTCAATGACTACTTGGTTTGTTCATGACTGTGAGGCTCCTCTCGATGTTGACCAGGATAACGGGTGGCGCAACAAATGGCGATCTACAATAAAGGATGTCAACTTATGGTGAGTGGCCCCCTTTCGTGTCCGAACAAATGGAATAATCTTTCTTGACAGGATGCAGGTCAGGATATTCTCTGCCCTCTACGACAGATGTCTGACATGAAGCTCTGGCAGCTGCGGTGGCGGGGTTAAGGGAGAAGTTGGATATTGGTTCAAGCAAGTGAGAAAGGTACGTGACAAGGTCTCAGACCCGCGAAAACTTCCGTGCTTGTGCTTATCGAATACAATTCTACGGATAGGGAAAGCTCAGACTCGTGGTCAACGTCGAAAGCGCGGATACCATGGCGACCCTGCTCTGCCTCAAAGCTGAAATCGAACACAAGATCTTCGCCGAAACCGATATGCACAAAGAACTGAAGTTTACATTCTCTGGAGCGACTGAGGCCCATCTCCTCGTTCGAGAGTTAAGACATGCAAAAGTCAGCGTACTCGTCCATCCGCGACCCTTCCCTCGTGCCTGGGAATCTCGGAGGATGTACACTCAGATCTCGTCCAATTCGCGAATCGTTTTTTATCTGGCATAGTGTTCCTGGGCCTCCACTGACCCCACACGACCTCGTGTCATACCTCATCTCTCAAGACATCGAGGTCGGGACCATGCCACAAGGTATCGGTTCGATAGACATGGACACCTGGGCGTTGCAAAATCTCAGGTTTGATGCAGGCCGGGTACGCGGCTTCGGTTCCCCACCTTTTCCGGACAGTTTCGGCTGACCACCTTTACAGATTCACAAATTTTCAAACAGGAGGGTCCCCAAAATTCAGGCCTTCGAAATCGCGTCTACGAACGTCGACTCGCTCCTTGGTCTCACTGCCGAGCACCACAAGGGAAAGATTGACCTGGGTGGATTGGTCGCAACTAAAGGAGGTGATCTGCTTTGTTTCAAAGGCAAGGTTGTTGCTGTTTTGCAGAAGGAACTCGGCGTCATCCGTTTGTTTGAGTAAATGCCGGTTGTCTCCTCGGACACCTAATGTTGCTGGTGTTTCGTAAGAATCTGCCTTCAGCATAGCCAACGCTAACAATTTCAATATCAAAGTCACTGCCCAAGCTGCGGCGCGCCATGAATGGAGTACTGGTCGGCTTTGCCATTACAGGAGGTCAGTCCGCCTAATTCGCAACAGTAAAATTTGCACGATGCATGGGGCGATAACTGGGCGCTTGAAAGACGGCGGGCTTGTTCGGGAGCGCGGTTTTAGTACCGTTTTCCTTCCCTTTGATCTGTGTACCACAGGGGCTTGATATTAATGATCAGCGCGCGATGCGCAAGACGAGTTGCCTCACTGGCAGCGGTATAACATATCGTTGGTGCCGCCGCGGACGCCAGTGTATTACATAGCACCCGTGATAAACCGATCTTTGGGTGATAAGTTGGTGCACAAACGACCAATCAAGCAGGACAATTGTGACACTTAAACTATACCGACCCTGGCCGGATTAATTAACTCGGGATAGTATCATGTCCCGGGATATCGTGAACGAAGCGAGTTCCAACTGAGATGTATGGGGGGGTACCTTCAGCTCTAGTTGAAGAGGCCGCGACACCCATGCAGGTACAGGACACTTCGGAAGAGCGTGACGACTATAGTATGGTGCGGTTGATGCGAGAACGGAGTCCAGCAAGGGCCTATACTGTACCATTACCAAGCGTAATGCGATGTTGATGGGTGGAATCCAGGACCTCCGGATGAAGAACTCGTGCCCGCCGTTGGCCAGCGCCCCGCGACATAAGTCCAGAGAACGGTCCACATGACCTCGCACCGTATTCCCACACACCTTATTGGAAGCTTCTTTGCTGACGTTTGGAGGGAGCATCCAGCTTGTCCTTGGGCCCCGGACAAACAGGAAGTTCGATCACTGTTTCGAAGGCCGCGACCGCCACCTTCCAGCACACGTCAAAGACTTGCTCGGGATGTTCGTTTGGTTACTTCACGTCGACCTACAAACTGCAGAACTGCTCACCGTCCTGCGACTGGTGGACTTGATCGAAGCAGACCCGACTTGCGAATATTAATGACGCCCCAGCTTTGGGGTTTGCGCGCTTGGTGACCCCGACGGACTTCCGAGGCCCCTGGACCCTGGTCGACGTGACGTACCATGCATCAAAGCTCGCTTCATCCAGGCAGCCTCATGGGCGACCCGTCTCATTTTTTAGCGCGTTATTCGGCAACAAGGGGTACGGGCATGGCGATGAGATGTTTAGTCGGGCGCGGCCCGGTAACAAATCCGGGAGTTGTTGGAAAGTTTTCTTTCCTAACGGTCGGGAGAAATTATCCAGTAGCTGGAAAAGCTCACCCAGACCCCGAATACTTAGCCAATTTTCGTACAGGTAGCCCAAGTGGGCGTCTACTAAGCTTGTTAAACGTTATCCAATAGGTCCCAAGAAATCCGGCTTTTACCAACAGACCCCGAAGATTTTATTCCACGCTGGAGGGTTGAAGGGTACACCCTTCGCGTGGGCACCGTACGAGCGAAGGCCAATACTCATTCGGCCAAGCGCCGTATGACAAAGCCCGCCGTGGAGCTCGCTTTCTGTTGCGGGTAGAGTCATAAAGAAGCACTCTGGAGCGTTCCATCTCGAATAAACGCAGATCCCACTGTGAACCTTCGAACTAGTCACGACCTCAAGGCCTCAAATCGAAGGAATCCTGGGCTTTGCATCGACAAGTCTGTGATACTGTCCGCCGCCTCGTATTTCTGGGCTCCGACGCTGGTCCATATCTCGCATCCTGCAACTCGCGAACTCCCTCCCCTATCTGGCGGTTCTTTTTTTCTTACAGATCACAGCAACCTCCCACTGACCACGGGATGCAACTGGACGAAGGTCGTGCAAATACATCACAAATACAGAATGAACAGCCACAGTTCTCTGTTTTTCACCTTGCTATGTTCCCATCAACCGCCGCCCCCGCAGTAAATCCTCAAGCGATCATAGTCCCTATCCAGATGCCAGAGGCGCAAGCCGGGGACGCATTGACTGACGAGGTATAAATACATGAGGGCGACCTATACGATTTGTCTCCCTCACGGACAAGATGGTCATCACATCAGGTTTCCTAGCCCTTTCCTCCCTTTTCTTCCTCGCGTCTCCTGTTTCCGCTGTGCCATCGTCATTTGGCTGGTCGCGCAGGGTTTGTTTACCTAGCATCTATCGTCTCCGTCGTAATGGCTGAACGACCATACCTCAGACATCGGAGAAGCGCGATATCTCCTGGGAAAACTGCTCGGCGTTCGGTGTAGACTCGCGGGACCCCAACTTGACATGTGGCTACCATGAGGTTCCGATGGATTATCATGATAAACACGCTGGGAAGGCACGCCTGGCGGTTGCAAAGTACGCCGCAACCGCACCCCAAAAAGCGGGCACGCTCTTCGTGAACCCAGGCGAGTAAACGCTATGTTCTATGCCATATCACCCTAACTTTCTGTTGTACGTAGGTGCGCCCGGTAACGGGGTCCAGGCCATGGTACAATATGGGCAGAACATCAGTAGGGTCTTCCAGGGGGCCTACGATATCGTCTCCTGGGATCGTCGCGGCATTGGCCTCTTCACATTGTATGCATCCTCTGATTTCCTCACGATCACCCCTCACGTATCATTTTCACCTAGCCCTGGTGCGGTTACGTGCTTTGATTCTCAAGCTGAGGAGGAGGCGTTCTTTCAGAACACCATTTTTCAGTCGATCAACCAGACTATCGCTGGAAGATTCGACCAACAGGATCTAAACGATCTCTTTTCCCGCACGGAAGAGAGTTCCCGTTTGCTCCTCGAGTTTGGGGAAAGGTGCCAGCATGGACCTGCGGGGAAGTATTTGCAATTCCTTGGCACGAGCTCGACCATCCGTGACCTGGTATCTCTTGGGGATTGCATCGTTGGGGAAGACAAGCCGATTGACTACTGGGGTTTCTCCTACGGCACTGTGATTGGGATGAACTTCCTCAATAGTGAGTCTCGTATCGAGTATTCATGCAATCCATTTCTTACGATATGTTCCCAGTGTTTCCTGAGGTGAGTCTCATCATATGCTGCTTTTAGACACATTTTGACCCTCTGCCCAGCGCGCTGGCCATGTAATCATTGATGGCGTGGTTGATTCAAACGCCTGGGTGTCTTATAAAGTAAGCGCTCCGATAATACCTCTAGGTATCCTTTCCTTATCCATTTCAGATCCCGCGTACTTTGCTCACCGACTCGGAGAAGACATACTCCGCGTTCACCGATGCTTGTGCAGCATCGGGCAAGGCGGGTTGCAGACTCGTCGAACTGATCGGTGATCGTGCAAATGGGGACGATGTCAAACAACTTCTCAACGATGCTCACGATGTACGCCCTTTCTTCCGTCACAAGAGATATACCCCCGACCTCCCGACCCCATAGACTGCCCTAAGACTATTGCGAGCTGGATTTGACCAACTCCCTATTAAACCTGGTGAAATGAAGGGTACGCCTTTCCTACCGGCACCGTTTTTCCTGTGGTTGACTGTAAACATAGCCGCACTTTTTACCGCCCTTTCCACCCCCACACTCTGGAGCCAATTCGCAAATGAAGAGGCATTCCACCTCCTCGTCCTGATTTTCCAAGCCGCCAAGGCCCTCAATATCCCTTATAGTGATAACAAGACCTACCACATCCCTTCCGAGACTGTCAAAGCCAGCGCGTCATCGCACGAGTCACAGAACCTGACAGACCATGGATTTTTGGCGGTCGTCGGCGCGGACAACTTTGTTGATATAGAGGACCACGTCGTGATGAAAGATGTGCTCGATGAGCTCGTGGACATCACTCGAACTGTTACACCAACATGTGAGTAACCCGTTTGAGGTTTGTGTCAGAAAAATGACTCCATCTCCCAATCCAGTTGGCGCCGTCTGGGAATTAGCGTAAGTGTTTGCGAGCTACGAATGATGTAGACCCATGCTTGATTTCTCTTTGTGCAGTTATAACTTCGGATGGCCCACCCGCTCGGTCGAACGTCTTCCACCCCTCGACCTCTCGAGGGTGAAGAACCCTATCCTCGTTATTGGAAACACCGTGCGCCACTTACTCTTATCTATCCTTGATTGGACTTTTGCCTACTCTTCTCTGCTAGGCCGACCCCATCACACCTTTCGTGAGCGCGCAAGGTGCCGCAAAAATGCTCGGTGACCACGCCACACTGGTTGAACAACTTGGTGTCGGGCACGTCAGCATCGCTCAGTTCTCCTCCTGCACCCTGGGTATCGTCGCCAACTATGTCAAGAACTCCAAGGTCTGTCCTCTACCTTCATAACCGCAGGTCTGTTTCCTGATCCTTGCGATGTAGCTACCAGATGTTCCGAATGGGGAGCACATCAAGTGCGAAGTCGATCCCATCGATGTCAACGTCCTCTTCCCCCCGATCAGCACCAGCACCTCCGCGAAACGCAGTGTTGACCAGTTGATGCGAAGATGGTAGTGGACGGCGACCCCATGTGTCGGCTAGGATGTCCCACGCTTACTTCGGAATAATCTTCTCGGACAATCACTTCTCCCCTCCCACGTTATTGGACGCGTGTACTGTTCTCCTAGTTTGAATAGTGCTATTGCAGAATACAATCCACCCCTCCAGTAGTGCATTTCACGAGACGGCAAACTCTGGGTGCTGTAACTAGGGTTGGGGGCAGTTGCTTGCTGAGGGATCTGCCAGGCAGGTGGCAGTTCCGGCGGGTTCTGCCGGGTTGGCAGAAGCGGGCGCACTTGTTTCGACTGATCGCCGATCACACATTATCATCGATTCAGAGTCTTCGACTTCAATCTCAATCACCCTCCTGCCAATGGCCCACCTCAACGCCGCGGATGATTTTTGCTGTATTCCAGAAGTGGACAAATGGCTCAAGGCTGCAGAGCAGCTGAACCCCTCCGTTAGGGACCAGTTTCGCTACGCAGTGAACCTACACGCGATTGGGGAGACCAAAGCCCACCCTGGTCCCATGGAACAGTTCTTGGTGAGCATTCACAGTAGCTCTGAGTCTAACTCGAACTAGACTTTTCTCACAGACCAGCTACTCCCAACTCCGCGACTGGGCTTCGTTGCCCTGTGTTGAGATTGCCAACTGGGCAGAGTCTGTAGTTAAGGTTGACAAACGGCTGAGGACCGCGTTTGGCCCCATGACCATGTCCACCGCGATTTTGGACCAGGAGACGGTCGCTGCCTGGTTCCGAAGGGCCGTGGGCACTGATAAACAATTGTGCCGCATGATTGCTTTTGAGATCCAGCGGGAGGCTGCAGGTGGCGATCCCAGCGAAGCGAAGATGCAGCTGCTTAGGGTGCGTGCCTTTGTCTTGGCTATCTGAGTTTATCAGATACCTTTTCTTTTAGCCATCGTTTCTTGCGTTGAGTGCGGCGCTCACCCTCTCGTGCCAACCGTTGGCCGAGTTCCTGGGTGAGCCCAAACCAACGATGGTGGATCTCACCGGCCCTTCCAATCCCCTGGTCAGACTCCCAATGCCGGAGGTTTTGGTACCCAGGGACAGTGTGGCTGAATTTTCTGTGAGTCCATCTGCAAACCTAGTAACTCCTCTGACCAACAATGCCAGGGGACTGCCAATCCTCCACCTCAGAAGATCCGACGGCGGATGCAGAACAGGGCCTATGTCCTGGTACCGAACCGTCCGAAGCCCCGGGAGCCAACCGAAGAGGAAGCGGTGAGAAAAGCGATCTATGCGGCGGGGAGGGAACGAGGAGAGGCCCGAGAGTATTACCGTCTGCTTGCCCAGCTCAGTGACCGGATGTGGACTGGACTTTCTTGGTAGACTTGCATAGAAATGAGCATCAGCCGACTGTTGCCCGTTGGAACCGGACAGTCAGTCAGTCAGCGTTCTGACCCAAACGGTGAGCATATGATCCTGCGAGATGACGTGAGGAGTAATAGTTATTGGAATGTCGGTGAAAGCATACAAGATGTCCCTGCTTGCGACAACCCTCTTGCATTTTGGTCGACAAGATGGTGCGCCGAGGCCTACGAACGCGAGACGCTTCTGACGACGAAACGATGAGTTTTACGAGTTCCCTGGTGAGTTTGGTGGTCTTGCGGAGATGGATAACTCCCCAGAGCTACTGGAGTCGGGCGAAGGGGCGGGCAGCAGCCCTGAGCTATGAGTCAGGATGACGGGTCGGGTGGTGAGAGGCTGGGACCTGGTGTGGACGAAGATGCTGTGATGAGGGAGAGCATGACATCGGAGGCGGCGAGGCCGAGGATGAGACGACTGGCCCCGCTGCTAGATCCATAGATCGACGCCATGAACTCCCGCCTATGGGGTCTCTGTGAATTACATTTTGTACACGAACGACTTCCAGCCCCTGCAACACATTGTCCTCGGTTTTGGCATAAAGAGGCCAACCGGTGTGTCGAGATATAAGTTTGACGATTGGCATGCTTGCCATACAATTTTCGTCCGCACCCCATCTATCCCACCTCCAAACCTACCCTCAAAGCGCACGATCATCTCACAGGGAGCCAGCAGAAGAGTACAAACCATCCAAACGTGTACAATCCACCTACACGTTTAATTATTGTACCTGACAAATGTATCACAACGAAACGGGGTGGCAGGAAGACAGAGGGGATGACGGGAGAAAGAACTAACACACAACAAGAGTCAGAAAACAGGGGGGGGAGCGACTTAACTATGTAAACTGAAAACTTGAACAAGAAAATCAAAGTACGTGACAACGGAGGGTGGGTCGACAGAACGCTCTGCGACTGTTCTCACCGCCCGTCTACAGTGTCCGTGTTCACCATTTTACCACCTACCTGCGAGCCTACCGCCAGCCCAGAAAAGGCCACCCCCACCAACGGGGATGAGAAGTATCCAAGTCCCGATGTCCCACATCAACCTTCGGTATAGGCGACGCCTCTGCAAGAGGCGCTCTTTCCGTTGTAGAAGGGGGTCGTTCATGGCTGGACTGGGCTCCGCGGGGTTCTGGGCTGATTGTGTTTGCGGAGGCAGGATGATTGACAAGGGCCTTCGGATATAGTGCAATATGATGTGGATCGCGGCTGTAAAACAGGTTTAATCCCCATAAAAGTCGAGGGTGAGGGCCATTGAGTTACCTGGAAGGAGGTAGGTTCCAACTAGGGTTAAGACCAATGTTACATCGCTGAGAACGTAGAAGAACCCAGGTGTCGCCGCGGCGAAGGCGAAGATAACAGCAGCTGATACAAGGCATGAAACGGACGCATTTGTTACATGACGAGATTGGAAGGGTAGGGGGATAGTCGGGGTCTTGATGAGGATCCGTGGTAGGGTCAAGACAAGAGTTGAAGCGTGTAGGATAGCTCGCAGTGGTCGTGGGAACGTTTTGGCATCATCCTGCGTGGAGAACTTGCTCTATTGGAGAAAGAAAACAGAAATTACGTGAGGACTCACTGCCGAGAAGGGAGCTGAATTGAAGAACGCCAGAGGGAGGACGAAGGCAAAGGTAGTGGTCGCGGACACAATGAGGAGCGTCCTGAATGATTGGTAGGTTTTCGTCTTGTGTCTATGGTTCAAGTGTCCCGCCTTCAACGAACTGTACAGGGAGACAGTTGATGAAGAAGTGAAAGCAAACGCTGCGGCGGCTAATTTCTGATTGAGTAAGCCATGATGTGTAAAGACGGTAGATCGGCTTACAAACACCATCCCAAAGAGGTCCCAGAGTTGTCCAGCTGGCGCTTGCTTCTAGGCTACTTTTTCCATGAGAATAGGCGGTACAAGCAAACCACGCTAGGTAGGTGATGATGGAGAGAATCGTAGGGATAACGACACGCCTTGAGGCAAGGGAACGCGCAGTTGAGAATGGCAGCACCCCGAGTAAGAGGACTGCAGTCCAGAAAAACCTAGAGGATAGCAAGTCCCCTTCCGGTGTTAACGGGAGGATAAGGTTGACAGAAACTGGGGAGGTTTCAGAATCAAGGGTCAAAAGGTTTGGTGCTAGCACACGGACCTCTCAAGAAAACTGCTGCTAGCAGCACCTTTAAAACCCAATCTCCAACCCGTACCGCCGCACGCAGCTTGATTCTAAGGCGCTCCTTGGTGCGTCCTTTTGCAAACGCGTCCGCGACGATATCTTCGAGATGGATTTTGCGAAGGTACCGAGCAAGAAGGTACCAGACATATCTGGCGAATGTTGACAGTACAATAAAAACGCATACAGCAGCAATCATCCAAGGACGCGATACATTTCCGTCCGGAATAAACATGGCACCCAGCCCGAGGAACGGGGAGACAAGGTAGAGGTAGACAAGGATTGTCGATAGCGGGGTTGCGGACGAAGCGAGCCAGTCTAGCTGAGCAGCGTCGTACTCGGCATCTTCTTCGTCGCCGTCGGAGAGATAGAAAGGAGTGTCAATGTCGTCCTCATCGTCCGGAACGAGAACAATCAAGTTGGGATGTGAATCGGTTTCTGGGAAGACGTTTCCAGCAGCTGTGAGCGGTGTTCTCTCGTCAACCGAAAGGAGGGAGTCCGCTGAGTAGTTTCGGCCTGCGTTGTCCATTTTGAAGGGAATTGGAGGATTTGGGAGGGCTCAGTGGTGATTGATCATGGATGGACAGGGCCAAGGAGGGACTCGCTCGGACTTGAGCTCGGTAACATCCGGGGCCTGATCGCAGTCTTCCGTCTCCCCCACAATGGACGATGTTCTCGAGCTTCCCAATGCAGATGTCTCCAAGTTACAGGAGCGAGAACAAGGCGAAGGACCTGACGACGGTGATTCTTCTGCAGATGAAGAGGAAGGCGGTCTCGACTGGACGAAGCTTCCGTGGGTCGTTCAACCGTTCTTCCCTCCAAAGTTGCTTGAATTTCACGCTCGGCTTATAGGCTCGGGCCTTCCGCGCCTCGCCCGGTCATTCCAAAGCGTGGAGACAAAGAGTATGAGCCTGCGTCGGGTTCAAATCTTCAAAAACATAACCTCGAAAGGGCTCGCGTTGCGATGTTCGATGCCTTGAGGGCCGAGAGAACGATTTCAAAGTGCGAGTCATTTTATAATGTCATCGGTGTTCCGCCTGACCGCGCCAACACAGCAAGACGATAAGCTACGGCGTCTGGCATCCGGCCATTGCTAGAGTTCACGTTACCCTCGCTCGCGGTGGTCATTTCACCTCAACTGGTCATTCCGTCCCTCATCCAACCCTTCTTCCCGGAAACAGTCGGCACGATGCGCCCCCCGAGAAAGTACCCAAGAGATTAGAACTCCTTCCGGAAGAAGCTCTTTACCTCGTGGAGAGGGGGGCAATGTTTTGTTGGAAGGAACACGATACGTTCGCTGAAAACACACAACAGGGATCTTCCCTCGAGGATATGGAGGGTTCTCCTATGTCCGTTCAGCAAGCTTATGCGGAGATGATTGGGAAAGAGGATTTAACTCTCGAAAGATACCAGGTACGATTCTTGCCTCGAAGACATCCCGAACCCTGCCGACTGAGTTGCAACGGATAGGTATATGCATATCTGAAACGTCTGGGCTACATCGTCACAAGAGTACAGCAACCGGCTCCGTCATATCCGATGCCCCCACCATACCCTTCGCCGATCCGCACTGTTCAACGAAGGTCCTTGATGCAAATTGTTCTTCATCCATTAAGGTTCATACTTTCCCGTATCACCACTCTACTCACCCCTGCCTTCAATTGGTGGAAACCGGTCAGAATTAGTCCCTTGTTGGGGATAAACATGAACTACCGTCAGTCTAACACGTCGCTGGGTTAGACAACTCTGACGACCCCCGCAGGATCCATCTTCCGGTCACTCCGTTTCATCCCTCATGGTCACGGGGTACCCCTGAAACCGAAACCACCGTCTCCGCCAGCTGAAGAGTCGCTATATGCACACTTCTTCAATGTATATAAACCGAACACACCATACAAGAAAACCAACCCACCAGTTCCAGATTTCGCGATCTCTGTTGTCAGGTAATCGGACCCTCCAGTAACAGCCGTAACCCTTGTGCTTACTCAACCTCATACAGTGCGAGAACCACCTGCATGCCGTCCTTGACTGAGCTCACTGCACTGTTCGGTGCACTGCCTGACGTCCTGCCTCCCATGCCTCGCGCACGGCAAAAACTTCCCGCAAACAGTGGCGGTGACAAATCTCAAGGAAAGACCCCACGGAAAGACGTTCAGTCCAAAACTCTTGACGCCGGCGGTGGGGCCACTACTACTTCGGCGCCATCGACTTCCATCTCGTGGTTTTCAATATGGCCATTTCGTAAGCAAACCACTCAACAGCCAGTAATACCAACCCTAGAAAGGCGTCCTCATCCGATGGCGGCGATCAAGCAGGGGAAGAAGGTGGCCATTATCGCCGTGGTTGATGCCGGCTCTCCGAGTTTCTTTAGGTTTGGGCAAGGAGAGTTTTCGGAGTGGCCAATGGTTGGGTAATGGTGGAAATGCAGAGAGGAACCAAGGTTATGTCTAATTATGCTTCGCTCTGGCATCCATCGGCCATCCAGAATACTGTCGCGTTATCTAGAAGACCACCCACGAAAATGCGGCCAACTCACTGTCGAGCATGCATTGGTGGAATATAGATTGATCTGAGTAAAGGCCAACCTACCGCGGTTCCAATCTCCTAGCATTGCCCGGTTGGGACGAGGAATGGTCGGGGTTGCAGCCGACCCAGAGCCAGTTTGAACATCGGGGGACTTGGAACACCGGCGGATGTTATATCTGCCGGGACCACCGATATGTTCTGGCAATGCCTGCGCGATTTTCACAGTGAGGTCCCAACCCACATTCCTGTGTGGGTTTTGGTGTCATCGCAGTAGAGGCTTGGGGAACAGCCACGGAACTCACCCTGATCCCATTGAATCGAATGCGGGCAACTTCCGAGGCGAACCATAGTGGCTCCTTGCCAACAACCGCGCTACCGCAGTACACCCCTGGAAACGGGGGTGGGTCGTTCAATTCCCAGCGTCCTTCAACCCCTCCATGTGCTGCTGCTACCTCGACACTTGATCCCTGGCCTCACCGGCGCACGCTATGTGGAGGGCGCCCAGATACTGGGGAGCAAACCTCGGTTGATAGTAGGACAGATATATATTCCAGACACCTATCGCCACATCGGTGCGAAGTAAGTGAAAGGGATAGACCAGTTCGGATGCAAGGTAATCACAGATCATGGATCTACCTCCAAAATAACAGGTTCTGATAGTGCACTATGCAGCAACGCGAGAAACCGTCCCTTCCATACCCGATGTACCGCGTGAGACCGGAAAGGAGGAGGCAGCATCAGGAGTTGCTTTCTATCCGGGCCAAGTATCCACCAATCGGTCGTAACCTGGTAACCGTGAGGTGGTCTCCAGGGGTACCCCTCAACATCAACCGTACCCCACTCTGACTCCAGGCGCTCCAGCGCTGTCTGCCCCCACTGACTCTCCACACTCGGCGCGCTTCACCACTCTCCCGAACACACCAGACATCGCACCCGTCTGGAGAAAACCACAGTGTGGTTTTAGGTGTGGATCCAGCTATTGACGTCTCCCCAAGAAGCTCCCCGGTAGATGTGCAATAAATGGACAGAGAATCGGGAGGCTGCCCCGAGATGACGGCAACGTGGCGGGAATCGGGGGAGATTGATGCACCGTTCATGGGGGGATTCCGCAGGCTAAAATTTACCATCCGAGAGCTACCTTCAAGACCAATCCTGGCATCGGGGACGCGATCTCCTGCAGGCAGGTTCCAAGTGACGGCCTTCCCGAGACCTATAATGACAATGGTATTCCCGATTACCCCAAGACCATCAACCCCCATGCCCGGGTTGATGGTCAACTGCAGGACACCGGAATTGATGTTGAGGATCGTGACCGTATTGCCACCCCGCCTTGCAACAACTGCCAACGTTCCATCAGGAGAAAACCCAAGGAAGAAATCCTCGGTGCGTCGAAGAGTCTCCGCCGGAATTCTGGAAGGGGTGGTGATCGAACTTTTTGTGCGCCATAACCGGATTGTGTGATTACCTACCACGGCAATCGATTCTCCGTTTGGGGAGATGAGTGGATTGGGACGGTTAGTGCTGGATTCGAGTATTTCGTGAAGTATATAGCCAGTGGGAGACTCCTTCCAGAGATAAAATTTTGACCCGGAAGACCATGCGAAGAAACGACCATCAGAGGAGAAGGACATCCTTGTATTGAACCCAGCGTCCGTACAAGGTAATAGGTGTTTGGAATTCCGAACGTCGTGTATCAGAACCCCGCGTCCGGAAACGAGGGCGAGTCTGCATGGGGTGGGGAGGAGTCGAAGGCCGCCGGAAATGTATCCATGGTCGTCCGGGACAGGAAGGGTCTCGACCCTCGTAGGTGTGGCGTCCGAGGTGAACCCGACTTCCCAGATGGTGATGGTCCCCGCACGAACGGTCGCGAACCGCAAGAATTCTCCACAAGTCCAGATGCCGTCCGGAAGCGGAGTGTGATCGTCGAACGAATGGGAATGCATGTGCATACCGGAAACAATGCCGAAAATGAAGGTGCTGACGCTGCAGTTATCCCAATCCCAATGAAAAACTGCAACCATCTTTCCATTCGCCGAATACGGGATGGAGGCGTTTCCCAGATTTTCCCGTGGTGGCCCCTTCCACTTGATGATGCTGGCTACGCCACCTGTCTGGAGGTCCCAGCTAACGACAGATAGCTCTCGGCATTGATGACGGTGGTCCACGGAACCGCCGCTGGAGCACGTTAAAATGCAACTATCCGGGGAGAAAATGACCGCCCTGTGCCATGTGGATGTGTCCTGGGGGGATTCGAGGGTTTGAAGTCGCTGGAGAGTTACCGAATCCAGTACATCCACCGTCGTGGTGTCATGACAGATAATTGCGATGAACCTACTGCATGGCGACCATACAGCCAGCTCGATTGCAGAGGGACGCGTTGTGACCGCGGTATTTTTATCCCATGACGTGGGTAGCCCGTGTACGACTCTCGTAAAAGGTTGGGCGTATGATTCATATAATTTCCGTACGATCGATTTTTGGGGGGTTAACACGAGTGCCGAGTGATAGATATGCGGAGCGGATGTGTTGATGACCTCGAAGTATCCGGTTACGAAACGAGAACAGTCGTTGGCGAGGTCGAGCGTCGGTGACTCCTGGATCCGGCCTGAGTAAGTTCGGCAAGACATCAAGCGCAGAACTCGACAAACCTCCAAACAGTCCGCAGTAACTTGTAACGCTTCAACTGCATTCCTGACGGTACCAAGGACGCTGAGAACTTCCAGCCAGAACAGAAACTTCTTCTCCAGGAACTGGTGCAGGACTGGGGTGATTGTGGGTGCGCGAGCCAGTATCATGTCCGCATCGACAAGGTGCATGTGCCACGACATACACGCATATTGTAAAGCTGGATCGATGTACCGCTCGGTCCTCTCCTTCAAGTCACTGACATCCGAGTTTGCGACGTCATCAGGAAGCTCGCACATGTTCTTCTCCAGTGTTCGGTTCATTAGACCGAGGCAGCCGATCAGGAGTTGTGGGTGGTGTTCCGGAGGGGAGATGTGAAACCTCTCGTCGGCGCACCGGGTTGGGTCGGTGACGAAGTCGGGGAACGACTTATGGAAAGGCCGAACAGGATGGTTGGCATCCTCCTGGAGGATAAGGAGCGAACTGACCGATGACAGTATTGGGGGGATGTCTTCCGTATCGAATTCCAAGAGCGTGGCGATAGTGGATGGAGAAAGGGGGTTCATAGCGAGAACTACAGCACCGAGGACGGAGCGGGTCTTGACATCATACTCCGGTTTATCGTCGCCGAAAGCCTCCCGAAGAATTGATGTGTATAGGGAGTCCAGGGTCTTCCCCTCGTAATCACCGATCTTCTGCGACTGCAGAAGGACACCCAACTGTTTTTTTGGGCCCCACTTGTTGTTATCGATGAACTTGACCGTCGCCGCGGCATAGACGAACAGTCCTGCTGCCCGCCCGCAAAGTCGGTCCAGCTGCTCTTCGGTCGGCCAACTATCCAATCCACTTCGACGACCCGCAAGTTCCGAGAAACTGGTTTTGAAGAACAGCCGTATGTCGCTGTCGACTTTGCACGGCTCGACCTCATGGAGAATGAACACGTCCGTCATATTCGCCAACAGCGGGAGACGGAAACCTTCAGAGATGCGTGGCTCCGGGCGACCAGTAAGGAAGAATTTGACTCTCGGGATCTCGGATGCCAACCGCCCAAGGACGGACAGGATCGCCGAAGCCGATTCCTCATCTTTGCATTCGTCTAAAGCGTCGATGACGATCACAGCCGAAATGTTGGATTCATTGAGGGGCTGAACGATCAACTTGTTCATCTGGCTGTACAGTGATTCGTAGGCGATTCCTGGATCCGACTGTATTAAAGGGACGAGGATTGATCGAAATTCGGTGTACTT
>Ga0307517_10006993_pt1 | contig 16567 bp, 10 predicted proteins | sample 23_EM_MG_FD_194515 | JGI IMG/M metagenome (GOLD analysis project Ga0307517, IMG submission 194515) | Populus trichocarpa ectomycorrhiza microbial communities from riparian zone in the Pacific Northwest, United States - 23_EM | ecosystem: Host-associated > Plants > Roots > Unclassified | place... | reverse complement strand
ATCTCGTATATAAAGCTAAAGGGTGTGGGGAAATCATTGTTCACCCACACCCATTGCACTGTGGATTACAATAGTAATCCACAATGTATTACTTTTTTTTGCACCTTTTTTTTTTACTTTTTTTTTTCACTCACAGTGTATTACTTTCCTCTTTTTTTTTTTTCCTATAGTACTTTCCTTTTTTTCTTTTTTTAAATTTATTTTTATATCATCACATCAAAATAATACAAAAAACATCAAAAAATATTAATTTAATATAAATAAAAATAAAAATAAAATTCAATTTTTTTAATACCATTTTTTAAACTAAAAAAAAATGTTTTAATAAGAAAATTCAACCCAACCTAGTATGAAAAAAAAAATCATCACTCAACTTTTGTACAATATAAAAAAGTCATATCTATTTATTTTCTCTTTACAGTATGAAAAATAAACAATAAGAGAAAAGAAAAAAAATTAAAGAGGAAAAAAATTAAAGGGAAAGAAATTTGTTGACGGTGTATTGGGCGCTACTCTACTATGCGTTATTCATTGTGCTACTATAGAAAATAATTTATTTGAAGAAGGTGATGATACAAATACATTTCATGCTTTTAACCCAACTTAAGCATTTTTACATTTGAAAAAATAATTGTTGTTGACTCATTGCGGAGCGCAGGCCCATATGCTAGTTATTATATTATCACGTAATTGTTATTTTTTTAAAATATTATTTTTAAAAAAATATATTGAGATAATATTTTTATTTTTTAAAACTGATTTTTTACATCACTACATCAAAATAATACAAAAACATCAAAATATATAAATTTGAATTTAAGAAAAAATATTACTTGATTTTATTTCTTTTTTATTGACCCAATCTATGTGGGTCTGGCTGCCCAAGCAGACCCAATGCTTTTGGGTCTCGCTTTGGGTCTGGCCAAACCCAATGCTCTTGAGTCCGGCTGCTCAGCCAGATCCAGCAGCATTGGATTTGGTTGTTTAGTCATACCCAACTGTAATTTTTAACTAAATACAGAAAAGATAATATTTCTTAGGGCACTACATTGTCGTCCACAGTGTAAATACTCTATATTTATAGTGTGGTCCACAGTGCAATAAATCTATATCCACAATACATGTATAATATATTTTTTTCCATGCCTTTTAAAATATAGTAAAATAATTATGGGTATCTTATTTCAACACGAGCAAGTTTTATTGAAAAGTTGTTTTGTTTTCATTAAAATTCAAGATAAATTAAAATAGTTAAAAAAAAAAGTGCATAAAAAATGAAGTTTGTAGGATTTTGATTATTCTATTATATTGTTTAAAGTAATTATTTTATTGGTCGATAATATTTTAAAACAGAAGAAAAAATCTTTAACAAGGAAAAAAGTATTATGATTTACATACGAGTAAAAGAATCTCAAAGAAATTAAATATAGTCATAAATAACAATAAAAAAAAATGTCAAATTTAACTATTCTGATTATATAAAAGAAGACTCCTCACTTTTAGATACAAATATAATATCGGCATTTAATATCATCAACTATATATATAAAAAAACAAATTGAGATTATTTTATTTTATTTAAATAATAAAAATAGATCATGGAATGAAAATAACACCATCCTAGAGTTTATCGAGCTCAAAAAACAACATTAGTATAGTTACGGGGAAAACATTAACATTGATTGGAAGTTGAAATCCAAGTCCACCCAGTCTAGAACTGATGTGGAATGGAAGAGAGAGTGTTTTGTACGTTAACAAAATTTATAATCAATTTGTTATTTATTTTTCTTTTATTTTTTTATCAATTGATTCTAACCGAATAGATTATTAGATTTATTAAATCTAATTTTAGTCCTTTCCAATCAACAATCAAATCCAGTAGCTTATGAACAGTCAAGCAGCTGCACAATTCAAAAGAGATTTCGGTAACCATGAAATCCTTTACAGAGTCTGTCCGTTAATAAAAGTTATGGTTTTTGTATTTACCCGTTATTCCAAAATAAAAAGAAAAAAAAGCAAGCTTGCAAGAAGTCAGTCAACTTTACAACCAAGTCAATGACAGACAACAAACCAAAAAGGAGTCCTCGATCCGGTCCCATATTTACTGTTCTGACACTTCAGTTGTTCGTATTGAACCAGTCTTTCCCACCTACAGCCAAACCACTATGAATTCCCGCGTTTGCCACGCTCTTTTCAAAGAAAAGTATACCTGAAAATAACGGAACTTTACTTGTGAGAGATTCCATACCTTCATTTTCAAGGCAACTGCACTTTGGGTGTGGCTATCTTGTTTCTCGGGAGGTGTTTGTTTGTTTGAGAAGTTGTTTTTTGAAAATTATTTTTTAAATTTGTTTTTATTTTTGTTTGTTATTTAAAAAATTGATTAATGGAAAATATTTTTCAGTCAAAGAAAAATTTGATTTGATTTTTAAAAAAATATTTTTTTTTATTTTGGGTAAAAACCACTTTTCAGAAGTTATGAAAAATTTAGAAATATCATATTATTTGCTGATTATATCAAATTTATTCCTCAAACTTTTGATCGATCTATATTTTGTTTAAATATTTTTTTTAATTTATCCCTTAAAATTTGATTTAATTTTATTTTATTTTTATATTAACTTTGGTTCTTATTTTTATGATTGTTATTTGCTTTTCTCTTATCATTTTTTTAAATAAAATTTTTTATCTATCAAATTTAGTCCCTATTCTTTTGATTGTTACTTATTTTATTTGAAATAATTTATGAAATTGTAATTATTATTATTTTAATTTCATTATCTTTTAATTTTTTTATTTGTTAGATTTGATCTCCATTATTTTGATTATTATTTATTTTATTTGAGATAATTTATGAAATTAGATTTTTTTTCAATTTAATTCTCATTCAACTTTTTAATTTTTAAGATTTGTTCCTCATTATTTTAATAAACTTGAAAAAAAAAATATTAATAAGCTATTTTCCAGCTCATTTTCCATAACATAACCAAACACTAGAAAGTGTTTTCCAACTTATTTTCCATGACACTATCAAACATTGAAAAATAATTCACTTTCCAGGGATTCATTTTTCAAGGAAACTATTTTTCAAAATGAAACTACTTTCCAACAAACAAACGGGTCCAATTCAATAAATATTTTCCAGTTGGCTGATTTTCGAGTTAAAGCTGTATTATTTATTTATTATATCCCTTTACAATATGCGGCATGTTTTTATTATGGGATGTGTTTTGTAGGTTTTTTTACGCCTGCTTTAACTAATTAAACTTTAAATTTGTCATGTAATTGTTCTTAATTTTATAAAACGAGTTTTTGATTTTTTTTTAGTCTTTTTTGTAACGAAAACTATAAATCAACTGTATTAATAGTTACACTCAAGGTTGTCAATTCCGTTTCGGTAGGTGTTTTGTTTTTTCAATTGGAACGGAATGTTTCAGTTTCGGAGTGTTTCGGCGTGCTGTTTCGGGGTTATACTGTTCATATATATATATATATATATATATATAACAAACATAATTCATAATTCAAATTCAAGATAAATTAATTATAAATTATGCAATACAAACACAATGCCAAACAAATATAATTTTAAAATTTAAAATATTTCTAAATAGTCAAGATTAAATAGATCTTTAACTTAAAGTAATTCAACTTAAACAAAATATCAAAATATTATGAAAGTAAAATGTTTTAACACAAATATTTTAAATATAAAGTTAGGTCAATGTTATCAAAGCTAATGGAATCTAAAGCATCCTTTGTTTTGATCAAATTTCTACAAAGTATAAACATGAAAAAAACAACATGAATATAAATCATATATATTAGTGATAAATCTAATTTTAAAACATTAATATCATTTTTAATGAAAATAGTAATAATAATTTTCAATATTATTATCAATATCATTATTATTGAAAATAGTAATGAAAAAGAGCTTTTTATAATTAGGTGGTTTAATTAATTAAATTGAACAAGGTTCAATTTCATTCAATGGCTTTTTAAGAGCGGAACGGAACATATGGAATGAAACCGGAACGTTCCGGGCGGAATTTAGCCGAAAAATCCGGAACGGACCGAGATTTAAAATGAGATGAAATTTGTTCCGTTTTGTTCTGTTTTTTGAATTGGTATGGAATGTTTCGGCCATTCCGGGCGAAACGGAACGGAATTGACAACCTTGGTTACACTTCCATAATAATACCTCAATGTGGTATTATTATGAAAGTGTAACTATTGTTCGTTAAATCTTCTGTATGATTGGATAAGAAGGATGAGTACCCTCATCGTCGTACATACTTGGAAAAAAAATTGTGTTTGAAAACTTATGCTTAATAAATCTTTGTTGTAGGACCTTTGTGTATCAGCGGGCCAAGAAGTTAGGTTGTAGGCAAACTTCAAGATTCAAAACTTTTGTTGTACATATAATTAATTTTGTAAACTAAACTAAAAGCTCTTTTTATTATCTCTTCTTTCTTAATGATATTGTTTTATCTATGTTCGGATTTATGTAATGAAATTCTTAAGTAAAATATTATAATGCAAGTCGATATATATCTTCGCATAAATTCTCATGGTGTGTATAAATCAAATACTCATGTTTTATACTAGATATCAATTTCAATTCAAATAAAATAAAATGCATATATAGGTAGTAAAAGAATTTAATTAGAGACTTAGTAAGGTAGCATAGCATGTGCATGATAAAAAAAAACTTAAGATACGTGTTTAGATTTTGCGTTCTCTTTCTATGTAATTCAAGTTAATAGGTATATGAGATTGAATATATTTTCTTTCTTAACATCTATTTATATTTAAGTTCTTGTGAAATGGACATGATGAAATTATCGAAAAGTGAAATATGTATACATAAGTTTGGGATTGATTTATGGTTGAAATGATATGGACTAAAGTGTAAGACAAATGGATTATGTCGTGATAATGATTGTGAAATGGATGATACAGCCGATAACTTAATATGTCCACTTATAAAGGAAACTTTGTAAAATTTTCAATAGAATTACTTATAAATAAAGGAGCATGATTATGTGTATAAATAAACACAAAAAAAAATTGCCATGATTATGTGACGACATAGATGAAGCCATAGGTGCCGACATACCTTGGTCCATAATTGATGTCCAAGCATGGTATTCCATGTTACTATGAAATTTTTTGACAGAAGTCATCTTCTGTTGTAGTGATAAAATATGGCCATTTCTTTTTTTTTATTTGCTCTTTCAGTGTCTGAATTGATGAACTATGAGGTGTTGACCCCATCGTGTAGGATTGTGATGAAGGATGATTTTCCCGATCAGTTCTATATCTTGAAATCATCTTCTTTTTATAATTTTCCTACAAGAAAATTCAATGTAATAATAAATTCATTTTAATTTTAAATAATAATTAAATTACATAAAAAAAGTACTTACAATAACTTTTTTAGACTTGTTATCTATGAAGGTTTCAGGTTGCTTAGCACTCTGATGCTACACCGAAAACACATCATCCCATAGAGGTTCTTTTCCGCTTGCCTTTTCTTGTTATCAACCAAAAAAAAATATTAGAAAATATAAATATAAAAATTTCAAGTTCATTATAACAAAAAAATAATAATAATCCTTGTCACGCTAGCTCGGTATGATCTCTCTCTCTTTCTCTTAACTTTTGCTAAATCATTTATCCACGCTACATTGCATTACTAACATGTTTTATAATAATAATAATAATAATAATTAAAACATTAATCATGAACTTAAAATATGATGTATATTAGATGATATTTTTTTAAAATATTGATACAGTGAAATATTGAATAACATTGTTTTATATATATAAAAATAATGATATATTACATCGATCCGAGTTAAACTATCACATCTAAAACCTTCGAGTTTAGAAATTATGAAGTAAAAATCTCAAAATTTTAGTTTAATTTTTCAACATCTAATATGGGGAGCTTCTATTCCGGTAAAATTTTCAGTGAACAGAAGGAAAGTATTTTTTAACTTTTTCAAGAATATGTATTGAGAGAGAGAGAGAGAAAACAGAGGATCCAAATGTGAATAAATTTGAGATAAAGGACTCAACTGAATTATATGTACAAAATTGGACTCAAATACTAAGCTGGGAGACTCCACCATTGACCTGACCCTATTATCTTATATGTTTTGAATTTTCAACATTGTAGTTCCAAGTTTTTACCGTAATTCGACAAGCAATTCTGTGTTTTTGAGGTTGGTAAGTCTTCAAACCAAACAAGGAGTTCCATGTGACCGAGTCTGTTGCCTTTAGTGATAGCCAAACAGTTCAAGACTTCCACGAGTCTTTGCAAGATTTTCAAAAAATGGGAGACCAGACCATTTATTGCGTAGAAATTAGGCAGGTAGAGAGTAGACCAACAGAAAAGTCACCATTTCACTCGGAGATTTCCCACCCAATACCTGTGCCATGCTTGAAACTATAAGGAATCCTACTGAGTACTGCCACTCAATAAAAATCACAAAGAGAAAGTGAGGTTCTGCAATGGCAATGGCTATGGCAGCATCAAAATTGCTTTTCTTTTTTTGTCCCATTTTCATTTACCTCCTTGTCCTCTCTATTGCACAAGCAGATCCACTTTATCACTTTTGTTCAAAAACTGGTAACTTCACTAACAGTAGTGACTACAAATCAAACCTCAATAACCTTCTTTCCTCCTTCTCTTCCAATACCAAAATCGACTATGGGTTTTACAACGACTCGTATGGCCAAAACAATGACAAAGTTACCGCAATTTCACTCTGTAGAGGAGATAAAAAGCCCGAAACCTGCCGAAGTTGCATCACTAATTCTAGTCAAGTGCTTACACAACTCTGTCCAAACCAAAAGGAGGCCTATATATGGTATGATGATTGTATGTTAAGGTATTCAAACCGTTTCATAGTAGGCAGTATGGAATTCGGGCCTCACTTTTGGATGTACAACGTGAATAACGTGACCGACGAAAAAGAGTTCTATGAGAAGCTAAATGTTTTGTTAGGCAACCTTACAAATTTAGCAGCATTAGGTGATTCACGAAGAAAATTTGCAACAGGAAATGCGACCACGGAAAACTCTCAACAAAAAATGTATGCACTTGTTCAGTGCACTCCTGATTTGACTCGGCAGCAATGCAGCGATTGCCTGAATCAAGCGATCAAATTGATTCCAACATGCTGTTCTAAGAGTCAAGGAGGGAGGGTGGTTTCACCTAGCTGTCACTTTCGATACGAAAAGGACCCTTTCTATGAACTTGTAACCACGACACCGCCGCCATCTCCAGCGCCACTTTCAGTCCTTCCACCGCCACCACAAGCAACTCCAGCGCCTCTTTCAGTCCTTCCACCGCCACCACAAGCAACAGCAGATGCAGTGCCACCAAGAGCCAGTACCGCGGCTAAAATAGGTACTGCAGTAATCATTACAGAATATGTTCTGTTAACAAATATGGTAAAATTTTAACTGCTTCCAAATTTAATTCAGTTTTGATAAAATGCTCTAATCACATGCAATTTTCTGATCTTTTTGCAGCCAAAACATCGGCCATAGTTCAAACTACCATTGCCAACGTTTTGCCAATATTGCTACTTCTATGGTCCTTACAGCATGTATGAGCCGCTTGACAGATAGCAAGTCATCTACATCATGTTCACTTTCTTATTTTGCAGCCCTTTCTTCCTCGGATTAAAACAATAAATATAGTTATTGTCTGTATTTATTATGGACACAATAAATATAAATTTATCGTTGATTGGACAAACAGTTTTTATTTATTTTGAAGTTTCTCTATGAGAATCGTTGTTTTCACTTCTGGTAGTTTTATTTTGATGAGGATGATTGTTGTAAGCATTGTATTGTAGCATTTCTGAGTTATTATATTGTGTTTGAATCAAGGATCTCTTGTTTATTTCCTTTATGAAATTATACCTCTTGTGATGGGAAGAATTGTATGACAAAATAACTCCAAGGGGATTAATTGCATTTGCATTAATTATGAGGCTTGAGGGAACTGGGAAGCTCTAGTGATATATTATCTATATGGTTGTTGGGCTTTTAGCTCAAGTTTCTTAAAAAAGTTCGTTCTTTTAGTTTTCAAACTCCAGCGGGGCCAATCCATATTCTTACTCGATTGAATTGATTCGGCGACTTGCTGACTTGAAATTTGATTTGGGAGGGTTTGTTTTTAATTTTTATACCAAAATGACATTGTTTATTTAAATAAAAAAAAATTCTTGAAAGGATATTGTTTTAGGGTTTTTTAAATTATAATATGGGTTAACTTGACAACTTTTAGATCAACTCGCTCAACCCTTAACCTTAGTCTAGGGCTGTATCAGCTCCTGAACTGGTCTGTCTTTCATCATCATGAGAAAGAAATGTGCTGGTCAGAACAAACCAGTGAAGCTCCAGGAAATGCTTTTTGTTCATGTTAGGAAAAGCGGAAACTCATATGCAGATTTATTAGAAAAAAAAATCTCTGCCATTCCTTCTGATCTCATTGCAATGGTCAATCTGTAATTTAAAATGATATTTATAGAGATCCCTGTATTTAATTTAGAATGATTAATTCAATTTTATAGAAATCCCTGCACATAACTTAAAACGTTGCATAGAGTTTGCTTAGCCTCCATTTGCTATTCTGTTTTGAATGGGTTTGGTTAAAATTTGAAAAAAAAATTTAAATTTTTTTTTTTATATTTTTAAATATTTTTGATATGTTAATATTAATAATTTTTTTTAAAAAATATTACTTTATTATATTTTCAAGTAAAAAATATTTTTAAAAGTAATCAATACCTCTTATAATAAAAAGAGTTTGAGTGAATTATTGATGAGAAATTCATAAACTTTGAAAGAACAAATAGATATGAACTTTCAAAAACAACAAAGAAAATCAACATACGTCTCTTAATGTTTGCTTTGGTTCCATGCACTTCCTAACCTATATTTGTATATAAAAAAAAAACTCTCAAAGGTGTAGTTAATTTGATAAGTTCTAGATTTGCTTTTTAGAGATCACCAGTTTGAGTTTCACAAATCTTAGGGTCATTACAGGCTTTAATGGTCGTTAACTTCAGTGTCTGTGAGATTAGTTAAGGTACACGCAAGCTGACCCGAACACCCCGTTAATAATAATAATAAAAAAAACAAAAGAAATGAGTGAAGCATTGAAGGCATAGGATGGGTTAATTAAGGAGATATAGCTAATAATATTTAATGTGGCTGGAGGATATACGAGGGTGGTCAACGATTACATCATTTAATTTATTTGATTATTAAAGATTGTGTAGGTAGACAAAAATGAAAAGAAAAAATGACCTCTAATTTTAACAATTATTATGTCGAAATGTCAAAGTTTTTATTTGATTATAAAATAATATTTTTGGTTTTGAATTTCCAACACTGCTGTGGGCAATCTTGTCATTCCAATTTATTTTTTTGACGAAGTGGACAAACAATTATGTGTTTCTCTAAGAATATTCATATTGACAAGTCTTCAAACCAAACAACACTGCATGTGAGCGAGTCTTTTGTCTTTTTGTGATAGGCAATGTGTTCGAAGGAACAAGTTTTCTCAACTTCGGTGAGAAAACAATTTTTCTTTTGAGGTATTAAGGAAATTATAGAGGTAACCTAAGAAAAAAAAATATTTGACAAAGCCCTCTCACCTCACATTCAAGAAAATATTATTGAATCCACTTTTTATATCCGGAAAGCCCTTAACTGTAAGTTAAAAGGATAATTAAATTAAAATATTATAAAATTAAATAGAGCATGTAAAATTGGCTTGATTATTTTTAGTTCTTGAATAATATTGGTTTTACTATTTAATTTAAATCAATTTTGTCTTGAGCTTCTATGTTAATATTTTTTTTTTTTTTTCGAAGTCTGTCAAATTCGGTGAGGATACCACCATATCTTTAAGACTAACTTATTGAGACATTTTAGTTCGAAGAATTCCAATATTCTTGTATGCACAAGCCAGATTTATTTTGAATAATTCCCAGATGTTCGATAATTAGGAAGATCATTTCATATCACTATACCAGATTCAGAGGCAGGCAAAAAAACCGATGGCTTCTTCCAGATTGTTTTTTTCTCTCTGTCTTCTGTTCGTGGAAGTTCTGGCTCTAGCTAAGGCACAGCAGCCAGTAGACCAGCCTAAGATGTCATATCACGACTGTGTAGGAAAGGGCAACTACACCACGAACAGTACTTACCAGGCAAATCTCAATCAACTCCTCACCTCTATCTACACCAACACTGAAATAAACAATGGCTTTTACAACTTTTCCAACGGCCAAGACGCGGACACAGTCTATTCAATTGCACTTTGTAGACCGGATATCAGTCCTGATGCCTGCCGCAGTTGCATAAGAAATGCTAGTGATTCCCTGGTAAGACTCTGTCCAAACTTCGTGGAGGCAATTGGAGGGTTAGATGATTGTACGGTACGCTACACAAACCGCTCCATATTTAATCGCATGGAGAAAGGACCTTATTTTTGGGTGTATGATGATCGAGTTAATGTCTCTGATGTAGTCGGGTTCAATCAGTCACGGATGACCTTGTTAGATAGGCTGAGAGATGAAGCAGCAGCAGGGGATTCTCGTTACAAGTATGCAATGGATCAAATAGCTGCCCCAGCCCCAAACTTTCAAACAATATATGCACTTGTACAGTGTACTCCTGATTTATCTGCTTCGGAATGCAGGGATTGCCTGTATAATGCTTCAGGACTTATTCCAAAGTGTTGTGATGCAAGACAAGGAGGAAGAGTTATTTATCCAAGCTGTAATTTTAGGTATGAAATAGACCGTTTCTATGACCCTTCGATTAATTCAATCCCGCCACCACCAGATTCAACTTCGACTAATACAGTTCCATCACCACCAGCTTCAACTTCACAAGGTATGGAATACTTTTCTTCAACTATTTTGAATTTGAGTATGTGGATTTAGGCTGTTAAAGATTCGATTCAATTAAGGATCTATTCCCAGCAATTTAGAAGTTAACCTTTTGATATTGACTTAAATTACTCTGTTACTAGTTAGTTATTAGACAAATCTATAAATTCAGCCTAAACATGTGTAAATCAGATTTCATTTCTGGTATGTAGGAAAGAAGGGCATGAAGAGAAATGTCCTCATCATCATTTCCATGGTTCCGATAGCTGTTTCTGTGATTCTTATAGTTTGCGTCTGCATCTTCTTAAGAGCTAGGAGGAAGCAGAAGGGGGAAGAGGAAGAGGAAGAGGAAGCTAAAGGTAATTTCTGAAGTTATTTGGAAGGTTAAGGACATAACGCGAAGCTTTTTAGCCTCTCAGAGTCCTCTTTTTATTGCTTACCATTCCTACACTCGAACTGAAGCTTTAAATTGCTGATGTTATGATAATTGATGGGAAATTCGGCTAGTGTTAAAATTCACCATTTTTACATGAAGATATGTTTCATTCAAGCTCTTCAGAGAAGCAGCCTTTTCATTTGCTTATGCGTTAGCATTGCTTTGTTGTAGATTTAAATGAAATGGAAGATGTAGAATTGCTCCAACTTGATTTTGGCACTGTCAGAGAAGCAACAGGTAACTTCTCTGAGGATAATAAACTTGGACAAGGAGGATTTGGTGCCGTGTACAAGGTAAAGGAAAATCAATTGTCTGTCAAATATGATTCAATTTGAGACATTTGGTAATTTTGGACTAGATTCAATTTGTTCTAAACATTTCTGATTTTGACATGATTCCAGGGCACTCTGACGAGTGGACAAGATATAGCTGTAAAGAGATTGTCTAGGACATCAGGACAAGGAGAGATAGAATTCAAGAATGAGGTCATGTTAGTTGCCAAGCTTCAGCATCGGAATTTGGTTAGACTCCTGGGTTTCTGCTATGAGAAAGAAGAAAGGATTCTTGTCTATGAGTTTCTCCCCAACTCGAGCCTCAACAACTTGATATTTGGTATATTCGTCATTTGATTCCTTGATCAAGTTTGAACATGTAATCTCCATCGTGAGTTCAAGTAATTGATCTAGTTCTAGTTGATTTGCAGATCCAGTCAAGCGTGTACTTCTAGATTGGGAAACCCTCTACGAAATCATAGATGGCATTGCAAGGGGGCTTCTTTACCTACATGAAGACTCTCGACTACGGATTATTCATCGTGATCTCAAAGCTGCTAACATTCTGCTAGATGAGAACATGAATCCAAAAATCTCAGATTTTGGAATGGCAAGAATGTTTGCTATGGATCAAGCTCAAGATAGCACGAGTAGAGTAGTTGGGACCTTGTGAGTATATACTGCCAGTCTGCCACAAATTTTCAAATTATAATAAATTGATTGGAAAAAAATGAAATAATTTATAGTAGATTTTCTGCAGCCATTGTTTAAACTAGAATTAATCCAAATCTGATGTTTCCATGCAGCGGGTATATGGCTCCAGAATATGTTATCCGTGGACATTTCTCAGTTAAATCAGATGTATATAGCTTTGGTGTCTTAGTTTTAGAAATTGTTAGTGGTCGAAAGATTGGTGGCAGGGGCATAGGAGACGAAGGAGAGGACCTTCTAACCTATGTAAGTATCAACAGTGCTTAATTTTATTGATTCTGTTTGAATAATGTGCATGAACTTTATCTAAATTTTTGCAGTCATGGAGAAAATGGAATGATGGGACACCTTTAGACATAATAGATCCTACCTTGAATGATGGTCCAAGAAATGAAATTATGAGATGCATCATCATCGGATTACTCTGTGTTCAGGAAAAAGAAGCCCTCAGACCAACTATGGCTCAAGTTTCTATGATGCTTAGTAGCTACTCTGTCACTCTCGCAGCACCCTCAAAACCTGCATTTTTTATGCACAGAGAAGACTCGTTTCCGTCACCGGTGAATGCTTCAAGGTTAATTGAGTCGGATGAATCCAGAACTAGATCTTCCCGGTGGTCTAACAATGAGGTTTCCATCACTGAGCTGGACCCTCGATAACATCCAAAGGTAGAGAGCAAGTTACTAAGCATGTTGGTGCTCCAACTTTGCTTCAAATTATTTGTTTTTTGATGGAAGCAGAAGTTGTGGTTTCTTGTTGGACTTGAAGCAAATGCTGTGGTGAAATAAATAGATGAAAAAGAATAAAAAAGAAGGACCACATTAGATTTCCTGATTGTTCAATTAGGTCCTTGTTATATTTCTGAGATGCTTTTGGTAGCAATATTTGCTAAATTTTATAGATTGAATGACAACCAATTAGGCAAAAGAGTAAAAATGTTGGTTGATTGGCTGTGCAAACTCAAGCCAAGCCTGTTCTTCGGAGACCATACAGATATATTTAAAATAAACTAAACTCTTCTTCGTCTAAACTTAAAAATAACTATAATCTGGTCCTAAAATAATCAATAATTAACAGAGATTAGATTATCGAATCCCATATCTCACTCTTCCCTCTATATATTTACATGCATCTAAAAGCTGTGGATCTGACATTTTTTTATCATAATTTTAGTTCTTTAAGAAAAAAGGGATATAGTAGGGGGGGGGGGGAATTGGCATGGGAGTATCTTTAGAAGAGGGCCAAGGTTCAAACCCAGCCATAGGCTTTGAAGGATCCTCAATTCCTGGTGTTAATAGGCCTATCTTGGATAACAAGATTTAGTAGGTTTCATATCATGGGCTTTCCATGTCTGTGCATGTCTTTATGAAGGAATAAAAGTTGGTATGAAGATGTCGACTTGCTTAGCCCTTCGTGTTTTCCAATACGTTGAAGAACTGACGATAAGAGGCCGGTTGTCTAGTTGATCAGTTCTTTAATTAAATGACAAGCCCATAAGCAAATTCATATGGGCTCTGCTACCATTTGAACATTGAATAGGGAGCCTATTTATTATTTTAAAATAAAAATATTGTTAATGTTATTATATATATATATATAAAGTTATGTGAAATAGATGATGAAGATGCCGTGTCTTCAAAATTTAGTTAGAAGGTTGTGTTTGGTATTAAAAAAAAAATATATTTTAAAATGTAAGAGGGTGTCTAATAATCACATGTGAAGGTAAATAAATTTAGAATTAAACTAGATTATTGCCCGTGTTGTGTTATGTTGCAGGTTGGATTAAATTTTTTTGAATATAAAAAAATATTTAGCTATTATTAATATATATTTTAGTTAATAAAAAAAATTAAACTATATGAGGATTGACTTGATAAACTGTATGGCAGATCAAAAAAACAATTTAGATGACCGATAAAAATATTGTTTGACTAAAAAACATCAAGACAACATCTTTTAAAAAAATATTAAAATGGTAACATATTATATCAACTTGAATCAACTCTAGTTAACCTGGTAAATTTGTTATAAAGGTCATGAGACGCTGATAACCCTATAAAAAACAAATAAAAAAATATTAAATCAAATTCTTAATCATTAATTTAATGTTGAAGAATAAAATAAAAAACAAGTTTCAACTAAAAAAAAATGAGTTGAGTAAACCTGGGTTAACCTATCAAACCTAGATCATGAGACCGAGATAACATCATAAAAAAAATTAAAATAAATTATGAAACTCAATTTAGAATCAACCTATGTTAAAGGATGCAATTTAAAAAAATCAATTGAAAAAAGGACACAAAAAACCATCCGAATCAACTAAACAAATCCGTAACTCAAGTTATGATACCAGGATAACCTTATAGAACGCAATCCAAAATACATTATGAAATATAATTTCCAGTAAACTCAATATTAAAAGATAAAATTAAAAAAATAAATTAACTAAAAAATGACTAAAAAACCCAACTCAACTGGCTTAATCTGCAACGTGGGTCATAAAATTATAATAACCCTATAGAAAGTAACTAAATAAAAAACCATGAAACTTAATTCTTAAGTCACCCAATATTTATCAATTAAATTGAAAACAAAAACAAAAAATAACTCAAGTCAACCCGAGTTAACTTACCAAACTCAGGTCAAAAGACCAGGATAACTCCTTAAAAAGCAAATAATTTTTTTTTTATAAATTCTAACTTCCAATCAACCCAATATTGAAGGATGAGTTTGAATAAAAAATCTATTAAAAAACAAAAAAAAAAAACTTCAGTTAACCTGGTTAACCTGTAAAACTCATGGCCCGAGTCATAAGACTGTAATAAATCCATAGAAATAAAATTGAAAAATAATTACCAATCAACCCAATGTTAAATGATAAAGTTGAGAAAAAAAATTAAAAAAGAGAAAAAAAACTCAAGTCAACACAACTAACTTGTATAATTCACAACTCGGGTCATAAAACTAGGATAACTCCATAAAAAATAAATCGAAACAAATTAAGAAATTCAATACCTAATAAATTCAATGTTGGAGAATGAAATTGAAAAAAAATCATCAAACATTTTGATTTTTGAGGACTAAAAGTGGAAAATGCTTTGGCATTTCATGATTTTATTTATTATTAGAAATCTTAATGGTAGAATCCACAATGTGATAGATCACATGAAGATATTAGAGATACATAATATATAGTTACTTAGAAAATTAACATAAAAAAATTTGGATGTCTTGACTACTAATGTAAACTACACTTTTATGGTGGGGTAATCTGAATATGAAGGCGGCTTTCGGGGTATATGTTTATTGTTTGATTGTTACCTTACAGTAAATAAGCACGTCACTGACGCATGAATCAAGCTATCTTGATTCAAGCCAACCTCAATAATTTTCTTGTTCTTTAAAATAAATGAAGCACCCAAAGACGACTTCCACTCAATCTGTTTAAAAAAACTAGAGGAAGGATATGGTTCAAGGGGCGGCTTGTCGTTAATGACTTACATCTCAATCCATTAACTTGTTTACCAAACATATTAATTTGATATTTTATAATAACATATCAAAATCAAACAACTGTAATAAACAGATCATCGTTTTTTAGGGCAACAATCACTTCGCTTTTTAAGGATACTTTTAGTATGCTGGATAGAAAAGGATGGAATGAGACTGGACGACACAGGACGAGTAAAAGCTTTGTCTATTTTTTGGTATACAAAGGATTGAACTATACAACCGTACGTGTTGCTTTATATTTGATAAGCCTACTATCCCACATAATAACATATTTGATAAGCCTTTTGATGATCTTTGTATTTGATCTGTGTTATTCCCATTGTATGCCACTGCTCCCTTTGTATCAAATAATCTCCTAAATTGTTCAAGACTCTCCGATTTATGACCTATGATAACAGTTGTTGCTTCATTGAATGTGCTTCAGATCATACTTACATACCTGAATCATTTTTCTGGCCTCCATGTTGACCAAGTTTACCTATAGTAATTCGTGTTCAAATCGACCATTAATTAAAGTGTCAAAAGCATTTTTCTCCCCCAAAATAGTAGCTATCTATGTTCAAGCACTGAAATCATAGACTTCTGATTTCAAAAAATAAATAGAATTAACACCCTAAGATGAAACCCATCATGCACTATCCATCTCCAAAAAAAAAAAAAAAAATAGCTTGAGGGAAGAGTGAGCAACCCTTTTCCAATGGATTCCT
>Ga0307517_10006992_pt1 | contig 16568 bp, 10 predicted proteins | sample 23_EM_MG_FD_194515 | JGI IMG/M metagenome (GOLD analysis project Ga0307517, IMG submission 194515) | Populus trichocarpa ectomycorrhiza microbial communities from riparian zone in the Pacific Northwest, United States - 23_EM | ecosystem: Host-associated > Plants > Roots > Unclassified | place... | reverse complement strand
TTTTCCCGGTTTGGCTCAGTTTTTTTCCAGTTTTTTTTTGTTTGGGTTCAGTTCGGTTTTTTCAGTTTCAGGCTTATAGAACTGAACCGGTCGGTTTTTTCAAAATTCTAATCAGTTTAATCGATTTTTTTCATGGTTCGGTTTTTTCGGTTATTTTTTTTTGTTTTCTCGGTTTAATGGATTTTTCAGTTTTTTTACTCACCCCTATAGTAATGTATGTAAGATTATAGGGTGATGGTTAGCTGACATTGTTTATGCCATGTTTGGTTATGTGTGTTGCATGGCAATTTAAGGTTTCTCTAACCTATTTTGTTTTTGAGTTATAATTTTTTGTTATGTTTTATATATAAAAAATATTATTATCTTGTCAAATATCATTCCAACCAAAAATATCATTACCAATTTTTTTTTGTAAAAACTTCCCTTTCATTTACATCCAAAACCTCTTATATAAAAACAAGAAATAAAAAAAATACACATCCTTGCATCTATTCAAAATTCCATGCAAATTTTGATAAATATTGATGTTGTTTTAGCATCTTTATATTCTTATTTAAGAAGAAAAAAAAGCCATAAATATTTTTTATATTGCAAGCATCCATTTTGTGTTTTATAATTCATTTATAAAACCCATCAAGGTTTAGTCCAAATTCAAAGGCCTTTGAAAGGTCAACATACCAAAACCCTTTAATTTTTTTTTTTGAAATTACAACAATAAAAATGTTTTGTCATTCGCTCGTAATATTTGAAATAAATAAAATCATAATGAGTTGTTATTTCTAGTATGAATGGGGAGTATCCCTTTGGTTTTTGAAATATGATGTCATTTTGAGTTTATGCGGTATAATAGTCACCAATGATTCCTAAATGTTAAACATGAGTGCTAGTTTCCTTTTCAGTTTTATATTCATCGATGACACATAAGTGTCAATCAGGATTATTAATTTTCTTTTTGGTCTAATATTCATAGATAATAATTGAGAGTACTAATTTCAAAACGCTTTGAATGCCAGTGCCACTAGATCCTACCCCAAGTAGATTAACTCGAAATAGGTATTTCTTGGATATTATAGGTTTGTGGTACAAAAACCTTCATCCGGTAAAATATTATGAGTGAACATTGATATTATAGGATAAATGAACCAAAACAAGTAGTTATCCATAGACCATTGTTGCATAAATAAAATGTTTAGTAACATCTGCTCTTAGGAATTGGGTTAGGTTCAATGAGCCTATAAAAACTCACATGATTATTCACTAACATGATTTGATAAATTATTAATAGTTACATGTCATGATGTCATGATCTAGAGTAAAAAGGCATAAAAATATTAATTCACCAAGCAATTTAGGAGTGACAAAAATAACCAAAACTTTAAAATAGATAAGCATGTTACCTACCTCGGGTTTTAACTCATTACAGTAGACCATTAAAGACAGGCCACTAATAGAATATGCACAATAGATCATTAGGAACAAAGACATGAGGCAATGTAGCTTACCTCGGGTAGGATGTTTTAGAGTGATAATATCTTCTCTTTAGCATAATTAATCTCTTACCTCAAGTCTTTGAATATTAGTTAGGATTCTTAATCACCATAATACTAAATGGAAATTTCTTTTTCTATTTTTACTCTATTCTTAAACTAGCTTTTTTTATGGGTTTGCCACGATGTCGGGTGCAACAAGTAGAATCAACATCAACATAAAAATAAATCTTATTTGCATCTTCATGCACATTAAATACATGTACTATTAAGGCATCGTCAATAATTCTATTCCCTTTGTCATTTTTAATTTGAAATCTCTTCAAGTTTGCATCAAAAACTTTTTGCATATGCATAATATGTCTTTGTAAGACATATAATCAGTGCCACAATATTTTTTGATATAAGTAGAATTGCCATGATGAGCAACTATATTGAGATTTTGTAACCTGTATAATTTACCTTGGGATGGTTAAAATATAATACTAAACCATTGGTAGATTATACAGTTGATAACAGACAATAAGCATAACAGACCAAATTAAATATTATATTGTGATCAATAATCAACTTCTAACATAATGCCTAGTTCATGGAGTGAGTTCATTATTCAATAGAGATCATGGTCCTCTATTGCAGCCATATGAGCATCTTCACATTACATAGTGGGTATAATCTGATATGGTAAGATCGGAAGGTAAACTTTAGTGCCTTCATATTCATAGATATTTAGTCCAATCATAAGCATAACAAACCTATGCTAACAGACTAAAAGAGTAACAGATCAAAAACATATTACAACCCAACATGTATTATGCACATATTAAAACAAAATGAAACCACATAAATATGCTCAATTACACTATATAAGCATATAATTTAAAATTAATAACATTGTGAACAATTTGCATAATCTATAAAATTAGGGTTTTTTTTCATTAACCCAATTAAACATGCCTAATTAGATAATTAGGCTATAAAATATTTAAATAAATTTTATTAAAGGTTTCAATCAACATATTAACAACGTTATAAGCAATGATTTTAAAATTAGAGTTTTATAAACAATAACCCTAATTCTCAAATTGGTAGTTTTCCATGATTTCCAATTGCACATGCCTAACTATGATAAAATGAGTTGTTTGCTAAAATAAAATAGATTAAGGCTCCACGTGTTTGATAAAAAGTAATTTTCTTTTGAAAAGTAATGTAAATGGAAAATAAAATTCTGAAAAGTAAATTATTTCTCGATGTTTGGTAGTGTCATGAAAAATAAGTTGCAAAACACTTTCCAGTATTTCGCTATATTATATAACATGAGTTGAAAAATAAATTATTAATTCTTTAATATATATTTTTTCATGTTTATTAACAGATTAAAGATCAAATCTGGTAGATAAAAAAGTTGAAAGATGATTAAATTGCAAAAAAAATTCATAAATTATTTCAAATAAAACAAATAGCAATCAAAAGAATAGAGATCAAATTTGACATATAAAAAAGTTGAAAGATGATAATTTTTTTTTTAAAAAAACAATTTCATAAACAATTTCAAATAAAATATATAGTAATTAAGAGAATGAGGATCAAATCGGATAGATAAAAAAATTTAATCAATAAAAAGATAAAATAAAAATAAATAACAATAAAAAATAAAGACTAAAATTAATATAAAAATCAAATTTTAAGCGGTGAAATTGAAAAAAACCAAAACAAAATATATAACAATCAAAAGATTAAGGACTGAATTTGATATAGTCAACAAATAAAAAGATTTTTAAAAAAAATTTACAACTTCTGAAAAGTATTTTTTTTCAAAATAAAAAGAAATTTTTTTTTAAACCAAGTCAGATTTTTTTTAATTGAAAAAATATTTTTTATTGATCAATTTTTTTTATAATAAATAAACACGAATAAATTTAAAAATTATTTTTTAAAAAAATATTTTTCATAAAATAAACGGGAGAGAGTTTTTGGACCATTCCTTTTTTGTTTTTTGTTTTTAATTAACGGTACCTATCGATTTTAAATTGGAATTTGAAAGGGCTTTGACATAAAGAAAAAAAAAAGTGAGCATACACGCGGATCACATGCAAGGTAAAAATCTCTATCATGAAAGGGTCCCCATTATTTTGACAAATTGACAACGCAAACAAGCCAAAAAAGAAAATTTAACATAAGCTATTTTAATATATAAATAGATGAAATAATGTTTTATTTAAACCAAAATATATATTTTACTTGACATATTTGTTCAATGATTTAAAAAACTATATATATATATTTTTTAATATTTCATTACAAGAACCGACTCATCACAAGAATTGGTCTCAGAACTTCTATAATGGCACTATGATAAGCATTCATGTTTCTAATATCTTGCTCTTTATTTACATTTAGGGTTGAAATTTGATATCAATTCTTTTAATCAATACAAATAGAATAAATTTAAACCATAAAATTAAATTAGATTGACAAAAAAAAATGAAGACGAGTTGTTGATTATTGCTTATTTCTCTCTTTTTTTTATGGAAACTCTAAGAATATGTTAACTTTTGTTTTAAAATATGTTTACAACTTGAAAAAATATTAAATTAATTTTTTTAAATAATCTTTTATAATTTTAATATGTTATTATTAAAATTATTTTCAAATTAAAAAAATTTAAAAACTATTTAGCCACACATTATCAAACTAAGACTAAACTTTGATTTCACATTCTAGATAAAAAGCAAATAAATAAATAAATTATAATATAACAATTATCCCTTCTTTAAATATATTACCTTTTATATTCTTTTCCCTTTCCAAAAATAAAAGCTCCCTCCTGTCTTGTGTAAATTCAGCTCTCAACACCCAGCAGGTAACTTGCTTGTATTTCCCAAAAAAAAAGCTGTTTCTTTGTGGAAATTTACTTGTATTTTACACCTGGGTTTTTCAATAAACAATCTTTTTATCCACTCAATTTGCTTGAATTGATCGAAAGTTTGTCTCTTCTTTATTTGTTTTATTTATTTCTTTTTCTTTACCTTTAAGATTCCACTTTTTATTTGTTTTACATTGGAAGAGAGAATAAAACTAAAATTGGGTCTTTTCTTTTTCTTTGATTCATTGAAATTTTGAGTGAATTGGATTTTTAGTGTAAAAATGAGGGAAAAGTTAGGATTTTTAGTTGGTGTATGGCTTTTGCTTTGTGGGTTTTGTTTTGGTAGGTTTGTAGTCGAGAAAAACAACTTGAAACTAACATCACCTGATTCATTGAAAGGTGTTTATGAATGTGCGATTGGTAATTTTGGAGTTCCTCAATATGGAGGGACCTTAGTCGGTACTGTGATCTATCCAAAAGCTAATCAAAAGGCATGCAAAGGGTTTGATGGGGTTGATATCTCTTTCAAATCTAGACCTGGAGGGTTACCTACTTTTGTCCTTGTTGATCGTGGAGGTTAGCTTCTTGAATTTCACTTCTTTGATTGCTTTTTAGGCTTCCAATTTAGTTGTGTGTGTTTTTTGTGTAATTGTTATGGTAAGTATTAATTTTTGGTGGAGTGTTTATACTGATGACAAATTAATTGTGGGATTCTTTTTTAGATTTGATTTGAGTGGTAATTATACTATATATGGCATGTTAAATTAACTGGAATATTCGTAACTGATTTTTAGTACTTTATGTTTATTATGCTGCAAATTTGTTGGCTGCTGCTGGATTTAAATTGCCCTTGTCGGACTTTATATAGCTCTTAATGAGGGTTCTGATTTTCCATACTTCCTTTCTACTTGTTGATAGTACAATTGGAAAGACAGCAGCATAATTTATTTTAGAAATGTATTTGCTTTTCAAGAAATTTTGAACCATGCTTGTTCTCTACTTCAGTGAAAATCTTACCTTGATTCTGGAACCAAAGGTAATTTTGTGACTGGTGGTGATTAGTGATGTTTTGGATTATATGCTATCGTGTGTGGCTGATATTCCTATGGAAGTAACTATGGCGTTCTTCTCTCCCTTTTGGATGAGCACATCCGTAGCAGTAATTATGTTCTTCTTGCCTGCCTATAAATGTAGCTAATATATATATAAAATGCAGATTGTTACTTCACCCTGAAGGCATGGAATGCACAGAATGGTGGAGCAGCAGCTATTCTTGTAGCAGATGACAAGGATGAACCATTGATTACCATGGACACCCCTGAAGAAGAGAATGCAGATGCTGATTATCTGCAGAATATCACTATCCCCTCAGCACTTATTAGCAAGTCCTTGGGGGATAGTATCAAGAAAGCTATATCTAATGGAGAGATGGTTAACATGAATCTTGATTGGACAGAGGCTCTTCCACATCCTGATGAGCGGGTTGAGTATGAGTTTTGGACAAATAGCAATGATGAATGTGGGCCAAAGTGTGACAGTCAGATTGAGTTTATCAAGAACTTCAAAGGTGCAGCACAGATACTTGAGCAGAAGGGTTATACTCAGTTCACCCCTCACTATATAACATGGTATTGCCCAGAGGCATTTGTTCTGAGCAAACAATGCAAATCCCAGTGCATCAACCATGGGAGATACTGTGCTCCAGATCCTGAGCAGGATTTCAGCAAAGGGTATGATGGAAAAGATGTTGTAGTTCAAAATCTACGCCAAGCTTGCTTTTATAAAGTTGCCAATGAAAGTAAAAAGCCATGGCTTTGGTGGGACTATGTGACTGATTTTTCAATCCGTTGCCCAATGAAAGAGAAGAAATACACCAAAGAGTGTGCAGATCAAGTTATTCAATCTATTGGTGAGTCGGTGGCTCTATCATATTTATTTTCATGTCTGCCTTTCTGTAGAAAACAACTGCTCTCTATATGTTGTTTGTTTAGACAAAATTTCCCAAATGTTTTGCATAGCTTTGTTAATAGCTATTACTGCAATGTTCTTGACCTTTTGTGACATTTTCTGTTCTCCATGTGTTGTTGGTGACTGAAGCCATTTGTTTTCTTTTGGACAAAATGCTTCGTCTGATTCTTCTGTTCAGAACAAGAGAGGCTTAGTTAATTTATTTGCTTCTGAATTAACTTCTATGTTTATTGAGAGCAAAGAAAAGCAAGCTTCTGAATATTGTTGTTTTGCAAACTTAGGTGTTGATCTCAAGAAGATAGATATATGTATAGGAGACCATGAGGCAGATGTGGAAAACGAAGTTCTTAAAGCTGAACAACATGTGCAGGTTTGGGTCATCAAAATTTATTTGCTCTAAACTCCCATGCTATCCACCCCTTTTCAAGGTTTTATTGTTTGGATAATCAGTTGACTATTATTTTTCGGGTTTTGAATTTTCAATTTAGATTGGAAAAGGTTCTCGAGGAGATGTGACTATACTTCCAACTCTCGTGATAAACAACAGGCAGTATAGAGGTTTAACTCTGTGTTCTTATTGTGATGCTCAGCTATCTAATTGCTTGAATGGTCATTTCCAATCTGTACTTGTCACTGATTTCAGGTAAGTTGGACAAAGGAGCAGTTCTCAAGGCGATTTGTGCAGGTTTTGAAGAGACTACAGAGCCAGCCATTTGTTTAAGTGAAGGTTATCTTTCAGGCTTTGAGTTAACTACTGTAATATGTTTATAAGTGCTGGCAGTCACCCATTTGTTCCAGTCCTGGTGTGCTAGTTCACTGTGCAGAAGATGCTCAAATTGTTTAACACATTAAAAGAGCACATTGTTGCAGTATTGGTTTTTTAGTGATGATGACAGCAATTCCTTTTCAATAACAAAATCTAGTATGATTAACTATGCTCATATAATTTCACTGCTGATTTTTTGGTAGAGACTTGTCAAGATGGAAGTCTTTATTTGTTATTTTTTCTTTGCAGATGTAGAAACCAACGAGTGTCTAGAAAATAATGGTGGGTGCTGGCAGGACAGGGCTGCTAACCTTACTGCATGCAAGGTGTCTACAGAATTTCAACATTTTGTTGGTATCATGTTTGCAGTACAATTACTGATTCTAAGTTTATTTTGGTCCTGGGATTTCATTGTTATAGGATACTTTTCGGGGTCGGGTATGTGAATGTCCAATGGTACAAGGTGTGAAGTTTGTTGGTGATGGTTATACTCATTGTAATGGTAAATTGCTTTCATGTTTATCCAAGGTTCAGTATTGACTCAACTTTAGGAATATCTGTTTCAATTTCAGTGCACATCATCTTTCTGCTTATTTGTTCACCAGCTTCAGGTTCTTTACGCTGTGAAATTAACAACGGAGGATGCTGGAAGAAAACTCAAGATGGCACTACGTTTTCTGCTTGTGTTGTAAGTCTTGAATTTGATGGAACCCCTCCGTCTTTCTGTTTTCTTGCTTACATCTTTGATATGATTATTTCTTTTGTGACTTTTTGTGATTCTTTGTTCATTGGTTCTCTAACGAGTTTCAGGAAGATCGTTCACAAGGTTGCAAGTGTCCTCCAGGATTCAAGGGTGATGGAGTAAATTCCTGTGAAGGTACCTTCCTTCTTTTCTTTGTTATTGTGCCAGCATTAACTATTTGGTGGGATGCAGTTAGGATTTGCTGGCTCAACTGTGTTATTGTTCTTCTCCTTGAACCATTATTGTTGATGTTTTTTAAGTCCTAGAGAAGAACTGCTCAGTGAAGATTATGCAAGTTTCCCTTGGCAGAGTTACTAGATGAGCAAATTCAAGATTTCATAGTCCAGTTTTATGAAAACACCTTTGATGTAATATGTGGTTCCTTCCATTCCAAAATGTTCGTGGAACCCATCCATGAACCTTGTCATCAATAAATAACTTGACAACAGTTTTGGTTTCTGGTTAAATGATTTGAGGAAATAATATTCTTTTCTTATTTTAAATTTCCACGCACTTTATCAAAATTGCATATAGGGTATTAGTGCACTTGCTTCTTTATAAATTGCAAGCAACGTGTCATTTTCTGTTGATGAAATAATGTAGATTATGAGGCACTCACCACATGTTCCATTTTGGCTTTTTTCTAGACGTGGATGAATGCAAAGACAAGGTAGCTTGCCAGTGTCCAGAATGCAAATGCAAGAATACCTGGGGCAGTTATGAGTGCAGCTGCAGTGGTGGTTTATTATACATGCGAGAACATGACACTTGCATAAGTGAGTATCCTCTGAGGGTTTTCAAAAACTTGCTCCGTTAACCAAATAATCAACTTGCAGCTCAGTATTTGCACCACGTACTGCAAAGACCTTATTTTGAAGCATTTTTCTTTATTGATTTTACTTTTTAACTATGGTACAATTTTTCATTTTAAATTGATTGATTTGAAGGATGTCAAGATTTCCTTAATAGCTCTTTATTTTTTTTCCTTATTCTGTCACTGTATTTATCACACAATGAAATGTGTGGTGAAACATAGTTTATGTTCTATTAGCTAACATAGAAGCTCAAATCTTATTGGAATCTGCTCTTAAAACTGGTAGATACTCTCCTGTATTTGGTATGAACCTGCATTTGAAAATACTGTAAAGCACACTAGAATTCATTCTAAAATATTTCAAGTTCACTCCAAGTTGGCACTGCTTTTGGTTGACTATTTCTAGTATTCCTTTGCATTTCAGTTCTGCTTTGGCCACTGCCGCCTTAAAAGCAATTTTCAGTTTCAACTAAACTCTGAGATGAGACTAATTTCAGTTATTAGCTCTTGGAATCTGCTATGCTACATGGGATCACTAGCATTCCACAATACATTTGCTTCTGTCATGTTAGGCCCCCATTGATTTATGGTTTACATTGATTCAGGTAATGCTGCTAGGGCAGAGTACAGCTGGAGCTTTGTTTGGATTATTATTCTTGGCTTGGCTACTGCTGGAGTTGCTGGATATGCAATTTACAAGTACAGAATTCGGGTATGTTTCTTTGAATTTTTATTCTACTCTATAATTTTCTGTAATGTAGAAAAACACATGGCACATGCACCATTTGTCAACTCATAGTAAACAAAATGGAACAGAACAAATATATTATTTATGTATATCTTCTTTTGTGTGAGTGGGTGGGGTGGGGTGGGGTGGGAATTGAAGGAAGGTGTAAAAGTGAGAAAAATCATGATGTACATGCCTGTTCATCCAAATTCCTAGAGTATTTGAGCCTGAAGATGCCGACTTACTAACAGATTTTATGCTGCTGAGATCACTTTACAGGATTTGTTTACATTTGAAATTATTGGTTGACAGGTCCAGTTTTTTATGCTAATAACAATAAACTGAATTTCATCTGTTATGAACTTTTGTGCAGAGATACATGGATTCAGAGATTCGGGCTATCATGGCGCAGTATATGCCATTGGATAGTCAAGCAGACATCCCTGTTCATCATGCTCCCCGTGGGGACATCTGAAGGTGAGCTGATGCATCTAGTAAACCAGCAGCATCTCCAAATTATAAAGCTCTATCAGCTTTTATTTTGTTATCATTGAGTGTAATGTTTTTAAGTCGTCACTGGTAGCTATTTCAGCCAGCATGCTGCCACTCTTATATGTAAAAAAGTAATACTAGTGGGGCACATAATTCCCAGGAGCACAGGAAATTTTCAATTTGATGTAAGATGCATTATGTTTAGGATTCAAATTCTTAGGCTATCTTTGGCTTTGCGTTCCAGTTTCTTACTGCCTTGGTTTTCAAGGGTTTTTCCTTTTTTTCTACTAGATGCTAAATGAATTCCGAACTGCCCCTCTTTCTTTACTTATCTGTGACAGTTGACCTGGCAGTAAAAATTTCTACCTTGATGACATTTTAACGTGTCTTCTAAAATAACAATAAGATGATGCTGCTTGCCCAAAAAAGGCAATCATGACTGGTTTAAAGCTTTTACTGGAAAACCGTATGGTATAAGTCAAAAAAAATTACAAGGCAAACGCTATTAGCTTTATTTGCTACGTTTTCCCACCACTGGTAATTGCAAAGAAGTCTCCTACTAATTGATTTGTGATTTTGTGTCAACTCTAGAAATTATTGAGTAAACCTGAAGTAATGTTCTGCAAGTTCTTAGGAGCCATACCATGAAGACCGTCTATTTCTCCAAGGGCAGTGGTTAATGATAATTAATAAATACAGGGAAAGCCTTCTGGCTGAAAACAAGATTCTGCAAGCATTTTATATACAAGTAGGTGCAAAAGAAAAACAACTAGCCACTATGTGATGAACAGATATCAATACAACCCTATGGCATTGGAGGGAGAAAACACCGGTAATTTCAGCACATCGAAGGAAAAGAAAAATCCACCAGAGTATTGTAGCTTCTCCCGTTCTCTGATAACACAAACTAAAAATTGATAAAACACCCATAATATGTAATCATATGCTCCAGAACCAAGCATTGTTTTATGGGATCCCATCTTGCTCTTCCAGAGCTACTTTAATCTCGTAAACCTTCTACCTGGAGGTCATAGGAGAAGTTATTTAGATCAGCTACCATATGGAAGTATGGAAGACCAACTTGGCAGCAATCTTACCAATTTTTTTCTAGGCATAACATTAATGACAGCAACTTGAGAGTTTTTTTTATTAAAGAAAATGCTGGAAAGAGTGGAGAATCATATTTGATGAAGTTTGCATCGCATACAACTATTAGTATTTGTGAGCAGGTGGACATTATACACACATTTACAAGTATGATGTCATTTGTTCAAGAAAAGAGTGACGGTTGGGTGGGAGGGAGGGAGAAGAAGAAAGACAGGCAATTCAACTGACCCGTGGAATAAATGCATCAACCTTCTGCTCCGTGTCCCAAGTCTGACCCTTTACTCTGCTTACCATCCAAGGCAATCTTATATAGATAGAATGCAGCCATTGCACCACTGAAAAGCAAAGCCACTTATCAGAAAACCAAACGCACATACAATGAAATAAAGGCCACTATATATAAAATGCTTGACATTTTACATGTATCTGAAAATGGAGATAGTCATGTTATCTTATGGAAAGCCCCCAACCCCTCCCTCTATCCAAAAAATCAAGCATATACATAATGCAAGTCCATTCAGCCTCACAACTTAGAGCACGACATGTGCATGGATGCAGCAAGAACAGCACAGATACACCAGTTCCAGAAGCGGGATTTCTACTAACCAAGATGAAGAAAACAAAAGGTATAGCCTTAAAGTATCAGAAAAGGATAAACTCAGAGATGCTACGTGTAAAGAACTTGGCTAGACTGAACCATAATGAATACTAGATCTCGCATGAGTTCACAAGTATGAGATTAGCAACAGTTCCAGTATTGGATTGAGACTACTTTTGGTATGGGAACTATGTAACTTGTCTGGCGTTACTGTTGTAAGGCAAAGTACATTATTTCTATCTTAAACAAAAGTGCAGTAGAGGAGCTAGAATATTAACCATACACATAGCAATTCTTCTTTCATTAGAGAACAACTTTCATCAAAGGCTGCATGATGCAACTCCTGTGTAAAGCTCTCAAGAGAATCAAGTGGCAGATCCTATAACTTTTCCTATCAAATTTTAACCTAGAATTTTCTCTCATCAAAGTTCACACACTGTAGCTCCTTGTCAATTGTTAGTTTATACTTAATAAGTTTTACTTTTACAAGTGAGCCTTCCCATCTGCAACAATTGAGAACCTTAGCAACCTAAATACTAACATAAATAAAGGAAATATGGTAACAAAAAAATTAGGGAACAAGGAACCTGATGAGGGTTGCAAGAGGAGTAAGAAATGAAGTTCTCTGCAAAAGGAAAAAAAAAAGTGAATAGATTGTTAGAAATTTAAAACATAACAATTATACAGAACACCCTATAAACAAGGATAGATGATATGGCTGTTTGAAGAACTACTACCCGAGTCAGTATGATGCTAATGTCCCGAAGAAAGATGATAGCTGCTATTGCTGCAGGACCAAACATGCCAGTTAAAAACTTCAAGTTAAATATACAACAGAAGATAACACTGAGAAAAGAATATATATATATATATATAAAACCAACGATCATGCAATGACCCAAAATAATAGTTATTCTTTCTCATCATGAAGTAGCTCACAAACTATTATTATCAGAAAACACAATCAAAAGGCTTTAAGGGGAAGAGCAAGAAGGAAAGAAAAGAAAATAGTCAGCCTACCCCAAAGCACCAAAAACATGTACTCACAAAACCTACATGGTTAAAATATGCAATGGACGCAAAAACCTATAGAAGCGGAAGAGCTAAGCTAGACACTAAAGCTCCTATCTACGATAGCACCTCATCCCTATGCTCTGAGACATTCTACACAAGGCACATGCTTTTAAATTCATAACTTAAGAGCATTCTTCGTTACATATGATATCGTATTCCAAAACTTGTAAAAATGACCCAACCATGAAACTAATAAATAAGAAACAGAAAGCAGCCTGCCAAAGCCAAAATAGTTTAGAAGCTATCCAACAGAAGCAAATTGAGATTTTATTTCTTTTACATGTATATATTTTATTATAGAATATAACCACATACTAACCTGCCTGTCCTTTCAAGGCTAAGGAATATGGCTCTGCTCTTTTGTAAGATTTTAAACTTGATACACTTAAAGCCAGAAGCATGCCGCCAAGAATGACGCCAAACCTAAGGGAAGAGATGCTTCCGGACAACATGAATGAGAGAAATCCAGCAGTAGAAAGTAATAAACCTGTGAAGCATAGGCAATAGCATAAAAAACATTGAAGCCATTTAAAAAAGTAAATACACTAAAAGGCCATTACCCAGTTCAGAATAACCAAAGTGGAAGTTGATGGGGGGAGGGGCAATTCACATAAAATCCTAACCTATTCAGTTAATAACATGGGTGTTGCTAATCCTAACAAATTCTAATTTACAACAAAGAAGGCCCATTCAACAAATTTGTATAAATGAATTCCAATGGCGCACCACTCATACCATATGGTATTCCAAGATGGAAATCGCGGACTTTAGAAACATCGTTCAAATTATCAGTCGAGGAAGTTAATGTTTCAACAACCTCCTTCACTGATTCTGGAGAATTCTCTGTAGCCACCGTGAGTAACTGTATACCATCTTCACCAAATTCCTTTGCTAGCTCGCCCAAATCACTCTTTGCCTTCTCTGCTTGAATTTTTAACTTCTCTGAAGTTTCTTGCAAAACAACCATGGTTTTCTTTGAGTAGATCTCATATGCTTCTTGTGAAACACTTTGCAACTTCAAAGCTTGTTCTTTGAATGACTCCAGTGTCTGTTTCCATACTTCCTCTGATTCTTCGCCCCCTAATTTTCTATCTTCGCTTTCCTTTTCCACTTCAATCTTTGAATGCTTATAGATATTGCCCACAAGAAAAATAAAAATAAAGAGAGAACCCATTCATATCTCACTCCAATTCAATATTGAAGAGAACTCATTTTAAAAATCTCTCTTAAAATGCAAAAAGATACAAAAAGCTTTAAAATTTGGCACGGACAAGATGGAATTGATTAAAATTCAAAACCAAGTCAAACCATACAAATTTCAATGTTAATCAAATAATACAGCCTTTTCACGTTCAGCAAAAAACACTAACATCCAACTCAAAATCAACATTCAAAAAACAGAGAGACCCAGTTGAAAAACACATGAAATTCACTCAAAAAGAAATCAAATTTCAAAATGAAAACAGTAGAGACAATCAAAAGAACAGAAATGGGAGTTCTTACAGAATCCTCGTGAGAGGCAGCAAATGCCACGATTGGTCGATTCAACGAATTCCCAGAATGAAAACCAACACTAAGCCCTTTTGGGACAAAAGCCCTTGAAGATTCAAAAGACAATCTGTGACCACTAGGTTTAAGCAATAAAGATTTGAACTTTAAAGATGGAGCTAACAAAGCCATTGAAGAAGATGAACAGACAGGGGGTCTTTTCAAGGGCAAAGTACTACAGCCAGCAGATAACAACTCCATTGACACACTCATTTTCTTCTTTTTTGCTTCTTGTTTAGAGAGAAAGAGCTTTTGAGGTTTCCTTAAGCGAGTGTCGCGAGGGAAGAAGAGAAGCGAGGGTTTTAGGCGAGGACGAGGGTTGCTATAATTTAATTTAAAAATTGTTTTCTTTATTGTTTTAATATAATAGTGTTAAAAAATTTTAAAAATATATTAAAAAACAATCACATCCTACAATTAAAAAAACCGTTTGGAAACGCGGTGTATTCTCAAAAAATTTAATTTTTTTTATTAAAATTTAATATAATTTGTATGTTTTGAATCGTTTTGATATGCTGATGTCAAAAATAATTTTTAAAAAATAAAAAAACATCAATGAAATGCATATCAATATAAAAAATTAATTGAAAAGCAATCATTACTACACTGTCAATCATGTTCTAAACCAGCCATCACATTATTATCTTAATTTTATTTAGGAAATATGTTCGGTGATTTTCTTGAATTTGTCATCACATGAGATAAAAGACATTATTTTGATAGTGCCTAGTTTAATAGTGATTGTAATATATATATATATATATATATATATATATATAGATGTAATTTTAAAAAAATAAATTTTAAAAAATATGTGTTTAATTAAAATTACTATAAAATAAATAAATAATATTATTTTAATTTTAACAAAATCAAAATTTAAAATATAATTATGTGTAGAGCCTAGTTTAAAATACATAAATTATTTATCTAATCAAATTATTATTTTCTCTGTTACGATGAAACCAAATAGTCTGAAATGATTATCTATTTGATAACTTTTTCAATAAGATAAGATTTAAATGTCAATAGTTGGTAACAATTTTTTATTATGTAGGGAGTGGGGCCGGGTGGGTTAAAGTTTAACTTGGTCCTTGTAGTTTGAAATGAATCATTAATCCTTATGGTATAAAAACTAATTACAAGTAGGTAGTCCAGTGTCGATTATTCTCAATTCTGTGCTATTTTTATTTATTTATTAAAAAAAAGCATTATTCACTCATCAAATTTTCTCGTCTTATCTAATTCTTCTTTTATTTTTCTAAAAATAAAAAACAATTAAATAGATTAGAGAACAACATGAAATTGATGGGAAAACCAAGTTATGGGAGGATTTATAAATATAAAATTAAATATGTATTTGTATAGAGATTAATTGATTAGTTTTGTTAAACCACAAAAATCAAATTATTATTTACTCCTCGAAATAGTACAACTTTCAGTTATTTTATTTTATGATTTCAGTTTCAATCATTATTAATATTAATAATAATAATATTTAAATAATTATAATCACAGGAATGTCTCTCTAAAAAGAGACCCTGTTTATGAGCCTATTTTTATTTCTTTTATATTGTCTCTCCCGCTCCAAGTCCTCTTTTTGTTAGGAAGTAATTATACAAGGAAGGAAAATGTTTTTTATTTACTCTAGAAATGATGACTTTGTGACTATGTGTGGGGTTTTGGCTATTTTGAAAACGGTAGAAATGATTATTTTTTTTAATTATAAATGGCATTGATGTAATTCTCTACACTTCTTAGTTTTTTCTTATGTTTTTTTTGTCTCCTATCTCAAAATTGGCTTGGAAGTTTCTTTCTTTTCTATGTTAATTATTTCTCCGAAGCATCTTCTACGAATTTCGAACACTAGCTAGCCAACAAACTTTTGAAAGCAAAAATCTGCTCTTCTCCTTTTCAAACCTTAATTTCTTCTAAATCACCTTTTTAAAAAACTTGATTCCATAAGCTCAACTTTGAAAAAAGCCTAACGTCATGGATCGACTCGATCTAGAAGAAGAACATAGCGTCGACATGGGCTCACCATGAAAAAAAAATATTATATTGACAAAATAACACTTCACTCACTTCTCCACAAAAAAAAAAAAGACTCATGAGTTATAAATATCTCATGAATCCTTCAAGTTTCAGATTCACAATCTTTATTTTATAATGCACATACATTTTTATAATATCTCTCTATAAATATTACTTAATTTTTTTTTCTTTTAAAAATATTTATTTAAATATATAAGAGTTTTCAAATCTATCAAATAAAATCTTTAATCACGACATTTTATTTTTTTGGTTGAAACTAACCTTATGTATTAATTTAAACACAAAGTTACCACTCAATAGTCCTAGGTTGGTGAGGTTGGCTAC
>Ga0307517_10006989_pt1 | contig 16571 bp, 10 predicted proteins | sample 23_EM_MG_FD_194515 | JGI IMG/M metagenome (GOLD analysis project Ga0307517, IMG submission 194515) | Populus trichocarpa ectomycorrhiza microbial communities from riparian zone in the Pacific Northwest, United States - 23_EM | ecosystem: Host-associated > Plants > Roots > Unclassified | place... | reverse complement strand
ACCGCGTCGCATTGCGCGCCCAGCGCGGCGAGCGAATCGGTGCTGCGGCCGCCCTCGGCCGTGAAGCGCTCGCGCGCTTCGGCGCGCGTGTCGAGCCCGACCGTGTTCACGCCCTTGCGCAGCGCCGTGACGGCGGCACCGAAGCCCATCGAACCGAGACCGACGATGCCGAGGACCTTGTCCGCGCTGCTGGTGGATGCACCTGCTGTCACTTGTTCCTGCTCCGTTTGGGTTTGGGTTCGATCGCCGCACGCGGCTGGCCGGATCTTGCGATCACACCGCCCTCGATCAGGCGCTGCTCGCTGTGCAGCATGTGCTCGCGCGCGCGTTTGCGCGCCAGCGCCGGGTCGCGCGCGGCGATCGCGTCGACGATCGCGCGGTGCTCGAGCCGCACCGCTTCCATGAAGTCGAGCCGGCGCGCCTCGTTGCCGCGCGTGATGCGCATGCCTTCGCGCAGGTACTGCTCCAGAAAGCCGAGCAGCAAGGTGAACTGCGGGTTCCCGGTGGCCTCGCCGATGGCGCGGTGGAACGCCAGGTCCTCGGCGACGCCGTCGTGGCCGGTGGCCGCGGCCACGTCGATCGCTTTCAACGCGCGGCGCATCGTCGCGATCTGCACACGCGTCGCGCGCTCGGCCGCGAGCGCGGCCATCTCGGACTCGACCACGCGGCGCAGTTCGACGACATGCACGACGGCCTGGACCGAGCCCAGCACCGCCGGATCGAACGCGAGCGGCCGGTTCAGCGGTGTCGGCGCGACGAACACCCCCGACCCTTGGCGCGACACGACGAGCTGGCGCGACTTCAGCTGATGCACCGCCTCGCGCACGACGGTGCGCGACACGCCGTGCGCGGCCGCGATCTGCACCTCGGTCGGCAGCCGGTCGCCGGGCTGCAGCGCGCCCGAGTCGATCTGGTCGCCTAGCAGCACGGCGAGCCGGTCGGACAGGCGCTGCGGCAGCAGTCGGGGCGGGGCGGCGGACGCGACAGCCCGCGCGGCGGTAGAAGGATGAACAAGCATGGTGATCAGGTCATCATACAAATTATGAAAATGCACCGATCTAACGGTTTGCCCTGATGGCGGGCGCCGGCCGCAGTGCCGATACTGCCGCGGCATTGCGAGAAGGAACCGATTGCATGGCCAGCGTCACGATCCAGGCGGTGAAGAAGAACTTCGGTGACGTGGCGATCCTGCACGGCGTGGACATCGACATCCCCGATGGCTCGTTCACCGTGCTGGTTGGCCCGTCGGGCTGCGGCAAGTCGACACTGCTGCGCATGATCGCCGGCCTCGAGCGCATCAGCGGCGGCGAGATCCGCATCGGCGAGCGCCGGGTCAACGACCTGCCGCCGAAGGAGCGCGACATCGCGATGGTGTTCCAGAACTACGCGCTCTACCCGCACATGACGGTGCGCCAGAACATGGCGTTCTCGCTCGCGCTGGCCAAGCAGAGCCAGAGCGACATCGACACCAAGGTCGGCCGCGCGGCCGAGATCCTGGCGCTCGGCGCGCTGCTCGACCGCTATCCGCGCCAGCTCTCCGGCGGGCAGCGCCAACGCGTTGCGATGGGCCGTGCGATCGTGCGCGACCCGCAGGTGTTCCTGTTCGACGAGCCGCTCTCGAATCTGGACGCGAAGCTGCGCGTCGCGATGCGCAGCGAGATCAAGGAGTTGCACCAGCGCCTGAAGACGACGTCGATCTACGTCACGCACGACCAGATCGAGGCGATGACGATGGGCGACAAGATCGTCGTGATGCGCGACGGCCGCATCGAGCAGACCGGCACGCCGCTCGCGCTCTACGACCACCCGGCGAACCAGTTCGTCGCCGGGTTCATCGGCTCGCCGGCGATGAACTTCCTGCCCGGCACGCTGCGGCGCAGTGCCGGCGCGGTGAGCGTCGAGCTGCCCGACGGCACGCGGCTGGACGCCCCGGCGAGCGCCGGTGGCGCTGACGGGCAGAAGGTCGTCTACGGCACGCGGCCGGAGCACCTGACCCTGGCCGACGCTGGCGGCATCGCGGCCACCGTGGCGGTGATGGAGCCGACCGGCATGGACACCTTCGTCGCCTGCCGCCACGAAGGCGTCGAGCTCTCGGCGGTGTTCCGCGAGCGCCACGACTTCGCGCCGGGCAGCACGATCCATCTGGTGCCGGATCTGCAGCGCGCCCACTTGTTCGACGCCGACACCGGGCAGCGCCTGGCCGCGTGATCCCAATCTTTTTTCCTCGTTCACCACACCGATCACCGAAGGAGACAGCATGACCGAGTTCAATCGTCGCCAGTTCCTCGAAGGCTCCGCGGGGGTCGCCGCGGCGACCACGCTGGGCGGAAGTGCCGCGGTGTTCGCGCCGTCCGCGCAGGCGCAGACCCTCGCGTTCAAGCCCGAGAAGGACGCCAAGCTGCGGGTGCTGCGCTGGAGCCGCTTCGTGCAGGGCGACATCGACGCGTACATGCTCAACGTCAAGAAGTTCACCGAGAAGACCGGCATCGAGGTGCGCGTCGACAACGAGGGCTGGGAAGACGTGCGCCCGAAGGCCGCTGTGGCCGCGAACACCGGCGCCGGCCCCGACATCATCCTGTCGACCAACGACGACGCGAACCTGTACCCCGAGAAGCTGCTCGACGTGACCGACCTGGCCGAGTACCTCGGCAAGAAATACGGCGGCTGGTACCCGGCGGTGCAGCAGTACTTGCGGCCCGATGGCAAGAAGTGGCTGGGCCTGGGCCTGGGCGCGGCCGGCTCGATGATCGTGTACCGCCAGAGCCATGTGAAGGCGGCCGGGTTCGACACGTTTCCGAAGGACACAGCCGGCTTCCTCGCGCTGCACAAGGCGCTGAAAGAGAAGGGTACGCCGGGCGGCTACGCGCTCGGCAACGCGACCGGCGACAGCCTGTGGACCAACTGGTTGATCTGGTCGCACGGCGGCAAGCTCGTCGACAAGGACAACAAGGTCGTGATCGACAGCCCCGAGACGCTGAAGGCGCTCGAGTACGGCAAGGAGCTGTACGCGACCTTCATTCCGGGCACGCTGTCGTGGCTGGACCCGAACAACAACAAGGCCTTTCTCGACGGCCAGATCAGCTGCACCAACAACGGCATCTCGATCTACTACGCGGCGAAGAACTCCAAGGACGAGAAGGTCCACGAACTGGCGGCCGACATCAATCACGCGTCGTTCCCGATCGGGCCGGCCGGCGTGCCGACCGAGTCGCACCTGTTCTTCAACCAGATGATCTTCAAGTACACCAAGTACCCGCAGGCGGCGAAGGAGTTCCTGCGCTTCATGATGGAGCGCGAGCAGTTCGACGCGTGGCTGATCGGCGCCGGCGGCTACATCGCGCAGCCGCTCGCCGCCTACGAGTTGTGCCCGATCTGGAGCTCCGACCCGAAGAACACGCCGTACCGCGACAGCGTGAAGAACATGCGCCCCACCGGCTATGCCGGCAGGCTGGGCTACGCGTCGGCGGGCGCGGGCGCCGACTTCATCGTCGCGAACATGGTGGCCGAAGCGATCAGCGGCTCGAAGACGCCGAAGGAGGCGATGGAGCGCGCACAGAAGCGTGCCGAGCGCTATTACAAGGTCTGATATTCCGTACACCTGCGGTGACGGAATATCTCGCCGCGTTCGAGCCTCACGCGCGCCGCGCAGGCGGCGCGTGTGACGCTCAACTTGGCGCCGCTACCGACGCGTGTCCGCTGCATAAGGGTTGATCACCGTGCTTGAGAAGTTCCAGAACAACCGCAACGCGCTCGGCTGGGCTTTCATGCTGCCGGCGACGGTCCTGCTGTTGCTCTTCCTGACCTACCCGCTCGGGCTGGGCACCTGGCTCGGCTTCACCGACGCCAAGATCGGCCGCGACGGCGTCTGGATCGGTCTCGAGAACTTCAGCTTCCTCGTCACCGACAGCGTCACGCAGCTCGCGCTGTTCAACACGATCTTCTATACCGTCGTCGCCAGCATCGCGAAGTTCGGGCTCGGCCTGTGGCTGGCGCTTCTGCTGAACAAGAACCTGCCGTTCCAGAGCTTCTTCCGCGCCGTCGTGCTGCTGCCGTGGATCGTGCCGACCGCGCTGTCGGCGATCGCGTTCTGGTGGATCTTCGACGCGCAGTTCTCGATCATCAGCTGGATGCTGATGAAGCTGGGCCTGATCGACCGCTACATCGACTTCCTCGGCAACCCGTGGAACGCACGCATCTCGACGATCATCGCGAACGTGTGGCGCGGCATCCCGTTCGTCGCGATCTCGCTGCTGGCCGGGCTGCAGACGATCTCGCCGTCGTACTACGAAGCCTCGGCGATCGATGGCGCGACGCCGTGGCAGCAGTTCCGCCACATCACCTTGCCGCTGCTGACGCCGATCATCGCGGTCGTGATGACCTTCTCGGTGCTGTTCACCTTCACCGACTTCCAGCTGATCTACGTGCTGACGCGCGGCGGCCCGCTGAACGCGACCCACCTGATGGCCACGCTCGCGTTCCAGCGCGCGATCTCCGGCGGCGCGCTCGCCGAAGGCGCGGCGATCGCGACGCTGATGGTGCCGTTCCTGCTCGCCGCGATCATGTTCAGCTACTTCGGCCTGCAGCGGCGCGCCTGGCAGCAAGGCAGCGACAAATGACGGCCGACACATGAGCAACCCGAAGAGCAACAACAACGACGACGCGCAGGGCATGGACTTCCTGCAGTCCATGCCGCGGCGCTGGGTCACGATCTACATTCCGATCGTGCTGTTCGTGATCGTGCTGCTGTTCCCGTTCTACTGGATGGCGATCACGTCGTTCAAGCCCGACAACGAACTGCTCTCGCGCGACGGCAACCCGTTCTGGATCATCGGGCCGACGCTCGCGCACTTCGAGAAGCTGCTGTTCCGCACCGAGTACCCGGCCTGGCTGCTGAACACCGTGATCGTGTCGGTGGTGTCGACGGTGATTTCGCTGGCGGCCTCGGTGCTCGCGGCGTATGCGATCGAGCGGCTGCGCTTCCAGGGCTCGAAACCGGCCGGCGGCGCGATCTTTCTCGCCTACCTGGTGCCGCCGTCGATCCTGTTCATTCCGCTCGCGGCGATCGTCGTCAAGCTCGGGCTGTTCGACAGCCGGATGGCGCTGATCCTGACCTACCCGACCTTTCTGATTCCGTTCTCGACCTGGTTGCTGATGGGCTACTTCCGCTCGATCCCGTACGAGCTCGAGGAGTGCGCGCTGATCGACGGCGCGACACGCTGGCAGATCCTCGTCAAGATCGTGCTGCCGCTGGCGGTGCCGGGCCTGATTTCCGCCGGCATCTTCGCGTTCACGCTGAGCTGGAACGAGTTCATCTACGCGCTGACCTTCGTCTCATCGAGCGAGAACAAGACCGTGCCGGTCGGCGTCGTCACCGAGTTGGTCGAGGGCGATGTCTACCACTGGGGCCCGCTGATGGCCGGCGCGCTGCTCGGTTCGCTGCCGGTCGCGTTTGTCTACTCGTTCTTCGTCGAGTACTACGTGTCGGGGATGACCGGGTCGGTGAAGGAGTGATGTTGCGCGCGCGCGGGCTTCGCGCGCCGCGCTGATACTCGGACCCCGTCCGCACTCAGGCCCGTTTCCTGCCGACGATCGCCGCCGGAAAGGCCACCGCAATCGTCACGCCGGCGTTCGCGCCGCTGCGGAGGTCGAGCCGGCCGCCCAGCATCTGGGCGCGTTCGTGCAAGCCGATCAGCCCGAGCGACTTCGGGTTGCGCGCGGCGAGGAGGTCGAAGCCCTTGCCGTCGTCCTGCACCGTCAGCAAGTAGCCATCGGGTCGACGTTGCAACGCCACGTCGACACGGCTGGCGCGCGCATGCCGCGCCACGTTGGTCAGCGACTCCTGCACGATGCGAAAGACCATCGTGGTCTGATCGGCATCAAGCGCGACCAGGGCTTCGCTCAGTTGCAGCCTGCAGATGACGCCGCTGCGTTCGGTGAACTCGCCCACCAGCCATTCCAGCGCCGGGCCGATGCCCAGGTCGAGCACGGCGGGGCGCAGGCTGGAGACCAGATCGCGCTGGAGTCGAATGATGGAGTCGACGAGCGCAAGCATGCTCGCGGTCCGCTCGCCGATCGCCGGGTTGGACTGACCGAAACGCAGGCGCACGACCGAGACTTCGAGCCGCAGCGCGGACAGCAGCTGACCCAGTTCGTCGTGCAACTCGCGGGCGATGTACTTGCGCTCCTCTTCCCGCGCCGCTTCGCGCCGGAAGCTCTGGTCACGACCCAGTTGCTCGACCCGCTTGCGCTCCGTCACTTCGCGGGCAATGCCGAGCACGCTGTCCACGGTGCCTCGCTCATCCAACTCCGGAACCAGGCGCGTCTCGAAGAACCGCTCGCCGTAAGGCCCTTCCCACGGCAGCTCCAGCATGTTCGGCACGGCGTTGTCGATCACCCGGCGCAGCGCGCCGCCCATCACGCCGTGGTGGTCGAGTCCGAGTTCGTCCGCGGTCCGGCCGACGAAGTCGTGCGCGCTCATGCCGAAGATCCGCGTCACGGCCGGATTGACATAGAGGTAGCGCCCGTGCCGGTCGTAGCGCGCGACCATGTCGGGAAGATTGTGGAGCAACGTCGTCAGCTGGCGCTGGGTGTTCATCAGCGCCGTGACGTCGCGTCCGATGGCCAGCACGCTGACGACGCCGCCGTGCAGATCGCGCTCGGCCACGAGCCGGAACTGGATGCTGCGGGCGTCAAGCAGTGAGACGTCGATCGAGGCGTCGTTCCCGCTCGCGAGCACCTCGCGCAACTGCCGCTCGTAGCGCTGCGCCTGGTCCGGCGGCATGCCCGACAGTTCGATCGGCGTGGTGCCGAGCAGGGCCTCGAGCGGCGCGCCGACCCGCTGTGCCATGGCCGGATTCGCGTAGGTTCTGAGGCAGTCGCTGTCGTAGCGGGCCACCAGGTCGGGCGCGTTCTCGACCAGCGCCCGGAACTCCTGCTCGCGCACGCGCAGCGCCGCTTCGGCGTGCTTGCGCACGGTGACGTCCGAGAACACGGCGACGCCCCCCTGGGTTGCACCGCTCGGGTCCGCCAGCGGCCGGGCGGCCGCGCTGAGCCAGCGGCCGTCCGGGCGCATGGCCGTCGACATGAACAGTTCCACGTTGTCGCAGGACTCGCCGCGGATCGCCTTGACGAGCGGCAGATCGGTCGTGGGGTAGGGCGTGGTCTGGTCCGGCAGATAGAGCCCGCCGAGCCCGGGCCAGTCGCGGGATCGCAACTGCGCCCGATCGACGCCCAGAATCTTCTCGGCCATCGGATTGACCAGAATCACATGACCTCGCCTGTCGGCCACCACGACGCCGTCGGCCATGCTGTCGAGCACCGATTGGAGGATGGCGGTCTGCTGCTGCAGATCGCGCTGCGATCGGCGCAGCCGGAGCAGGAAGTACATCGTGCCCGCGAAGACGAGCACGCCCGCGCCTAGCCCCGTCCACAGCAGGTGTCGATGGAGTTCGCCTTGCTGGAGTTCGGCGGCCTGTTGGCGGTTGCGCTGGGTCAGCTCGTTGATCTCGCGCTGCTTGCTCTCGGACTCGTAGCGCTGCGCGAGCTCGACCATGCGCGCCCCGGCCCGCTCGCGCGTCGCCTTGGCCGTCATGTCGTTGGCCTCGAGCGTCAGCGCGTAGGCGCGCCGGGTGTCCCCCGCGGCGGCGGCGAGCGCGGCCATGCGCTGGGCGCTCTCGCTGATGTAGAGCGGAAAGCCGATGTTCTTGGCCACTGTGTAGGCCCGCGTCGCGTCGGAGCGCGCCGCACCTGAATTGCCGCGCGACTGGTAGACCGCGCTGCGGGCGTTCAGGCTGTACCAGAGACCAATCCGGTTCGGATAGCGTTCGTAGGTCGCGACGACTTGGTCGAGCAAGGGCAGCGCCTCGGCATCGCGGTGCTGGGCGCGAAGGTTGGTGGCGAGCTGGCTCAGGCCGAAGGCGATCGCGAACGGTGCGCCCGCTTCGCGAAACAGCTCGATCGCCTCGCGAACACGGCGCTCCCCACCCGCAGCGTCGCCGAGCGACGTGGTCAGGATGTTGCCCAGCCCGATCAGCGCGTAGGCCTCCAACTGCTTGGAGTGCGCCGCGCGCGCCTGCTCGCGCATCTGCACGAAGTGGTCGTGAGCCTCCTGTTGGCGAAAGCTCTGGTCGAAGGAAATCGCCAGCCCCTGATGCGCGTAGGTCAACGCGAGCGGGTCTTTCACCCGTCGCGCGATTTCCATCGCCTGCATCGCCATGGTGACGGAATCCTCGATCTGCCCGACGCGTCGGTACATCATCGCCGTGCGCAGCAGCGCCTCGCCCATCAGATCGGGCCGGTTGACCCCTTCGAGCTCGGCCAGGCTGCGGGTCGTCGCGGTGACGAGCGCGTCGATCTTGCCCTCGTTGACCGAGTTCAGCGCCACGTTGAGATCGGCCTCGGCGCGCCCCAGCTTGTCGCCGCCTTGCGTGGCCAGGTCGAACGCGCGTTGCGCGTGGCTCGCCGACTTCTCGGTCAGCGCCAGATAGACCTCGATGCGGGCCAGCAGGTTGAGCACGCGGGCCTTGTCCGCGGCGCCCGCGTCGGCGGGGATCGTGCTCTCGAGTCGCTGGGCGTGTTCGTAGGCGAGCGGGGCGTCGTTCTCCGCCAGCGTGCGTGTCCGGGTGACCTCGGCGCGCCAGGCATCGAGCGCCTCCGCGGCCCGCGCGGCGCCGGGCAGGCACAGCATCAGCGCGATCAAGACCGCGCCCGCGCACCGACGCCAGTCGTCGCGGCTGCCTGGAAATAGACCGGATGCGGAACGAGACCTCACGGTCATGCCTTTCGTGAGGGGGCGGCCTCGGGTTGGATGCGCGCGTCCTGCACCGATGCCCGCCGCGGCGTCGTGTCAGGGAAACCTGAACGTCTATTCAATCAAATCCGAATGCTCTTGAAGTGCTTTCTCATTGAGCGAAATCTCGAAATGCCCGATCTTAGTGACCATGCTCACCAGCGTCCATTCACGCCGATCTGCCCGCCCCGGCCAGGCCTGCGTCGGAACCTGCGTGTCAACGATCGATGGAACGACCCTCGCGTTCGTTCGCGGACGGTCAGATACAGTGGGCGGCGAAGTCGCAGCGACGAAAATTCTTCCAACGCTGCGACATCGTTGGACTGCGGCGACAGGCCGCCCAAACGCGTCGACGAGGAGGTCCGACGATGGTTCGAATCCTGGTAGCAGACGACCATGCGGTGGTGCGCCACGGCTTGCGACAGGTGCTGTCGCTCGCCCCGGAGCTCAGCGTGGTCGCGGAGGCCAAGAATGCCTGGGAAACGCTGGAGCGGTTGCGCGAAGGCGGTGTGGACGTGATCCTGCTCGACATGAGCATGCCCGGCCTCAGTGGCATCGATCTGATCCGCCGTGTCAAGGCGGACGCACCGCGGATTCCGGTGCTGGTGCTGTCGATGCACGCCGACTGGCAGATCGCGGCGCGCGCGATCAAGGCCGGCGCGAGCGGCTACCTCACCAAGGACAGCGAACCCGAGGTGCTGATCGACGCGATCCGGCAGGTCGCCAAGGGCGGGAACTTCATCGATCCCGCACTCGCCACGCGCATGGTCTTCAACGCAAGCAGCACGGAGGCCGAGTCGGCCAACGTCGCGATGTCGAATCGGGAGTACCAGGTCTTCCTCGCACTGGTGCAGGGCCGCAGCCTGATCGACATCGCCGAAGAGCTGCACCTGTCCGCCAAGACCGTCAGCACGCACAAGTTCCGGCTGATGCGCAAACTCGGCTTGACCAGCGTCAGCGAACTGGTGCGCTACGCGGTTCGGAGCGGCATCATCGACTGAGACGGCGGCCGGCTGGCCTGCACGCCTCGACGGGGTGGGCCAGGTGACGCACACCGAACAGGCCGAAGGCGAGGCGCCCGCGGGGCTCGACGCCGGATCACGGCGCGAGCCGGGTGCGCCAGGCGACGCCACGGGGCTGCCGACGGGCGTGCTCCACCTCGCGCTCGACGAGGCCCCTCAGGCGGCTTGCCTGGTCGACGAGCAGGCCCGCTTCCTGTTCGTCAACGGCGAGTTCTGCCGGATCCTGGGCTACCGCCGGGAAGAACTGCTGGCGCTCGCGGCGGCCGATGTCGACGCCGAGTGCGATCCGGCGCGCTGGCGAGAACTCTGGCACCAACTTCGCGAGCGGGGGTCGCTGCGCTTCGAGCGGCGGCTCCGGTCCAAGGAGGGCCGGGTGTTCTCGGCCGAGATACGACTCGGCCACCTCGAGCATGGCGCGCGCGGCTATTGCCTGGCGTTCGCGCGGCGAGTGCGCCGCCACGAACGCGGGGCGGAGCCGGCGCGTCGTCGCCATCGCGACCTGACGGCAGCCATCGCACAACACCAGCTCGACCAGGAGCTGCTGAGCCGGCGCGAGCGGGAGTTCCGCACGCTGGCGGAGAACTCGCCCGACAACATCGTCCGCTTCGACCGCGGCTGTCGACTGCTCTACGCCAATCCGGCCGTAAACCAGGCGTGGGGGGTCGACACCACGCGCCTGATCGGAAAGACGCCGACCGGCATGATGCTCGCGGACCGGCCCTGGCTGCACGAGTGCGAGCGGCTGATGCACCAGGTGCTGCACGACGGCGAGCCGATCGAGACGGAGATGTCCGGAACCCACCGCTGCGGCGACCGGCGGACCTTCCACGTCCGGTTCGTCGCCGAGCGCGAATCGGCCGACGACGACGTGATCGGCGTCCTGGTGATCGGGCGCGACATCACGGAGCGCAAGCAGGCGGAAATGGCGCTGCAGCGCCGCAAGCAGGAGTTCCGCGCGCTGGTGGACAACTCGCCGGACCTGGTCGCCCGCTACGACCGGCACGGCCGGCGCGTCTATGCCAATCCGGTCCTGGCGCGGCTGCTGAAGCGCGATGCGGATGCGCCCGAGCCGGCGGTCGACGACTGGTCGTTCACCCAGGAGGCGGATCTTTTCCGCGGCCTGCTGGCGGAGGTTCTGGCGAACGGCGAGACACGACTCGCGGAGTTGCGGTATCGGCGCGCCGATGACAGCGCTGGGTGGCTGGACATGCGCCTGTGCGCCGAGCTGGCCGAAGAGGGCACGGTCGCGTCCGTGCTCGTCATCGCACGCGACATCACCGAGTTCGTCGCGCAACGCGAAGACCTGGAAGAGCAGGTGCGGCGACGCACCGTCGACCTTGAGGCGGCGACGCAGAAGGCCAACCTGGCCAACCAGGCCAAGAGCGACTTTCTCGCGGTCATGAGCCATGAGATTCGCACCCCGCTGAACGGCATGATCGGGATGACGGAGTTGCTCGCCACCACCCGGCTCGATCCGCACCAGTGCCGCTTCGTCGAGGCCGCCCGCTTGTCCGGCCGGCACCTGCTCGCGCTCGTCAACGACGTGCTCGATCTTGCCAAGATCGAGGCCAACGAAATACGCTTTGAACGCGAATCGGTCGATTTGTGGCAACTCATGCGCGAGTCGATTGCGCCGTTCATCGGCATGGCGGCGACCAAGGGCCTGCAACTCGACACCGAGGTCGCCGCCGACCTGCCCGCGCGGATCTGGTCGGATCCGTTGCGCTTGCGGCAGGTGCTCGTCAACCTCGTGGGCAACGCCATCAAGTTCACGCACCACGGCGCGGTTCGGCTGCGCGCGGCGCGTGCGGTCGACGTGACGCCGTCCGACCGCAAGCTCTGCCTGGAACTCGAAGTCGCCGACAGCGGCATTGGCATCCACCGGGACGCGGTGCCGCACATCTTCGACGCGTTCACGCAGGCCGACAGCTCCACCGCGCGCCGCTATGGCGGAACGGGCCTGGGCCTGGCCATCACGGCTCGACTGGTGCGGCTGATGGGCGGTGAACTGCGGGTGGACAGCGAGCTCGGCCGGGGGTCGAGGTTTCACTTCGTCCTGTGCGTCGATTCGGTCGATGAGCTTCGCGAGGCCGCGATCCTCGACAACAAACCGGCGTTCGAGACCTCGGTGCGCGCCGAGACCGCGAGCGCGCTGCGCGACCTGAACGTGCTGGTGGTCGAGGACAGCCCGGTCAACCAGGAGGTCGCGCGCGCCATGCTCGAGTACTGCGGGGTCAGGCCGGTGCTCGTGAGCGACGGCCACGAGGCCATCGAGCTGTTCGCGACGCGGGATTTCGACCTCGTCTTCATGGATTGCATGATGCCCGGACTGGACGGCTACGAGACGGTGCATCGCATGCGCCGGCTCGAGGCCGAGCAGGCGCGTGAATCGACAACCCCCATCGTCGCGTTGACGGCGAACGCCGGCGAGCTGGATCTGCAGCAATGCATGGCCGCCGGCATGAACGACTTTCTCGGCAAGCCGCTCTCGCTGCAGAGTTTGCGGCGCGTCCTGGAGCGCTGGTGCCCCGCATGAAACCACCACGCTCCGCTGATCTTCCCGAAGTCGATGACATGCCACGAGACCGCAAGAAGACGAGAGGGCAACGCTCCCGCAGCAAGGCGCCGAAGGCCAAGCCCGCAAAGGACCGGCACAAGCGCCTGGTACAGCGGATTCGGCGCCTGCTCGCGCGACCGTTGCGCATCGTGCGCAAAGGCCTGAACGTGCATCTCGTGTTCGCCGCGACCTCGACCGAAGCGGCCGTGCCCGACCCGCGCGCGACCCCGGCGCGGGCCGTGGTCGCCGACGACCCGGTGAGCGTGGAGCTGCGCCGGATGCGCGCTGAATTGCGGCAACGGCTCGACCGCCACCCGTTGTCGCGGACCGTGTTCGTGAAGCTCGCGATCGTCGAGCGCGAGCTGGGGCGTCACGGCTACGCCGCACTGCAGTCCTTGCCCGTCGAGCTGCTGCACGAGGCGCTGGAACAGCTCAACGCCGTCATCGGGCGTTCCGCCAGCGAGCTGGGCACCTTGCGCGCCAAGATCCTGGACGCCCTGCTGGCGCGCCAACCGAAGGCCGGCGACTTCGGCAGCCATCTGGCGCTGTCCGTCTTCGACGCGCCGCACAAGCTTCAAGTCCAGGAGGCGGGTGAGTCGGCCTTCAACGATGCGGAACAGGAGTGGATGCGACTCGCGGCCGACCCTGCCTCGCGGGCCGCGCGATGACGCTTCAGACGCTGTGGAAGGACTACCTCGATGCCCTGCTCGCCGAGATGCCCGCGCTGGCGGCGTTGATCGCGACTCAGGTGCGCGAGCGCACGCTGGTCCTGCTCGGCAGCAGCGCGCAGGGCGGGCCGCGGCCGCATCTGCTCGCGGTGGCGCATGCGCTGCGTGCAGAATCGACGACGTTCACGGACGCGCTTGCTGCCGCGCTGCGGCAGCAGGTGCAGGAGGCCGTGCAGGAAACGACCGCGCCCGCGCCGCCGAGGCGTTCCGGTGCCGGCCAGCGCTCGCAGCTGAGTCTGGCCGACGATGAGCAGCTCGAGCGGGACATCGAGTTGGCGCGGCTGATCCAGACGATCGAATCCTCGGCCGAGTGGGAGTTGCGCGAGCTGCAGGCCGTGTGCGCGAGCCTGAAGCGGGCACGCAGCATTCGCGCCGAACACAATCCGCTTCGCCCCGAGATGTGCGCGCGTGCGCTGTTGTCGAGCCTGGAGCAGGTCGGGCTCGACCACCCCGCTCGCGTGCTCGCGCTGCGCGTCAGCGCCCCGCTGCTGGCCGTCGCGCTGCGCGAGCTGTATACGCAGCACTGCCGGTCGTTGCGCCGGCTCGACATTCCGGCGCAGCGTTTTCGCGCGTGCATCGACTCGCGTGTCGTGGCGTCGCGTGCCGACGGCGACGGTGCGTGGCGCGGTCTGGTCGCGCGCATGGCAGGGCATGTCGAGCGGCGCGGCAGCACGACGACTTCACCGGGGCAGCCGGCGCTGCAGCCGCACGACCAGATGTGGCCCGCGCAATTGATTCCCAGACTGCTGGAACAGATCGCCGATGAGGCCGAGATGAGTTCGGCGATGCGCGCACTCGTCGCCCGGCTGCGCGCACCCGTCGTGCGCGCGGCTGCGGTCGAGCCCGGCGTGTTGCGCTCGCTCGCCCATCCGGTCTGGCAGCTGGTCGACCGGATCGCGTCGCTGTGCAGCGCGAACGACGCTGACGGCGACGATGGACCAGCCACGCTGGCCACGCTGCTCGACCCGATCGTGGCGACGCTGGAGCAAGCCGACCGACCCGGGAGCGAGCTCTTCGAAGAGGCGTTGCAGCGCGTCGCCGCCATCACGACGCGGCTGAACTCGGCCCAGCTCTCATCGCTCGACCAACTCGACATCGACCTGACGGAACTGCCGCCGACCGCCATCGGCCCGGCTCTCGCCGAACCGGCGGCGCGGCGCGGAACCGACGGCGATCCAGACGCGCTGCCGGCTCACCAGGGCGAGACGCAGGAGATGCTGCTGCCCGACGCACCGCGCACCGACCTGCCGCCAACCGCCGGCACGGACCACCCGCTCCCGACGATTCCGATGGACATGGTGGACACCGAGGCGGACACGCCGGCCAAGCAGAACCGCGAGGCCTGGCTTGTCGAACTGGCGCCCGGGGACCTTTGCCGCCTGTTCATCCTGGGCCGCTGGATGAACGCCCAGATGACTTGGCGCAGCAGCAACGGCCAGTTCTGCGTGTTCTCCAGCCGCCGTGGCGGCCGCCTGCTTTCGCTGACGCGGCGCCAGCTCGCACGCTTGCGCGCCGAAGGGCTCGCGGCCACGATCGAACGCGGCCAGCAGGTGCGCGATGCGGTGGAGACGCTGACGAGAGACCTGAGCGCGAACGGCACCTGAGCCGCGTGTCGACCTGGCGCCGGCGCAGGCGCGCGGGCCGATCTATCCCGCGACCGTCGCGAGCAGGCCCACGATGCCGAGCCCGAGTGCGGCCAGCGCATCGCCGGCGATCAGGCCGCCGCCGACCAGCGAGGTCGTGCTCATGTCGTCGCTGACCAGGGTCTGGCCGGTCTCGTTCGTGGACCGCGCGGCGCTCAGCCAGTTCGCCACGCTGCTGATCACGCCGCCGGCGGCGAACCAGGACGAGGTTGCGATGCTCAGGAAGGTGCCGAACGAATACGCGTAGGGCGAGGGCAGCAGCACCGCGTCGATCACGAAGTCGGCCGCGCCGCCGGCCTTGCCGGCGCTCTTGAAGCGCTGGTAGGCCGGGCTCGCGAACAGCAGCTTGCGCGCGATCTGCACCGCCAGCCCGAGCACGATGCCGAACACGATCGCGTGGCGCTGGTAGGGCTTGTCGTCGGTCAGGCTGCGCAGCACGCCGACGAACTTGTAGGTCATCGTCGACTGCCATTGCGTGGACTGCTCGGCCGCCTTCTGCACCGTCTGGTCGAGCGCCAGCACCGGGTAGGCGCCCATGAAGAGCTTCGCGAAGCCGACCGTCAGGATCGCGCCGACGACCAGGCCGAGCACCTGGAAGCGGAACTGGATCGTGCGCGGCGTGCCCAGCCGCCAGCCGGTCGAGCGGTCCTGCTGCATGTCGCCGGCGACGCTGCAGGCGACGAGCAGGATGCCGCCCGCCATCAGGCCGACGGTCGGGTCCTTCAGGCCGAGCGCGGCCATCAGCACGACCGCGGTCACGAAGGCGGACGAGATCGGGTTGCTGTCGCTGATGCCGAGCGAGATGCCGTTGACCATCGCGAACACGAACACGAGCACGACCGCGATTGTCATGAAGTACACCGGCTGGTGCAACACGCCCGAGCCGACCCACACCAGCACCCCGGCCCAGAACGCGACCCACGCGACGAGGCGGCCGGTGCTGGTGCGTTTCCAGGCCTCTTCCTCGGCGACCGCGGCCGGGCGCGGCGCGCGCCAGCGCTGCCACGCCTCGATCAGGATCTGGCCGATGTCGAGGATGGCCGCGCCCATGATCAGCCCGAGGCCGATCAGGAAGGTGATCTTGCGAAACGGCTCGCCCTCGTGCAGCCAGCCGATCGAGATGAAGTACGGAATCAGCCAAGTGCCCGTCAACCCCGCGACCAGCGCCGCGATGCCGATGCGCGCACCGACCAGCATGCCGGCGCCGAGCGTCGACGTCGAGAGTTCGATCACGCCGAGCCAGGCGAGCTTGGAGCTGCCGATGCCGCCCAGAATCCCGAGCCCCATGCCGGTGCCCAGGCGCGCGATCGACTGGCGCAGCAGCACCGGGTCGGTCAGCGCGCGCAGGATGTTGGCCACCGCCAGGCCCGACGGAAACGTGAGCTGCAGGCGGTCGACGAGGACCGGCGTGTACAGCATCCCGACGCCGGCACCGAACATGCCGATCGCGCCCATGAACAGCATCAGCTGCCACACCGGCGGCTGCGGCAGGCCCATCCACACCATCGCCTGGATCAGCACGACCATGCCGCCCATGCCGGCGACCGAGGCCGCGGCCGTCTGCATGTAGTTCGCGCCGTGCTTGCCCTCGGGGCCGTAGCCGAGCGTGACGGTCGAGCCGAGGATGCCGGCCAGCACCTGCCCGCCGACGAAGAACCCGATCGAGAAGTTCATGTACGACGCGGTCACGCCACCGAGCGGGCCCAGCACGAAGCTGCCGAGCAGCGCCAGCATCAGGTAGTAGCGCTTGCTGCCGATCGGCGGGAGCCAGCCCCAGCGCTGGGTGGAGGTGGTCGGGATCGCGGTCGTGGCGGCGGAGGCGGGGATGACGGT
>Ga0307517_10006988_pt1 | contig 16573 bp, 10 predicted proteins | sample 23_EM_MG_FD_194515 | JGI IMG/M metagenome (GOLD analysis project Ga0307517, IMG submission 194515) | Populus trichocarpa ectomycorrhiza microbial communities from riparian zone in the Pacific Northwest, United States - 23_EM | ecosystem: Host-associated > Plants > Roots > Unclassified | place... | reverse complement strand
CACGGCAGAATGCAAGGAGTTCTGGCAACTGCTCCTTTGTCAGGGTCTCCTGACTGGGGTTTGCTGCGGAATGATCTTCGGCTCGCTCCCTGCCATTCTTTCACAGTGGTTTAAAAAACGGAGATCACTGGCGTTCGGCATTGTTGCCACCGGATCGTCGCTGGGAGGAATAATCATCCCGATCACAACCAGCAAATTGATTGATCTCGTTGGGTATGTTGGGCATTATGTCAACTATAACTATGAGCACGACTGATGGACTTGCCCAGGTTTAAATGGTCAATGCGAGTTGTCGCCCTGATCGAACTCTTCATGCTCGCGATTGCCAACTCAGTAGGATTTTTTATGACAGGCTCGATTCGCAGTCACTTATCACCATTCCGTTCAGACTCTCAGGCGGAGGATCGATCCTCCTGAGCACACTGGTCCTTTCTTCTCTTGGCACGATTTCAAGACTCCTGCGTTCAACGCGTTCGTTCTCGGTGGTTTCCTTAACTTCCTTGGTCTATATACTCGTACGTTCTATCGCCCTTTCCCTGCCACCGTTGCGCAACTAACCCGGACCTTCTGAAAGTCCTAACTTACATCGATCTGAGTGCGATCAGCGTTGGGATCTCCCCCGAATTCTCCTTCTACTTGCTTGCCATCGCGAACGCCGGGTCAGGTTTTGGTCGGATTTCTTCCGGAATCCTCGCCGACAGAGTTGGGGCATTGACTGTGGTCGCCCCATTGACCCTCCTGTGCGCGATCATGACGTACATCTGGCCGTTCGCCACGACAAAAGCATCCTTGATTGCTATCGGAATCATCTACGGGTTCTGTTCCGGGGCGTATGTTTCGTTGCTTCCGGTACCCCTTGTGATGATGGGTGACATGCACGATGCCGGGAGGAGGATAGGGATGGCCTTGACGTGCATTGCGCTTGGGGCTATCGCCGGGCCCCCGATTTCTGGTGCCATTGCCGATGCTACAGGCGGATTCAAGGCTGTTGGTTACTACGCAGGTATCGTACTCGGATATCCCTCCGTTTCTTGCCGTCGTACTAAATCGCCTTCTCTTATTCCCTTCCCCTCAGGATCGTGCATTCTAATTGCTGTTGTATTCATATACCTCACGAAATACCTGATGATCGGCAGCCTGCGTGGAAAATGTTGATGTTGGAATTGAAGGGATGATAGACATCCTTTGCATTCCACGACTGTGGTGACACCGACGCTCTTCGCAAACTCACACCGTCAATTAGACGGTACCGGTTCACCCTTGCGCAGGCGGACGTCACCACGTTAAAATTTATATCATTTAGGAAACCTCATTTGACGACCACACGTTATCACGGACGCATCTACGACCTCATTTCTTGTTTTCTCACATATAGCATACACACCTACACGTACGACCTATCACCAAAATATTCACGCCTTACGCCGCGCTTTTGTATCCCGCCTCCGACTGTCATGTCATGCCTTGAGCTTTGTTGTCTTGTTTTCTTGCTTTAAGTCTAATTCGTAGTAGAGTGTAATAGAGTACGAATGAAGATCAGAAATTAGTGACTGTATATGAAGCCAGAACAACCCGCACGCGCGTGAAGGAATATGCGAGGACTTCGAAAAGACAAATGCAAGAACCCCGACCGCATTTAGTCGGCTAAGTCGGCTCGCTCGATTGAATTATCATGGCCGACGAGCCCTGTAATGTCGTTGTCGACCGAGTTGCAGCGTTAAACACGCATGTCAGACCCTACTACGCGACTGGTGTATGGTGTGTAACTATAGAAGAGATCGCTACGGTCTCGGAGGGGATTCCCAGCGTCAGAGTCCGTAAATAACATTTTCCCAAAAGCGCGATGTGTAGATGAGCAAGGACTACCGTCAACAACGTCAGCCGTCACGTAGAGAAATCAGACAGTAGTCAGAAACAATGGATGATCTACAACACATAAAGAACGAAAAAAAAAATAACAGGATGGAAGACGAGGAGCCGGACAACACGAGATACAGATCGATTACAAGCAGGGGGAGAACAAAACGCACAACATTAGGAGGTCAACCAGTTAGATGAAAAAAATGACATTGGGAGAAAAAGGGGGATGGGGGTCGCAGCAATAATGAGGAGTATGGCGGTCAGGAATTGGGTTTCCGCCCAGACGTGGGGTCGGTGTGTGTGGAAGGATGTGCCCGGGTGAACTCGCGGGATGATGCCCGGTGTGCCGAGCTGAAAATGAAGGGTTAACACGGAAGCAGCAAATTTTCCAGGAGCTCACCAGAGGTAATCAGCCTTCACATTTCTCTTCGATATTACGGAGGAGAGCCCTGCACTCCTCGAGGTCTTTCGCCGCTCCAAACCCCTCAAAAACATCGGCAGCCCGCAGAGCCTCAGACTTCGCCTCTTCGAACCTCCCCTGTTCATACCAGAACCTGGACTGTAGCTGCATCACATGGGCCAGATAGTGTGGCTCATTGATCGCGTGCGACTTGGCCCGTTCTACACTCGCGTGTGCTTCATCAAACCTGCCTTCCTTGAACAACAGGTCCGCCAGCTCGTAGCTATTCCGGCCCAATTGACCGTGCCAGTTGGGGGGAGATGCGATCCTGAGGGCTGTCTCGAAGTGGTCGATGGCCTTCTTTGTCTCTCCCTTGGAAGAGTATATTTTGCCAAGGATACGGTAGGATTGGCAGACCGTAAATTGACCGCGTCCGCCCGAGAGGAGATTGATCGCTCGCGACGCGGCTTCTTCTGCGGCATCAAGCTGGTTGTCGCCATGCAACAACCAAGCAAGCAGTTCCAAACATTGTCCTTGTCCTATTATTTCATTGAACTGTTTGTAAATTTCCAATGCTTCTCTCGCCTGCTGTATCCCTTCCTCATGGAGACCGAGCAACCGGTTTACATTGCATATAAACCTCAGTGTGCCAGCAACCCAAATGTTGTCCCCTCGCTGTCTCCAGATCTTCAAAGTGTGAAGAAGGAGCTGTTTGCTCTGCGTACGATTTCCGACGCGGTCGAACAACCGTGAGAGGTCGAACAAGCACTCTGGCTTGGAGGGGTGGTCATCCGGGAGCTCCTCAATCTTCGGCCTCAGCATAACAAGCCGATTTTTGTGCCAGTAGAGGTGTTCCATGAAACGAGCACAGGTGTCCCAGACTTGGTACGAGTTTGCATCAATTGTTGTGAAGACGTCAAGCAGGTGCTCGACATTCATATCCTCTGATGCGATCCACCGCCCTTCTTCGAAACCGGGGCTGCCAGGATTGATGAAAACTGACAAACGGTGGAAGTAATGGTCCTTAACTGTGTGGAGGAGGGGAGACGACCTTGGATCTTTGGGACAAAGATAGTCACGGAGGGGTGCCAGCATCATGACGAAACCGTTGCTTCGGTACGTCAGAGAAAGAGTGCAGAGTTTATCGAAGATGTTTATCCTGTTGGATAGGGCGGGAAAGAGCCAATCAAGGTTGTCCTCGTTGACGCCTTGAGGGAAGAAGGCAATTACGCCGAGGAGGTCGCGGGCATCGGGGCCAAGTTCATGGAACATCGGCGAGGCCAGCGAAAGCTCGATCGTTGCCGCAAGGCTCTCCTTGTGGTCTGTCTGAAGTACCCGCGTTCGGTGCATCTCCCACTCTCTCGCCAACCGATCATTTTTCCACTGGCTGTGATATGCGACGGTACCAAGCAGGATCACTGAGAGCGGGTGAAAGTCCAGTTGTTCCAGGATCGTATCTACCAGATTGGATTGTTCGCCATTCTTGTATATCCGGTAGAATGCATTGCGCGCAGCCTCCACCGACAATGTCGGGATGCCGAGGGCTTCGCAGTCAGGAGGGATGGTAGAGATGCGGGATGTGATTCCGAGACAAATATTGCTGAATCGACTCAGCTCCTCCACCACCTCATATATCTCTCGAGCCCCTGGTCCCTCCGGGTCGAGGATGGATTCAGCGTTGTCGAGAAACAGGATCATATCCGTTGAGGATAGAAAAGGTCGTAGGGGGGTCAGGTCCTCAGGGTTTTCGACCTTCGCACCGACGACCTTGGAGAGTCTGGCGAGGAAGTGAGCGCGCGAGGCGGGGAACTGATCGCAACGGATGAATCGACGGTTGTCACCGAACCGCTGCTTGATGCGATCATGGTGGAGGACCGTCAGAGCAATGGATGTTTTCCCGATCCCCCCTGCACCAATGAGAGCGATTGGAGCGAGGTCTTTGGCGAGACCAAGGATCCTCTCTATCAACTCGTCCCGTCCAAAACAGGCCCTCGGCGGCTGCGGAGGCAGTTCCCCAAGTGGGCTATTGGAACGTGAGGTCGTGAACACCATGCTATTCGAGATTGCTGACCTAGCTTGAGTCTAGGGGGTGGTCAGCATTCTGTTATTGGTGGATGGAGAGTCGCACTTACCGAGTGATGTTGGCCGTCAGTACCTTCCTGGCCTGTCAACGCGTTCCGATGCATATCCGCAACCAACACGTGGGTATTAATTATAAGCTCAGTCTGAAAGAAGAGTAGTTAGCGATTACCGACAGCGACCGGTCGAACGTACGTTGAAGACATGAAGGACCCCGTTGAGCTCTACCCTCCAAGCGACAATCACCTCCTTGTCGTTCTTCGCGTGAAGAAGTTTGGAGAAGAAACCCCGTTCACCCTTCTCAATGATGTTTCCCTGGATCTCCGCTACGGTCCTGCGATTGAAAGCGTAGTTAGCGAATTGTGCACGACATCCGCACCCCGGTTTTACTCACGTTGTCAATTGCCCAGCCGCCTCGCCCACAGACCGGCTGAACTCATCCAATCGTCTTCCGTCCATCCCTCGGTCGAGAGCCCGACACACATTAGCGCAGGCTAGCCCGAGCTCGACATAGTCGGTTTTGTTGGCCATCGAGTCCTGGTTGGATTTAAGCCTGGAATAAGTCAACGGAGAAGAGGGGAAACGGACTCTGATCATTGTCAGAAGGACACTGACAGTGCCAAAAACAGCTGGAGCTGGTGTGATGCTCGTGGCCTCCTTCAGGATAGTCATGGCCTCGATGGCCGCATTCAGCGATGAGAGTGTGACTTCTCGACGTTTCTGTCGTTGGGGTGTTGTAGACATAGTTGTAACTGGAGGTAGCTGTGAGAGATGAGTGTGGCACGCAGGCTGTGTGGGCCCTAATAGAGATGGGCGGTCATTTAACACGCCTCGTGTGAACGGACTGTCTGATGAAGGGAGTTCTATTCGTGGTACAAGCCAGTGGCAAGCTGAACGCGATCGAGCCATCATCCCGCTGGTCCTTCGTTTTGCAGCCAACCCACTCTGTCCTCCCACCGCACCTCTCGCTAGCAATAAGAAACACTCATCCGTCCCTAACCTCCACCCGTGTCTCACCCACATTATGCTTCAGGTACCGGGGTGGTCCAGCTGTAATCGAACGTGGTCGCATTAGGGAGGAGAGGCCTGGGAAGGAACGACGAGAGATGTCAGCTCGGGGAGATTCTACGTCGGCGTTTTCAGTGGTGAGCCTTTCATGTGTTTGAGTTTACATTAAGAGGTTCGTTCCGACCTTCCACGGCACTAACTCGTCTCTCTCAATATTGGTTTTCAACCACCAGAAGTGGTAGGTCGGCCTGCAGCTGGGGCGAGCCCACCTCGCACAGTCGCTCGTCCATCCGCCGTTCCTTGTCCGGGACCTCGTAGGGTGCCGATGGAGGTGTGAATGAAACGTATCGCCACGGTGGTGTTATCCGCTTGGCTGCGTTATGGAGGCTGAGGGGACAGTTGAACCTTGTCGGTCGCCCCACCGGCGACATTACGTTCCTGCTGGAGAGCGGGTGTGGGAGTCTACGGCTTGTCACCAGCTACGAGGGAGCCACGGGTTCAACAGTATCGGTTTCCAATAATATTCCCCGCAGGGTACCGACCGTCCACCCAATTCGTGCAAGCCAACCACAGCACTGGCGATGAACATTACTCTTCCCCCTCCGTTTTCCATAACGCTCCGGTGCACATTCACAATCTCCCTCCCTCACTCTTACGGCACTTCTCCCTCAGCGAGCGACGCCTTTACACGCTTCCCTCCCGGCGTTTCCAGGCATATAGTACAGCGAGTAGCCTTCTGGTTTGCCCTGTCCACCTTCGCGGAGGTGTCGTCTGGAGCTAAAGTTTGGTGCGTTAATCCGTTCCGGGCAATTCAACACTTGAGGACAGGAATGGCTTTGACGTGCATTGCGCTTGGAGCCATCGCTGGGCCCCGATTTCTGGTGCTATCGCCGACGTCACAGGCGGATTCAAGGCTGTTGGTTACTACGTAGGTATCATACTCGGATCTCCCTCCGTCCTTTGCCGTCGTACTAAATCGCCTTTTCTGATTCTTTTTCCCTCAGGATTGTGCATCCTTATCGCTGTTGTATGCTTATACCTCACGAAATACCCGATGATCGGCAGCCTGCGCGGAAAATGTTGACGTTGAAATTCGAAGTATGATAGACATCCTTTGTGTTTCACGACTGTGGTAACGGCGACGCTCTTCATAAACTCACCGTCAATTTGGCGGTACCGATTTACCCTCCCTCGCGCAAGCAGACGCCACCACACGTTATCACGGGCGCATCTACCACCTGATTTCTTGTTTCTCACATATAGCATACACATCCACACGTACGACCTATCACCAAAATATTCACGCCTTGCGTTGCGCTTTTGTATTCCGCCTCCGACTGACATGTCATGTCTTGAGCTTTGTTGTCTTGTTTTCTTGCGTTAAGTCTAACTCGTATTAGAATGTAATAGAGTACGAATGGAAATTAGAAATTGGTGGCTGAGTGTAAGGCCGGAACAGCCCACACGCGCAAGAAGGAATATGCGAGGGCTCCGAAAAGACAAATGCAAGAACCGCGACCACATTTAGTTAGCCCAGTCAGCTCGCTCGATTGGATCGACATGGCCGACGAGCTGTGTGCTGTCGTTGTCGACCGAGTTGCAGTGTTATACACGCACGTCAAACCCTACTACGCGATCGGTGTATGGTGTGTAACAACGGAAGAGATCGCTACGGTCTCGGGGGGGAATCCCAGCGTCAGCAACCGTAAATAGTATTTTCCCAACAGCGCGATGTGTAGATCAATAAGGACTGCCGCTAACAACGTCAGCCATCACGTAGGGAAACCAGATAGTCAGAAACAATGGATGATCTGCAACACATAAAGAGCGGAAAAAAAAACACAGCATGGAAGATGGGGAGCCGGACAGCACGAGATACAGACCGATTACAAGCAGGGGGAAAACAAAACGTACAACATTAGGAGGTCAACCAGGTAGATAAAAAAAAGACATTGAGAGAAAAAGGGAGATGAGGGGTCGCAGCAATAATGAGGAGTATGGCGGTCAGGAATTGGGTTTTCGCCCAGACGTGGGGTCGGTGTGTGCGGAAGGATGTGCCCGGGTGAGCTCGCGGGATGATGCCCGGTGTGCCGAGCTGAAAATGAAGGGTTAACATGGAAGCAGCAATGTTTCCAGGAGCCCACCAGAGGTAATCAGCCTTCACATTTCTCTTCGATATCACGAAGGAGAGCCCTGCACTCCTCCAGATCTTTCGCCGCTCCAAATCTCTCAAAAACATCGGCAGCGCGAAGAGCCTCTGACTTCGCCTCCTCGAACTTGCCCTGTCCATACCAAAATTTGGCCTGGAGCTGCGTTGCACAAGCCAGATAGTATGGGCCATCGATCGCCGCGTGCGACTTGGCGCGTTCGACGCTCGCGTGTGCTTCGTCAAACCTGCATTCCTTGAAGAATAGATCCGCCAGTTCGTAATGATTCTGGGCCAATTGACCGTGCCAGCAGGGGGGGGATGCGATCCTGAGGGCTGTCTCGAAGTGATCAATGGCCTTCTCCGTCTCTCCTCTGGAATAGCATATTTTCCCAAGAACACGGTGACAACGGCAGACCACATATTGCTCGTGTTTTCCCGGGAGAAGATCGATCGCTCGCGACGCAGCTTCTTCTGCAGCGTCAAGCTGGTTGACACTGTGTAACAATGAAGCAAGCCTTTCCAAAGATATCGCTTGTCCAAACATGTGATTGAGCTGTTTGTAAATTTCCAGTGCTTCTAGCGCCTGCTGTATCCCTTCCTCATGGAGGCCAAGTAGCTGGTTTACACCGCATATAAACCTCAGTGTTACAGCCACCTGAAAGTCATCCCCTCGCTCTCTCCAGAGCCCCAAGGTGTGAAGAAGGAGCCGTTTGCTCTCCATGAGATTCCCGACACGGCCAAACAACTGTGAAAGCCAGAACAAACATTCTGGCTTGGAGGGGTGGCTGTCCGGGAGCCCTTCAATCTTCGGCCCCAGGACAATGAGCCGAATTTTGTGCCAGTAGAGGCGTTGCATGAAACGAGCACAAGTGGCCCATATTTCGTGCGAACTTGCGTCCACCGTTGTGAAAACATCGAGCAGGTGCTCGACATTCATATCCTCTGATGCGACCCATCGCCCTTCTTCGAAACCGGGGCTGCCAGGATTGATGAAAACTGACAAACGGTGGAAGTAATGGTCCTTAATTGTATGGAGGAGGGGAGACGACCTTGGATCTTTGGGACAAAGATAGTCACGGAGGGGTGCCAGCATCATGACGAAACCGTTGCTTCGGTACGTCAGAGAAAGAGTGCAGAGTTTGTCGAAGATGTTTATCCTGTTGGATAGGGCGGGAAAGAGCCAATCAAGGTTGTCCTCGTTGACGCCTTGAGGGAAGAAGGCAATTACGCCGAGGAGGTCGCGGGCTTCGGGGCCGAGCTCACGGAACATCGGCGAGGCCAGCGAAAGCGAAATTGTAACCGCAAGGCTCTCCTTGTGGTCTGTCCGAAGTACCCGCGTTCGGTGCATCTCCCATTCCCTCGCCAGTCGATCATTGTCCCACTTGTTGTGATACGCGACGGTGGCAAGCAAGGTGACAGAAAGCGGATGAAAATCGACTTGCTCCAGGATCTTGTCGACCCTGTTAGAACGTTCTACGCCCTCGCGTATGCGATGGAAGGCATCACGTGCGGCCTCCGCCGACAATACTGGGACGTCAAGGGCCTTACAGTCGGGAGGAATGGTCGAGATACGAGATGTGATTCCGAGACAAATGTTGCCGAAGCGACTCAGCTCCTCCACCACCTCATATATCTCCCGAGCACCTGGTCCCTCCGGATCGAGGATGGACTCAGCGTTGTCGAGAAACAGGATCATTTCTGTTGAGGATAGGAAGGGTCGCAGGGGGGTCAGATCCTCAGGGTTTTCGACCTTTGCACCAACAACCTTGGAGAGTCTGGCGAGGAAGTGAGCACGCGAGGCGGGGAACTGATCGCAACGGATGAATCGACGGTTGTCGCCGAACCGTTGCTTGATGCGATCATGGTGCAGGACCGTCAGAGCGATGGATGTTTTCCCGATCCCCCCTGCGCCAATGAGAGCGATTGGAGTGAGATCTTCAGCGAGACCAAGGATCCTCTCGATCAGTTCATCCCGTCCGAAGCAGGCCCTCGGCGGCTGCGGAGGCAGTTCTCCAAGAGGACTATTGAAACGTGAGGTCGTGAACACCATGCTATTCGAGATTACTGACTTAGCTTGAATCTGGGAAGTGGTCAGCATTCTGTTATTGGTGGATGGAGAGTCGCACTCACCGAGTGATGTTGGCCATCAGTACATTCCTGACCTGTCAACGCGTTCCGATGCATATCCGCAACCAACACGTGGGTATTAATTATAAGTTCGGTCTGAAGGAAGAGTGGTTAGCGATTACCGACAGCAACCGATCGAACATACGTTGAAGACATGAAGGACCCCGTTGAGCTCTACCCTCCAAGCGGCAATCACGTCTTTGTCGTTCCTTGCGTGGATGATTCGGGAGAATAAATTCCGTTCACCCTTCTCGATGACGTTTCCCTGGATCTCCGCTACGGTCCTGCGATTGAGAGCGTAGTTAACGAATCGTGCACGATATCCGTGCCCCGGTTTTACTCACGTTGTCAATTGCCCAACCGCCTCGCCCACAGACCGGCTGAACTCATCCAATCGTCTTCCGTCCATCCCCCGGTCGAGAGCCCGACACACATTAGCGCAAGCCAGCCCGAGCTCGACGTAGTCGGTTTTGTTGGCCATTGAGTCCTAGCTAGGCGTGAGACCGAAATGAATCGTCGGAGAAGAGAAGGAACGTACTCTGATCATCGTCAAAAGAACACTGACGGTACCAAAAACAGCTGGAGCTGGTGTGATGCTTGTGGCTTCCTTCATGATATTCAAGGCCTCGATGGCCGCATTGAGCGATGAGAGAGTGACTTCTCGACGTTTCTGTTGTTGGGACTTCGTAGCCATGGCCGAAACTGGAGGTAGCTGCGAGAGAAAGGTGTGGCGCGCAGGCTGTGCGGGAAGACCGGAACCCTAATAGAGATGGGCGGTTATTTTGTCACGACACGCCTCGTGCAACGGCCTGTCTGATGACGAGAACCCCATTCGTTGTCGGGGCATACTAAAGTTAGGCTGAACGTGATCGACCGATCACCCAGCCCTTCGTTTTGCAATCAACGCTCTGTGCTCCTACCGCACCTCTCACTGGCAAGAAGAAACACTGATCTGGCCCGTCACACTTGCTACCGCCATCTCACCGCCCCGTCATGCGTCCTCCCTCGTCCGCTGTTCCTCGATCGTCCCTCTATTGTCATCTCCTTTTGTGGGCGGTCGTTTTCTCGGTCTTCGGGCTTGGCATAATGCTTTGCCTGCAATCTACTTGGCAGTCGTCTCAGCGGCCAACACCCTTCTACGTTTTTTAGAAATAAATCTAGCTTCACAGATGGCCACTCAGTAATTACACCACAAAATACTACGCCTTTCATTCCACTGCGGGCCCTTATATCCATCCTCTTGCTCTTCCCAGGTCGCTTGGAGGACCGTTTGTACCGTCCTTGCCACCCTGTCCAAAGTCCTGACCCGGGCCACTCACCTGATCAGCCTCGAAGTTACCGGTCGAAATTTTGTGTTTGTTCCGACCATCCGCAAGTCATCTTGGGAGGTTGGAACTATTAGAACCCTTTGCCCACCCCGACGGATGGTGCCCCCAACCCCAACGTCGAGATCCTCTTCGTTGGCTTGGACAATGCCCAAGCCACGGTAAGACCGGGACCTACGATAACCGTTCTGAAACGGGGGATTGCTTCGTTTAAGATCTTCGATCCGTATCCTTTTTCGCTCGCTCTCGTTCCTTCTGTTTCTCCGTCTGAATCTGCCCCCGTACTTCTTGTTCTGTCCCTCCGTTCGCTCCTTCTCGCTTCCCTTGATCTCCGCCGACTCGTTCAGCGGACGCTGACGGATACGCTCCGTGTGCGACCCGGACTTGACCGCCTCGGCAAAGCAGTCCCAGAGCGTGTAAATGGGAATTTGTGTTCCGAGAAAAGGATACGAACTTCTTGGACACTGTAAAGATCCTGCTTACAGATGCAATGCTCGGCGATTCAGAATCAAGCTCCGAGAATGACATGGACGCCCAAAAGAGAACTTCCCTGTTCCGTTTGACGAGGATTACTCATCTCCTCCCGTCCCATCCATCCAATTCGTCAGGGTCCTCAAGATAACAGGGTTTCTACCACCGCTATCCGACAGCTTCGTGGGGTTCCGCAACATTCGTCCTGTTCTCATAAGCCCATTGGTTACTAGCAAGCTCTCGTGTTATAGAAAAAGTCAACGTACAGAAATGTTGTGCATCCCAATACCGTGTTCAGGCCCAATCGCGTCCCTCCGGCTTGAAGTCCCAGTCCGCACTGTAGGATGCCAGGTTCCGCATGTCCAGCGCTGGTCTCAACGTGAACGTCGGAATCGGCCATGTTCTGTTTGCCGACAGAGAACCTCGTCCTGGTTAACGGCGAGGAATTTGCGGAGCGGCCCCGCATGAGTTCGCGTTCCAGGATGGGGATTAATGGATGAGACTGGGGCCGTAGCGTGTAGTCGGGATACTGAATGGAAAAGGTTTCGATGCATGTCGAGTGGTCCCTGTTGTGAGCTCGTACAGGTCGTAGCGAAGGTAATAAGGGACGAGACATAATAATCGCTTGTCTTCAGAGCATTGTCGAAGAGGTGTTTGTGTGGCAGGCTCCTTCCTGGTCCTCAATCAATGGGGCGACCGGGCGCTTACCGGGTCGGCACTACTTCCTATGTGTTGCTGGCAGCGCCTTTTTGGTTTGTCCGTTCACCGGCGGCTGGGTAGGAGCCTGTTCCGAACCCCGCCTGGCTTTCCCTTGTCCTCCATTCCACGTCGGTTAAGCTCAAAAAAATGAAACGGCCGTCGACGCCAGATGCAGCTGAAATAGACCTGGGATCGAAGAAGCGCTGACCTCTGACGGGTACGGTCATGTAATCTACCCTGTCGTTTTCTCAACGTTTATATTGGAACTCAAGGGACGATAGACATCCTTTGCGTTTCATGACTGTGGTAACATCGACGCTCTTCGCAAATCCACACCGTCAATTAGGCGGTACCGATCCACCCTCCCTCGCGCAAGCAGACGCCACCACACGTTATCACGGACGCATCTACCGCCTGATTTTTTGTCCTCACATATAGCATACACACCCACACGTACGACCTATCATCAAAATCTTCACGCCTCACGCCGCGCTCTTGTATTCCGCCTCCGACTGTCATGTCATGTCCCGAGCTTTGTTGTCTTGTTTTCTTGCTTTAAGTCAAATTCGTAGTAGAGTGTAATAGAGTACGAATGAAGATTAGAAATTAGTGACTGTATGTAAGGCCAGAACAACCCGTACATGCGTAAAAAAAAATGTGCGAGAGCCCGGCAGCTTTTAGTTGGCTCAGTCGGCTCGCTCAACTGAATCGACATGGGCGACAAATGTTAACGTTGTGCCGTCGTTGTCAACTGAGCTACAGCGTAATACACGCATGTCAAAACTCCACTATGCGACTGATATACGGCGTGTAATGACGGAAGAGATGATCGCCACAGGCTTGAGTGGCCACGGGATCCCCAGCGTCAGCGTCCACAAACGATATTTGCCCAGCACGTCGTGTAGATTAACAAGAAATACCATCAACAGCGTCAGCTGCCAAATAGGGAAATCAAACGTTCGGAAACAACGAACGATCCACGACACATAAAATGGCGAAACCAGCACAGCATAGAAGACGGAGAGCCGGACAACACAAGATACAGATTTACAAGCAGCGGGAAAACAAAACGCACAATATCAGGAGGTCAATCAGTTGACTAGAGAGGGTCCTTGGGGGAGAGGGGGAGGTGGGGGGCAACAGCAGTAATGAGGACTATGGCGGTCAGATTGAATTGGATTTCCGCCCAGACGTGGGATAGGTTGTACGCGGAAGGGCGTGTCCGGGTGAACTCACGGGATTGTCCCCGGCACCCCAAGCTGAGAATGGGGAGTTAACACGGAAGCAGCAATGTTTCCAGGAGCTCACCAGAGGTAATCAGCTTTCACATTTCTCTTCAATATCACGGAGGAGAGCCCTGGACTCCTCGAGATCCTTCGCCGCTCCGAACCTCTCAAAAACATCGGCAGCGCCCAGAGCCTCAGACTTCGCCTCTTCGAACCTCCCCTGTCCATACCAGAACCTGGCCTGTAGCTGCATTGCACGGGCTAGATAGTATGGCTCATTGATCACGTGCAACTTGGCGCGTTCGACGCTCGTGTGCGCTTCGTCAAACCTGCCCTCCTTGAAGAACAGGTCCGCCAGTTCGTAATTATTTCGGGACAGTTGGTCATGCCATTTGACAGGGGACGCAATCTTGAGGGCGGTCTCGAAGTGGTCAATGGCCTTCTCTGTCTCTCCCTTGGAATAGCATATCTTGCCAAGGATACGATGACATTTGCAGACCGTAAATTGATCGCGTCCGTCCGAGAGAAGATCGATCGCTTGTGACGCAGCTTCTTCTGCAGCATCAAGCTGGTTGTCGCCGTGCAACAACCAACCAAGCAGTTCCAAAGACCGCGCTCGTCCTGGTGTGTTGTTGAGCCGTTTGTAAATTTCCAATGCTTCTCTCCCCTGCTGTATCCCTTCCTCATGGAGGCCGAGCACCTGGTTTACATAACATATCGCCCTCAGTGTGTCGGCAACCCAAAGGCTATACCCTCGCTTTCTCTGGAGCTTCAAGGCATGAAGAAGAAGCCGTTTACTCTCCAGATAATTCCCGACGGCGTGGAGCAACAGTGAGAGCCGGGCCAAACACTCTGGCTTCGAAGAGTGGTGATCCGGGAGCCCTTCAATCTTTGGCCCCAGGACAACGAGCCGAATTTTGTGCCAGTAGAGGTGTTGTATAAAATGAGCACAGGCGGCCCAGACTTCGTGCGAGCCCGCGTCGATGGTTGTGAAGACATCGAGCAGGTGCTCGACATTCACATCCTCTGACGCGATCCACTGCCCTTCTTCGAAACCGGGGTCGCCAGGATTGATGGGGGCTGACAACCGGTGGAAGTAATGCTTCTTGATTGTGCGGAGGAGAGGAGACGACCTTGGATCTTTGGGACAAAGATAGTCACGGAGGGGTGCCAGCATCATCACGAATCCGTTGCTTCGGTAAGTCAGAGAAAGCGTGCAGAGCTTGTCAAATGTATTCTTTCTGTCAGAAGTTGTCGGAAACAACCACTTGAGGGTGGTCCTTGTTGGGAACAACCAGTCAAGGTTGTCCTCGTCAATGCCTTGAGGGAAGAAGGCGATAACACCAAGGAGGTCGCGGGCGTCAGTGCCGAGCTCACGGAACATCGGCGAGGCCAGCGAAAGCTCAATCGTTGCCGCAAGGCTTTCGTTGTGGTCTGTCCGAAGTACCTGCGTTCGGTGCATCTCCCACTCCCTGGCTAAGCGATCATTATTCCACTGGTTGTGATATGCGACGGTGCCAAGCAGGGTCACCGAGAGCGGGTGGAAGTCCAGTTGCTCCAGGATCATATCGACCAGATTGGATTGTTCGCCATTCTTGTATATCCGGTAGAACGCATTACGGGCAGCTTCCGCCGACAATGTCGGGATGTCGAGAGCTTCGCAGTCGGGAGGGATGGTCGAGATGCGGGATGTGATCCCGAGACAAATGTTGCTGAATCGACTCAGCTCCTCCACCACCCCATATATCTCCCGAGCGGCTGGCCCCTGCGGATCGAGAATGGATTCGGCGTTGTCGAGAAACAGGATCATTTCTGTTGAAGATAGGAGGGGCCGTAGGGGGGTCAGGTCCTCAGGGTTTTCGACCTTCCCACCGACGACCTTGGAGAGTCTGGCGAGGAAGTGAGCGCGGGAGGCGGGGAACTGATCGCAACGAATGAATCGACGGTTGTCGCCGAACCGTTGCTTGATGCGATCATGGTGGAGGACCGTAAGAGCAATGGATGTCTTCCCAATCCCCCCTGCACCGATGAGAGCGATTGGAGTGAGGTCTTCGGTGAGACCAACCATCTTCTCAACCAGTTCGTCCCGTCCGAAACAGGCCCTCGGCGGTGGCGGTGGCGATTCTCCGAGAGGAGTGTTATGCGAACGTATGGCTGTTAACCCCGTGTCAGTCGAGGTTGCTGACTTGACTTGAGTCTAGGGCATGGTCAGCGTTGCGCTGGAGGTGGATGGCCAGCTGCACTCACCGAGTGGTGTTGGCTGTCGGTACTTTTTTGGCCTGTCAATGCGTTACGATGCATCTCCGCAACCAACACATTGGTATTGATTGTAAGCTCGGTCTGAAAGAATGGTGGTGAGTGATCGCCGAACAGATCCGGCTGAACGTACATTGAAGATATGAAGGATTCTATTGAGTTCAGATCTCCACGCTGCTATCACGTCCTTGTCGTTCTTCGCGTGGAAAACTCGGGAGAATATGTTCCGTCCGCCCTTCTCGGCGATGTTTCCCTGGATTTCCACTACGGTCCTGCGATTGAGAGCGTGGTAAGCGAATTAGGCACAACACCAGTCCCTGGTTTAACTCACGCCATCAATTGCTCAATCGCATTGTACGCGGACCGACTGAGTTCATCCAATTGCCTTCCGTCCGTCCCCCGGTCAAGAGCCCGACACACGTCAGCGCAGGCCACTCCGAGCTCGACATAGTCGGTTTTGTTGGCCATCGAGTCCTAGTTCGATGTGAGCCTGGGATGAATCGTTGGAGTGGAGAGAAACATACTCTGATAATTGTCAAAAGAATGCTGACGGTACCAAAAACAGCTGGCGCTGGTGTGATGCTTGTGGCCTCCTTCAGGATGGTCATGGCCTCGATGGCCGCATTCAGCGATGAGAGTGTGACTTCTCGACGTTTCTGTTGTTGGGGTGTCGAAGACATAGTTGAAACTGGATGTAGCTGCGAGAGAGGGGTGTGGCACGCAGGCTGTGCGGGCCCTAACAGAGATGGGCGGCCATTTAACGCGCCTCGTGTGAACGGGCTGTCTGATGAAGGGAGTTCTATTCGTGGTACAGGCTGGCAAGCTGAACGCGATCGAGCCATCATCCATCAGGAAAATCTACTTTGGATTTTATGCGATTGCGGTCAACCGGTGTGCTTCGGTGGAGCCGCCGTACCCTCCGAGCGCTTCCGAGCGCTTCGAAGCGATTCCGCGGGAGCACCTCCCCAAAAAG
>Ga0307517_10006987_pt1 | contig 16574 bp, 20 predicted proteins | sample 23_EM_MG_FD_194515 | JGI IMG/M metagenome (GOLD analysis project Ga0307517, IMG submission 194515) | Populus trichocarpa ectomycorrhiza microbial communities from riparian zone in the Pacific Northwest, United States - 23_EM | ecosystem: Host-associated > Plants > Roots > Unclassified | place... | reverse complement strand
AGAGTGGGATAGGATTATACCCGTAATACAACGTATTCGTGTGGACGTTTAATTGCTATTCACATTTTTTACTTGCTCTTGTAATTTTGGTTCTTTATCTTTATCATCAATAGTTTTTTTCTTTTTGGGTGGATTTTTCTGCCTTTCACGTCGGATCTTTTCATCGGATTCCTGAATTGCCAGGGAAAGCTTTCAATCCTAATGAGCAAAAAATAGCGAAGGAAAAACGAGCTGTGCTTTACATTGATGATTCCGGTGTTCACGGCACGAACCATGTGTAATTCTGCCGTGTCTGTCATCCCTGCGGTTGTGTGCTGTGTGATAGCAGGAATCCAAGGAGGTGGATCCTTGTGAACAAGCATCAGAAATAGCCAAGAGGCGTGGAAATCGCTGCGTTTACCTTTGTATTAGAATGGGTAGGCGCAGCGTCATCTTTCAACTCCAACACGATCGCAAACGAAACGTCGTCTTCATTACAGGAACGGTCAGCGGGATTTCGTGGAGAATATGACCAGCTAACCTCCCAGATCCATCGACCCGATTTGGGCTTCGATCATATTGAGCTTTAGGAGGAAAGACCGAAAATACTGCATGAGAGATGTTCGGGACATGGCTTCTTCAACTCTAAAAATAAAGAAAAATAACCAAGACGATAAGTGAACTCATGAACACGCGTACCCTGTGTCCTTGTTAAATCCTTCTATGTCGATCATAGTTTCGACGGAGAACAGGTATCTCTCAAGAGCTATCTGCTCCTTGTCCTTAATGACGACCACGATTTTGTCGATTTTACCCTTAAAAAGAGGTCGAGAATGCACGCAGGCTCATAGGAAAATGCTCACATGTGCGAGTTCATCGGCTATGGCCTTCACGGCACCCGAGATATATTCGTTGAGAGCGGGATGTCGAGATTGAAAGACCGGGGTTTCATACTTCTTGCGTCTAACAAATATTTCTGCTGGGTAAACCTGTCGGACATAAAGGATGGCGTGTATCGCAACCTCAACTTGGACATCGTTGGACGAGCTTGCAAATAAAAAAGCCGGAATAACTGACTCACTGAACTCCGCAATGCCGTACACAATCTCTGGAAGGAAGTGAAACCCTCGAACAGCAGGACCACGATTGCCACTCACGATTGAAGGTCAGGGGATCTTCCAGGGCAGTAGACATCTTCAAGAATGCCTTGACGATGTTGGAAATGGAAATAACTAAAGTTGTAAGTAAAAGGGGCTACTGCCGGGCCGCCGCTAAAATAACCACCTCCATCCATGGACCATGTGCAAGCTTTCAACGAATGGCATCTAGTACCCTTTATAAGCAATGCCTCTCTTCCAGCGCCCTCAAGAGCCCCACGACACCATGGGACAAGGCGAGAAACACCTATACCTTGAAGCTAAACAAACGTCCTGGCCACGGCGCTTCATAAAGGCGGCGCTGTGTCTAGCTGCACTTGCAGCGATCACTGTCTCATCGGACTCGTCTTTAGTGCACATTACCTCACCCGTGTCATCGTTGTGGAACCATGGATTCACAACGTCTGGATATGTGTGCTCATCACCACGCCCGAACCTCTTCGCCTATCATCCACCACGCCCAACGAACGATCTTATTGTAAAGGCTTCGAAAAACCTCGACAAATACCTCTCGAGGCGTGCCTCTAAACCGGATATCGATAGTATTGCCATTTCTGTCGTCACCGTCAATGGTCCAATCTTTGAGTCAGGATATGGTGTGCTACGCGCAAATGAATCGAATTCGGAAGTTACCCACCCCGTCGACCGTGATTCCATTTACCGAATTGCGAGCATCACAAAGATGTTTACTGTCCTCGAGACATTAATTTTGAGGGAACGGGGCTCGCTGAACTGGTGAGATCCTCGTTTTTTCTGGATATGCGCAGCATGGGTGCTGATAGATCTTAGGGACGACCCAGCAGAGAAATATCTCCCTGAATTTAAGCCACCTTCTTATGGATGGTCAACATTATTTGACGGGGTTCAACGCGAGTTTGAGGAAGAAAGACCTCGTATCACGCTCCGTGAGCTCGCTAGTCACTTGGCAGGTTTTTATATGCCTTTCGTCAGCGAGAACCTTTTCAAATTTCCCCACAGGCATTGGCCGCGCCATTCCTGGTGTGGACCTCGGGGACTGGCCTATCGAATGGAGCTCGGCATTAGAAAAAACCAGGGCCTTCGAATTCCCAAATCATTCCTATAGCAAGGTCATGGAGGCGCTATCCAAATACCCTCTTGTTAATCCCCCATATCAATACCCAGTGTATTCCAATACTGGAATTAACCTCCTTGGACTCTCCAACGTCGCGGCTAATCGCATGGCGAGCTCCAACGCGTCTGCGGAGCCACAAACACACAAAGAACTCGTCAAACGCGACATATTTGACCCACTTGGGCTCAAAAGCAGTTTTTTTCGCACCCCTGGTTCGCCGCTTCGCGAACATATCGCAGTCCCAGCGAAGTACTCCGAATCTGCGGATTTCTCGTTCGGCGATGTCGATGACCCTTGTGGAGGACAATATAGCTCGCTAGGGGATTTGGTCACTTTGATGAAGACCTTCCTATCGCCAACTGCACGAGGAGGGGTAATCCCAGCTCACGTCATGCGCGAGTGGCTACGCCCGCTATATGTATGGGGCTCCAGTACCCAACAAGTCGGTGCCCCATGGGAAATCTTGTCTGTTGCGGGAAAACAAGCATTCACTAAAGGTAACCAAATAAGTATCGTCTCAACGAAGAATACTTGTGACTCGCCATTTTATAGGTGGAAACATACCAGGATACCACTCTAAATTCGCCATATTCCCTGAATATTCTGTGGGTATTATTATCCTAACTACCGGCACATATAGCGACATGAGCACGATTCTCGAAGAAGCGGCGAAGCATTTTTTGCCCACCTTCGAGAAATTGTTCCATGTCGAACTGCAAAGGCGCTACGTCGGCACTTGGGTTAATGGCAACGACGTCGCAGAAGTATCTTTGAACAGGGGCAACTTGTTCTTGAAGAAACTCTTTATTCGAGGGCTGGACGTGTTGAAGCTCATTCAGACCGCAGACGAGGATTTTTCGCAAAGAGCTGGTGTTCCTATTGCACTTTGGAGTACGGGGAGAGTGGGAGAGTTTAGGTGACGTTCTTGCTCTATCCCAATTTTATTTTTCAAGTACTGAATTACAGGTAGGCTGCCGTTTGGAGGGCGAGAGCTCAACAATGGAAAAGATGTTGGATGTATGCCATATTGGATGTCTCTTGACCCAGGCGCAACCAGTCGCGGAGCACCTCTCGACCTACTCTATTGGAAAAGCGGCGCATTAACATATCCTTCTGCCGGAGTGAGTTTAACTCGGAAGCGATGAGCATCCTGCCTCATGGCATTAGTTATTCGAGTGTGTAGCTGTAAATAAGTAAACATCGTATGGATACAATAAGAGTCTTTTCTGTATGCTGAATGAGAGGGGGTTTATCCAGAGATGCTGGCTGTAGAGAAGTACAGTAAGTATATACACTTGGCCATTTGTTGACCCGAGTCTAAGCGGTATGTTGTCCATGGTATTGGCTAATGGCCTATGGCGGCATCAACTGCTGCAAAAAGTATGGTAGTCGGTTAGTCCTTTTCGGTGATTCCCGGAAACCTTGTGCGGATTATACATTGGGGCTCAAGCTAACAAGATCAGCTTCCAGACAACGGTCACAATATAATCCACGTACAGATCGTATTTAATGAGCTCATCCGCACTATTAATCGCCGACGAGATGATGGAGCGAGCTTCCACCCACATCCAAATCTATAATACAACGACGAAGTCAGCAACAATATTACTTGTCGCAAGCGATAGAAGTCATACCTTCAACAATGCTCCCAAATTACTGGAAGGCAGGTCCATCGTAATCGAATCCCTGGTAGCCATCTGCCCACCAAGCTTCCTCAACATGGGAAGAGCAGTAGCAAACAAATCGAGACCAGGGTCCAGCTGTCTCCCAATACCCTCCAACAATAGAATTGATATGACGGTATTGATAAAGTCGCCCTCCATCTTCACATGATGCACGCGAACATTCTTCAGCACCTCTGTGAGCAAATCAGAAATCTTGATCTGCCCGAGTGAGAATGTCCTGCGCTTGACGCTCAATACAAGATGCTGCATTTTCAATGCAAATGTCTCTGTGTCAATCGCGAGCTCAGGTGAGCGCGAACGTTCGACCATGAGTTGACCAGCCCGATACCCGTCAAACTCCGCAACGGCCTTGAAGAGGTCCAAAAAATTGGCACGGTTCTTCGCATCGAGAGTTGTCACCAGACCTGCATCGATAAAAACGATTTCAGGGACGTAACCGCCCTGATACAAAGACTCTAGTTCATTGTTCCATTTTTCGGGTGCATTTACTAACGCACGCAGACATTCAACAATGTTGTCAGATTCTGAATAGTCGGCTTCCACCATTTTTGGTGATTTTGATGTGAAGAAGTGGTTGTAGAGGTTCTCCAGCAATATGCGCGTTGTTGGCGGTTTACTGAATTTAATCATAATGTTTCCGGGGTGTAAATCAGAGTGGACAAAGTTGTCAAGTAGAAGCATATTCTTTTATGACGTGAGAAAGGAGATAAGAATAGAAAGGGAAGTGCTTACCAGAAAGGCATCTAAACCAACAGTGGCAACCTGATAGTCGAATGGACCACCACCGTTCCGGAGGAATGCCTCGAGAGGCAGGGCATTCATGTACTCTTCCACTAACAAGTCTTTGGTGGACCAGATTTTGAGTGGTCTGGGGAAAGTAACAGCAACTTTTCTTGGAGCGAAATTAGACTCGAAAGTAAGGAGATTGTCGGCTTCATGTCGGAGGTCAAGCTGCTGACGCATCATTGAGCCGAATACATCCACTTCTTCTGGAAGGGAGATCCAATGCATGCCTGGGAATAGGTTGATAAAGCTGGCGAAGAATGCCATAATGCGGAGGTCACGAGATATTGTTTTTGATACATGGGGGTGGAGAACTTTAATGGCGACAGAGGCGGTGGGGACGGAAGGAAGAGGGTCCTGTAGGATGACTGGACCTAGAGGACCGCCTGGTGTTTTTCTAGTGCGTCTTGGGCCGAGATAAGAAGGAGGGATGAGGTTTTGTTTAAGGGTGGCCCGATAAACCTTGATAGAGATCAGAAATGGCAAGAAAGTAGGATATAAAGAAATCGGGAATGCACCTGAGCAATTGCACCTGAGCCAATGGGATGTTCATCGAATGACTCGAAGACCTGATGGAATGGTCGTTGGAAGACGGATTCAATAATGGCCTTTGTGTGGTCGAGAGAATGCTGTCTTCCCTGAGAATGAAGAGAGCCGAGGCGCTCGCACAGTAAGGCTGGAAAAAGATCAGCACGGGTAGCGGCCCACTGTGCGAGCTGGAAAAATAGGGTGAAAAATATACACTAGTGAGAGACGCGGCTATCACACCTTGATGAACGTCGGGCCTGCCGCCTCCATGCGGGAGACAAGTAGACCGTACCACCAGACTGCGCCCCATTTGTCGCCCTTGAGGGCGCGCTGGGGCCTTCCTACGAGCAGCATGGGGCTGGCGAGGAAGACAGGGGCAAATAGAAAGAGCAAATACACAAAACGCTTCGCTGTTAAAATGGGCTCCCATAGGTTATCGCGCAGGAATCGTTGCACGGCGGCGGCTACGGTGCGGTCGACCTCTGAGGGCGAGAAGATGGTCGGGGCAAGGGCGGGGCGAGGCGGGCAGGGGATGAGCTCGGCGGAGGAGAGGGCGGCGAGGGCCGGGGAGGAGGGTGCGGGGGAGAGAAGAAAGAGGCCGATTCCGGCAGAGACGGGGAGGGCGATGAGAACATGAGCGCGGCGGCGGAGGAGCAGACGGCGGGCAGGGCGCACCAGGAACTGCATGAAGAAAAGAAGAGAAATGACGTCAAAGATAGGTTGTTGACATCTGTTGTCGCTTCGTTCGCTACTTATCTCATCTCTCTGCAAAGGACGCGCTCTCGCTCCGCCGCCATCGACATGGCCATGGCACCCTTCGCCATCGTCTCTCTCCTCTCCTCCGACGCATACCTCCCCGGAGCACTCTCTCAGGTCGCTGCTCTCCGCGAACTCCACCCTGACCCCCCTGTCGCACCGGAGGTCCCCTTCCAGACCGTCTGTCTGGTCACCCCAGAGACTGTCAATGTCGCATCCATAAAGCGCCTTAGAAAGGTGTATGACCATGTCATTGGCGTCGAGATCCTTGAGCAGGACAACCCTGCCGGCCTCAAACTCCTCGGTACGTTATATATCCGGCGTGTTCCCCGACTATATGCGCGTCACATTGCTCATATGCGGCACACCCACAGGCCGTCCTGACCTCACCACTGTCCTTACAAAATTGCACGTATTTCGTCTCACCCAGTTTTCAAAAATCGTTTTCCTCGATGCAGATGTTCTCCCAATTCGTCCCATATCCCACCTTTTCTCCCTCCCGTTTGAATTCTCAGCTGTCCCAGATGTCGGTTGGCCCGACATTTTTAATTCCGGTGTTCTTGTCCTCACCCCGGGACAAGAAAATTTTGACCAGCTCAACCACCTTATAGCCTCAAAGCCCTCTTGGGATGGCGGCGACCAGGGTCTCCTCAATGAATGGCGAAACGGTGATTGGAATAGGCTCAGTTTCACTTACAACACAACTCCCACTGCGACATATACGTCCGTTCCCCTTCCTCTTTATCTTTACGGCATCTGGCTCATATTCTTTTAGATATGCCCCTGCATATGAACGTTATGGCTCCCAGATCAAGGCTATTCATTTCATTGGTCCCGACAAACCGTGGAATTCTCTTGCCTCTCGCACCCCATTTTCCGGTCGTCAACACGATCCCCCTGATTCTGTCCAACGCGCTTATGATTATGACTCTCTTGTTGATCGATGGTTTGATGTTTACGATCGCCACTACCGCACCCAATCAATCCTTCCGCAAATTCCGTTTGAGGTCCAACGTTATACTGCTGCATGGGATCAACCAACGGAAAACAACCTTCACCCGCCACCTGTGGACGCCCTTGATCTCGATGAACTCAAACGGCTTGCCATTCAAGGCATGAGTGCTTCTACCACCGATACGCGCCTAGGAGAAGGCACATACCAGACTATGCCTCTCGAGGGTCGTGTAGACCTCATGAGACCCAGAAAAGAACTTGAGGATGAAAAACCAACGCAAGCAAATCCCAAAGCTCCCCAACCGCAACTTTACATTCCGCAATCGTTTGATGATTCTGATGATTATTTCCCCGCCGATTCATTTAACTTTGAAGAAGCCCTTTCTACGCCCGTCGCTCGCCATGCCACACTCGGTGACGACCAACCTCGCTGGGAAACCCTGCCAACACCCGGACCGAACGAAGTCCCTCCCAGCCCACGCTTGCGTTTGGTATCTCTTCCACCCACCCCCTCTACTTTGCCGCCATTCCCCAAGACACCTGCAGATTTCTATGAGAGTGAAAGTGAGGCCGAAAATCTTCTTCTTTCTAAACCGGATAGCGTACACCACCTCCACTCCACTCCCTTGGCTCCTGAACTTCAGCAAGAACCGTTGCAACACCATCACCACCCGAATGACCAGGAAGTCAGTAAAACGGCCCCTGCGCGACCAATCTCACCGCCCATAGTGTCATGGAATCCTGCTGTCGAGCCTCCGCCCAATGTAACACCAACACCCAACGCTTTTCCGGCGGACACTTATTTCGCCAATGTTTGGGACCACGCCCCCTCTAGGCAGAACGACCAGCCCCATCCAGGCCCGTCCCCACCGGATTCTGGTGGTTTCTTCCAACCACCTCCACCTTCCATTATTCCAGACACATTGATCAAGCAGGGCCATTATCGTAATGTTACGGGCGAATCCCCCCTGGGTGCCACTCCTAGCCCAGACCGAACAAAAATCAAGACAGTCTTCCCATGGGAGGTAAAGCCTCGCGTCATGCCGGGACGTGTCTTCCCTGATTCGGACGCGCCGCCGCCATCCTTGTTCTTGAGTCCTGGGAGCCAGAGCCAAACATCTACGGCTACACCCAGTACCCCCGAGACCAAAGTCCCGAGTTACCCTGCACGGGCTATACCCTTATCACCGTTGTATGGATTACCGACAACGTTGAATTACGCAAATGCTTGGGATACCATTCCGAGCATACAAAAGTACGCGTCGAAACTCATCAAGCCACCGCCTCCTCCACCTGCAACATTAGCTCCAGCTTTTGAAGATGACACGTACAGGAAGGGGCGAAGGATGAGCCGGGATGAGCGTGCAGAGATGAGCAGTCATGATGGTGATGATGAAGACAATGCGGATGATGACGAGAATGAGCATCTCGCGTCGTCTGGTAATGAATGGGACGACGACAGTGACGGAGAGTCAACGAGGAGACGCTCCAGAAGAGGGTCGATTGTCACTGCGACCGCCCTCAAAAGCAGGAAGAAAGAGTACAAAAATCGGGGGGTGCAGACTTTAACTATCGAGAAGCGTACTCAGGCGGTTCAGGTCGACCCTCCTCCGAAGCCAGAGTACAAACATTCGAAAAGAGGTTCGACGTCGAGTAAGCGCCACTGGGCCCCAGCGACAGGGGCCAGCGTTGTGGCACCAACGATGACCAAGGAGGTAACCCACGGAGGTCATGATTTGTCTCTTTCCCCGCTCTCGCCTCTACGTTCGCAGAGGGAGTTCATTGCTCTCACCAGTTCGGGTGGAACCAAGACCGCTGCGAAAGCGCCTCCTTTGAAACCCACGGCTCGAACCTCGGATTCCTCGACATCGATTTCTATGCCTTCTGGGAACGCTGTCGTGCCATCTCCAGTCATAGTTCCTGCTTCGCACATTGCACCCCCTCCTACATCAACGAAGTCGCCAAAGATATCAACAGCACCCATGGCGCGTCGTTCTTCGAATGACTCATCGCTGGGTTCGCCGGCGTCGTCGTTTGGGCCTGTCTCTCCTACTGAAGGACACCCGGTTGCTTCGGCTATGAGGAAAGCCACCCGTGTCTGGGACCCAGCCCGGGGGGTTGATCTGTTTAAGCGCGGATCCGAGGAGGTCCTTGCCAGGTTCTTGAAAATGGGAGCGTGGGAGGAAGAAATTTGCTGAGCGCAATATCAGCGACCACGGGGTCGGAACGAAGGTTCACGTTAAAAGCCCAGATTTTCAGTTTGATTTTGATTTTGTGGCTCATGTCTATTCGTTTATTCTGAGCAGTCGGTTCATTTCCTCGACTTTACCGTTATTATGTTGAATTCCTTTCTCTTTGCAGCTCTTCTGAATCTCACCAATCCCCATATCCCCTCCCCCTCTACCATTTCCATGTTCTTGTCATATGCGTTTATTCTTTGCGTTCTTCTCAAAACATCAGGCTTTCTTATCATCATACCATACCCACTTGAGCAACCCAACATTCCTTTCCTTTTTTTTTTGACCTGACGCACTGGTTTCCCGCTATCACAGTAGAGTGAAACATGTTGTTTCTGTCGATGTATGCACTTCTTTGTAGTATCAATGAAGCGGCCTTCCCCTCCATCATCATCCTCAAGCACCCAATGGGAGCGGCGCCTATTACGTAAAACTCGTCATTACGCAAATGACGTCATGCGGGGTTGGGCATAAAAGGCAGAGATGGTAGAATATCCACCTCCATTCACCATGTCTAATCTAAGCCAAATTTTCAACGTTGACGAAGTTACTGGTAAAGAGTGAGTGCTGTCGTCGCTTTCTTTAGTACACTTGAAATTTATATCCCTTGTCCATGTAGGCATTCAGCGCTCGAAACAACTGTTGCCGAGGCGCGCATTGAAGCACCCAATGCTCTTGTTGCCCACCAAATCGAGGTAAATGCCGAGGAGGCTCACGACGCGGCGGAACATGCTGCTTCCGTTGCAAAGGTGCGTACCATCACCCCATTGTTCATTTCCTGTAGATAATGGCGGCCCGTGCTAACAAGGGTGGGCATTGTGTACAGACAATGGGTACGAAATATACTGGCGAACAAACTACAGCTGCTAAGCAATTTGTTGCCGATGCGTCGAGAACTACGGATGCTGCGGTAGCTGAGGGAAAGAAGGATGTTGACAAAGCGAAGGCTGCTAGTGCGGGGTATGTCGAACAGGCGAAAAACTTGACTAGCACCGCCATAGAAACTGCCCAGGTACAAGTTCAAAGATTCAGCTTGGGTTGTCAATTCCCCCAGCTAACATACTTGATGTGTCTAGGTTTACCTGCCGACAGCAATGGGTGGAAAGCCGGACGATGGGCCTACTGCGTCGAAAACCGGAACAGGTGTCGTCGAATCTGTACGTACCACGGCAACAAACGCGTATACCGCAGCGAAAGAAGCTGTTCAGCCACATATTGAAAAGATCCAAGGTGTGACCCAAGAATATCTGGGGACCGAAGGTACGGCGTCCGGCACTGCAAAGCCGACCCCCGCTTCGTCGACCGGTATTCCTGCCACAAGCGCGCCTTTGGAGAGTGGTCCACACACAATCAGCACTCCGTATCCTTCGAAGGCCACCAAAGTTAGTGGGGCAGATATCGCCTCCAGTGGAGCACCACCCGCTACCAGCCGAAACTGAACCCAACTAATTTCAAGTTGTACACTACTTTACTTTTGTTTACTTATGAAAGAATTGTATTTTTATTGCACCTCTGCGCGTTTTTACGCGGCTCCCCCTGGACACGTGATGGGAATACAATGCAATGTCCTATTTTTAGCCATTCGATAAGGGGGAGCGATCTTGATTCTTCATCGATTCATCAACCATCATGGTGGGCGATATGATTTATGGCTACAGCAAAACCTAAATGTCTTATAGGATTCCTTCTTAAATCTCGCTAAGCAAGGTTATAGTGCATACCAGGATTCGCAAAGTATGCTCGCAAGCCGCGCATTAGAGATTTCATCTGAAGGTCACTGAATTTCTTCATCGCAGCCGACGTTTCCAAGACTGGAGGCCAGGAATATAACTCTCCCCATCACTCCGGGCAGAACACTCATAATGAAGGTCCACGAAGTTAGTGACATCCATTTCCGAGACTCGAGATCTCACCCGCTCACGTTGCGCTCACACTGACTCACTGGCTGGGTAACAGTTGATAACGATGAGGCCATCCGCCATGCCACAGAACATGGGTCTGGGGACTCTGATCTCTTCTCCGGTGCCTTGAGTTTCTTAACTGACAACAAGGCGTGTTCGATTCTCGCCCCTGTCCCTCTGAGAACTAACGCTTTCTTCAATATTAAAATAGTCAAAGCATACCGAGCCCATCGACGAGGAGGGTGTCACCCGTGCGCACAACAAAGTCTACAATGAAGGGGAACCAGGTACTGCCAGTGGCCTGAGCGCATCCGCTATGGGCAGTGCCGCAGCCCTTCAGGTACGTTCGTCCCAATAATGATTGATCACAGCGTGAATAATTGCTGTAAAACACTGATTATCCTATGGATTCATATTTACAGGTCCTCAAGAAATTCACTTCAGGAAATACAGGCTCTTCGGCATCCGGTGGATCGCAGACCCAGCTCATTAGCATGGCGATGGCAGAGGCAACAAAGTTGTTTGATAAATCTGGAGGCGCCGCGTCAGGCAACAAGCAGGATGCGGTCAATGGTGCCGCAATGACTGTGATGAAGCTCCTGGTCCAATCGAAATTCAGCGGTGCTGTTGGTGGGGGGAATTCAGGCGGTCTGGGAAGCTTGATGTCACTTGTGGGTGATCCTTCATTGTATCTATACTCTTTTAATCATTCATGGATTTCAGGCTAAACTAATTTAACATGCCTCAACGGAATGTGTGCGGCAATTTCACGAACCTTTGTATGTTAAATAGGTTTGTGTATACATGAAAGTATGAAATGATAGTTGTTAAGGATATTTATGAGTCCGTCTTCTGAGACTCGGACACTCGAACAGCTAGTGCAGGGAGATATCATTGATATCACCGCGAACATCAGGAAAACATCCTATGCGTCTTCAACATCTTTGGCTCCAGGAAGGTGTCTTTGGTACCTTCGGCTTTAGGAAACAAATGTAGAATTACCCACCTTGGTTTTTTTTTATAACCTATTCTTTAGAGCTCTTCGGGCTTTCAGGAATTTTGAACATGTCATACATATATACTACTTTTGCCTATATTTTTGAATCAGATTGATCAGATTGATCAGACTGCCAGTTTGCTCCAAATCAACTTTTCAGATGGGCATTTCAAGATTTCGAATTGGGTTCCAGTGGTGATAATACAGTCTTGGTTTGTTTACTCGGACTACATAAGAGTAAAATAATATGCGAAACAGATGAACACAAAAACAATAAAAAAGATGAATCAAGGGTATCGAGCGCGATTGTCAGCAATGTACTTGAGAAACGGTGGGTGGGAACATGGATGATAAATCATAGAGTGGGTTGTGCGAAACGTCTTTCTGCAACGTCGAAGGAAAGAAAAGATTAGGGGTATCATAAGCCATATTGTTAAAAAGTTGGGACGGTTCGGGCCCGAAGAGGTCCAGGAATTGATAATCATGATCAGCGAACAGAGGATTCTGCTCTTGCTGGTTCGGAGACAAAGGCGGGGTTGCAGGTTCTGCCGACGATCCACTGGACGAGGAGGAGGATCTACTTTGGGAAGATGCCCCAGAACTGAAGGAACATGTCCGGGAAGCGAAGGCAGAGAAAGCGTCTGGCCATTCCGAAGCACGGTTGGTAGATAACGCAGAAGGAGTGCGTTTAGAGAAGGGCGCAAACTTTCGAGGTTTGCGAGCATTTGGGGGCGGTGAGACTGGAGGTGGAAATGATGAATTTGTGGGAGGGTGTGATCCTGGAGCAAGGGGGGTAGAGGGTCTAGATGACGAGCGCACGTAGGGAGTACGAATTAGAGCTGGATGGGGAGCTGGCGCTGGAACGACCACCATGGGAGCAAGTGATAGTTTCTTACGGCCCTTGACACTCTGTGAGTGCTGGGTGTCGGACTTCTTTCGAGACCCAGCCCGAAGGTGTAACTTTGATGAAAACATGGAGATAAATTCATCCATATCAGGAACGGCTGTCTGAACTCTGTTTTGAGCTGGAGTTCGCATCCATATTGGAGGAGGGAATATAAAATTTCCATTTATATTAGGAAAAGGATCAGTTGTCAAATTTGGGGGATAGGTGGTTGGGAACGCGTGGGGTGGGGCGACTTGGCTGAATAAACAAGGAGCAAACGGAGAGGGAGTTGTCTAGGGGTGCGATTCAGAAGATAAAAAGAAGATCAAGAGCTGGAATCCTACGGATGTTTCGTCTTCCGATAGATCATCTCTTGATTCGTTATCAATAGGAGGGTTCATTGCGCAATCCGTAGCGGATACAAAGGGAATGCATTCGTTGAGAGATTCAAGATTTAACTGTGGTTGGCACTGGCCACTGGGCTTCTTGACGAGCTTCCCTTCCTTCTTAGCACGAGCACGATGGTTTTGAAACTATTATCAAGTTTGGTTTAGTATACTGAACGATATGCAGGAAGCTTACCCAAACTTCGATTTGTCGCGTCGTCATCATTGATTTTCTAGCCAAAAGCTTGCGATCCGGCAAGGAGGGATATGCGTTTTGCTCGAAATACAACTCCAAAAGTGGAGTAAATTCCTATGGCATTGGGTCATAACAAGTTTCTAAGACGAGGTTGTACTCACATTATTGAAGGGAGCTTTGGAACTTTTCAAGATATCATTTTGTTTCCATGGTACAGAGAGGATTTGCTCCGTAATTGTTGGGAGAAAGCTGGTGTACGTCTTTTGATATGCAAAGCGCATGTGCTCAATCACACGGGTGAGGAGGTGGAGATCTTGGAAATGAGGCAATGAAGCCAAATTACGACAGACGTGTTGGAAGTTGAGGGAGTGGACGTTTTGGTAATTAAGCACCAATTCCGATATTTTGCGATAAGCTCCAGAGTATCCAGCCTCACTTAGTCCTAGAGTTCTAAGGGCGGCAGAAAGGTCACTGGGAAAGGGGAGATCGAGAGCTGGGATGGAAATGTTGCAGTTACTGGAGATAACCTTGTTGGTTTCCTTTGGAAGTCTCGATTGGGTGAGTGACTGCATGTTTTCTGCGGCATTCCGTATTGCGAGAAGCGAGCGTAGCATCTTTTGGTTATGCATTGAGGGTGGGGGGAGGGGGACAGTAGCACACATGAGTTGCAATGGCAGAGAGCGGCTTCGCAGTCTGAAAGGGAACAATGCTTAGGTAAGGACAATGCGGAGTTTAAATTTGACAATGAGGGGTACGAATTATCAGCATTACCACTCAATCATTCCTCCCATTCTCGCGACTGTGGCTCCTACACGACTCGCGATGTCGCTGTATACCTCGACTGTGGACAACTCTATTCGAACAAGTTTGCTGTCTCTCCAGAGCTCCTTTTTCCAATCTCTCCATGGTGGCGCAGAAGCGCTAGCCGCTTTCGACCACGAATTGACTAGTTTCCAAGAAGCAGTCAGTCGGTCTGAACCACATCTCGAGGAAGAAACACGACTGTTGATTTACTCCTTTGTCCAAACGAGCGATGCAGTGATACCAAGCCTCATTGACCTCGACATTGCCAGTGAAAAGATCATTCAAGAGGAAGGCGACAAGTTTAACAAGCTTATCGATGGATTGTCGTTGGATGATCCATACACAGGTCTATTCCCCCTTCCCTTTTGAGATGCGTACCATTCTAATTTCTTGTTGATTGCAACACTAGAAACATTTCCACCCTACATTCAACCCGCATATATCTGGGTTTTGAATAATCTCCATAATCCTTACCCCTCGAAGGAAACGCGCACACTCCTGTCTAAACAGGCTAGCACACCCCAGAAAGATATAGATTCCTGGTTTACTGACGTTCGCAAGCGAATTGGTTGGAATTCTTTACGTAAAAAACATTTCGCCACGCGGAAGGATATGATCGCTGCTGCCACTCGATTCTTCAAACCTTCCTCCCCACAGCTCGACCACAGTAGCGGACCCGACGAAGTCACCCATTTTGATGAGGAATTTGCTCTTTTGGAAGATAGAGCGAAAAATCTGTATTCAAGGAGGTTTTCGGCAAGCACTCTTGCCAACGAACTTGCCGCGATGAAGGATGTAACACCAGAAGCCAACTCTGCTGGTCAGGGAAATTTGGCGCGACAAATGTCAAATCAGGAAATTGAAACCATCCCTAATTCACCGTATACCTCTCCAGAGTTCGTTTCACCTTCCTCTCTGACCTTTTCGTCACCATCACCGCCCCCATCGTCATCGCAGCCTTCATCGCAAGGCAGAAAGCGCCGCCAATCCGATTCTGATTCCAACTCAGGTATTGAAACTCGACCTTGCAAACGGACAAGGTCTGTTATTCTAGATCTTATTTCTTTTTATTTCTTGGAACTGACCTACAACATTTAGAAACAATACCTCTGTGGATCCGAGGGGACATTCTCCCCTGCCTTCGACCCAAAGTGATGCGAAGCAACACTCACCATCCCCTCTCGATTCTTCTCCCTCAACTCTCCTAATAAACTCTACTCCCATTTCGGAAGGCTCCCGCAAACGCAAACGACAGTCTTCAGACTCAGATTCAGAAGATGATCAGGGTCTGATGAAGCGAGCGCATTGCACACCGTCATTCCCCTCTAACTCTTTAATGGAACCTCTGCCTTCCGGGTCATCGAATTTTGTCGATCTTGATCAGTGGATTAAATCTCTTGGTGGCGAGGGCATAGAACTCGGTCATACAATCCCAGAGCCTGTCTACGAAACGTGCTCACAGACAGCTGCTGACGAAATCCATTTTCATCGCTATGCCTCATCTTCTCCCTCCAGTTCTGTGTCATCGCTAGGGCCATCTACACCACCTGATTATAACTCCTCTGGTGAGTTGTATCCACAATCCAATTGGATACAAGCTCATTTAGCATCCCAGATTCCCCTGCTGCATCACATCAGTCTCTTCCTTGGCCCGAACCACCTTTACTGACGAAGGTGCAAGGTTACGATGGCTCAGCAGATATCACCTCGGAATTACTATCAACGAATTGGTCCGAGGAAGGCTTTTTGTTTGATTTGGATTCACCCGGCAGTGAGTCGCCCTCGCTATGCATTTTTTTCTGTCCTCCAGCTGACAGTTATAAGTTTTAGACGCGGACTTCCCTTACCAAAACTGGGATTTGGGATTGATTCCTGCGATTTCAGCCAACGACTATTCCATGTCACAAATACGTCCAGGAGTAGTCGACAAATCAATACAGCCGTGGACGAACGAAGAACCCGCAGTGCCGATATCATTTCCTGGACTGTCCAATCAACTTCCACCCCTTACTTCATTCTCGGATAACAGTGATGACACTCCCTTCCCTCAGGTTTTCCAGCACCCCTCGAAGGGCGCCAAAATACGATACCTGCAAACCTTGATAAACGAGGTTCAGAATGTGCGGCTTGAACTTGCCTTATGATTTTCTTCTTTCCTTGCAATACAATTCATCGCTGTCCATAGCTATCCATCCATGCTCTGCCTATTATTAAATAATATCTATGCTTATG
>Ga0307517_10006985_pt1 | contig 16582 bp, 3 predicted proteins | sample 23_EM_MG_FD_194515 | JGI IMG/M metagenome (GOLD analysis project Ga0307517, IMG submission 194515) | Populus trichocarpa ectomycorrhiza microbial communities from riparian zone in the Pacific Northwest, United States - 23_EM | ecosystem: Host-associated > Plants > Roots > Unclassified | place... | reverse complement strand
GCGGCAATATCTTTTAACAACTAATTCATGAAGCATTGCATAGAAGGGCAGGCTGCGCCTCGCGCAAAAGGTTCTGGACACGTGTCTTGTACTGGTTGATTTGGACCCACTTCACTTCAATCAATAAAGTGATATCATTGAGACTGGTTGACACGTATATCATTTCTATTACTTTTCCGGAATAAGTTTTTATTTATTTATACTGTGCGAGCAGGGCCGTACACGTGTTGGTATTGTTTTCCAAGGTGACTCTCCATTTACCTCCTCTCTCTTTTTAACAAAAATTATTTATTTATTTTGGATCACTCTTAGTATTATTTGGAATTTGAATATTAAGAAAATAAAAAATAAAAAAAACTTATCATCAGCACACCAGCTGAGATATAGACGGTTTACCTTATCATCAGTAATAGCATTAAGATAAATAAAAAATATTAAAATTTAAGATTTAATTGTGACAAAAATATATTAGACAATCAGAAAGGAAGGGACCTTTTCCCAAGAACGAAAAAAAGAGAGAGAGAAAATGCAAAGGGAGGGACCCTTTGCCGGCATCACTTGATATTTTCTCTGTGGGTTGACGCCTTCGTCAAATGCTGCCGCTGCTTGATTGAGGACCATCTGGTGTTGCTTGCGTTCTCAACTGCTGCTTGTATTTCCCAGAAGGAGGCGGCGTTCTCATTATTTCTAATTTAGTCTTTGAGATTCTCTTGGTCGTGGGATTTCTTGTGAATGTGATCAATATAATGTAGAAAATTGATTGTGATGTGTAATAACTAGAACGCGTAATGCGAGATCCCTGGGCCTTCAAATTTCAAACCTGCGGTGCGGTGAGAACTGAGAAGTTTCGCTTGGATGGCGCAAAAAAAAGAAGAAAAAGAATGGTATATTAATTGTCATTGTTATTTTGAGAATGGTTTGTTCTTGAGCATGGGATTCGAATCGGCTGTGAGATTTTCAAGATGTCAAACACTATCCTAAACCCATTTCCCATTAAGAGTGTACCCGGCAGTTTAATGATGTGTGATTGAAAACGCGTTTTAATTTAATTATAATTTTAAAAATATTTGTTTAATTAGAACACGTTACAATTTTATATAGATTTTATTACAAATTCTTTCTTTAATTTTTTTTTATTAAAAAACTATAATTTATAGTTTTTTTAAATCTATTTTTTGAGGTTATTTAATTGGTATAATTTTCTTCTACCTGTTACCACTTTTGTAGTTTTGAAAATGGTGTTTGGTTTTAATCATGGGATTTGGATCAGGTGTAAAATTCTCAGATTGCAAACGCTATCCTAAATGATTAACCTGCATGATTAACAGGATGTTTAAAAATATAATAATAATAATTTTTTAAAGTCTTTTTAATTCTAAAATGAATTAAAATAATATTTTTTAATTTTTTAAAAATTATTTTTAATATTAGAATATCAAAATAATCTAAAAATATAAAAAAATAATTTTAAATAAAAAAACATAAAACATTAAAACACGAAACGCGGTAATTAAATAACTCAGGTGTGGCCGACAACACCGTTAACCTGGGATATTAACACGACCTAGCTAGCTAGCTACCTTATCATTAAAGTTTGCTATTATTAATAACACCGTTAAATTATTTAATAATGCTGGTGTGTCTTTGCACCGTTAAATTATTTAATAATGCTGGTGTGTCTTTGCACCGTTAAATTATTTAATAACACCGTTAAATTATTTAATTAAAAGACGAGCACTGCACCTCGGAGAATATCCAAGTGAGGTTGAGAGTTTCTATATATTTCCACATCAATGTAAATACCACCGGTTATATTATATATTATATTAAAAAAAAAAACTAAAATAGATGGTGAATTCACTGTTCCCCATCACTTTACCTTGGAAAAAAATAAGAACCCTTTTTACTCGGAAGTTGAGAGCATGATTGTCCTTTTATGATGACGAGTTTTTGATATTTTTAAATTGATCAAGGATATGATAGGTATTTACTTTAAAATTATACAATAAATTATTATAAATACCCTTAAGATTATTATATTATTTGATATGAGGGGTAGATTTGTATTTTTACTTGTAAAATACATAATAAAATAACTAATTTAACCTTATATACAAAAATATTCTGGTTGGCTGGGAGGTGTGTTTTTATTTTATCCTTTTTATTTGCATAATAAAAATACTTCATTGCCCTTGGATTTTAATTTTTTATGCCTTGGATTTGAGAGTATTTTGATTATTGTATTATTAGTTTTTGTTATTGTTATTGGATAAAGTGATTATTAGTTTTATTTTTTAATAAATTAAAGGGATTTAAAAAAAAAAAAAACATTAGCGCGTGCTGGGAACACATTAGTGTATCAAGTGCTCCACCGTTTTTGGATGACAAGTGGCTGATTTCGGCAACCAAAATTACCATTTTGAGGCGTCTTTAGATTTGTCTTGATGTCTCCTTTAAGTATAAGCAGCTCGTGTAGAAAATAGAGATCCGGTTTGACTTTGACTGTCTTTTTTTTCTCTTCCTTTTTCCTCTCTCTCCTTCGATTTTTGCTCCTTGTCCTGCAATTTTAAAATCAGCCCCTTGATTTCTTTTTGTTTTTTATTTTGTTCCTAATCTTTTGGTTGATATTTGTTTTTATTTCAGATAATTTATGAAAAATCAAAATTTGTTCCAGTTTCAATTTCAATTTCATTTGATTTTTTTTTTACTTCTCTTTATTTTTTATTTAGTCCATGATCTTTTGGTTGATATTTCTTTTATTTGAAATAACTTGTGAGAATTGAATTTTTTTCAATTTCATCCTCATTTGTTTTTTTAAATTTATCTTATTTAGTCCCCGGTCTCTTAGTTGATATTTTTTTTATTTGAAATAGCTCGTGAAAATTGAATTTTTTTCAATTCCATCCTCATTTGATTTTTTAAATTTGTTTTATTTAGTCCCCGGTCTTTTAATTGTTATTTATGTCATCTGAGATAATTTTTATAGTATAACTTTTTCGACGATTTCACCTTCGATCATTTTTTTCCTATAAGATTTTGTCTTTATTCTTTTGATTTTTTTTCTCGCTAATTTTTTTTAGTTTTGTGTTTTTTTACACTCAATTCTACCCTTCAACATTAAGTTGATTTGGATTTGAGCTTTTTAGTTAATCCCATTTTAGAGTTCCATGGATTTCAGTTTGGAAAGTTAACGCAACTTAAGGATGTTCGCTAGGAGTTGCTTTTTATTTTTATCATTATTTTAAGCTAATATTTTTTTTCCAGATTTTATCCTCTGATATTTAGTTTATCAGAGATTATGCTCAATTTTTTTTATATGCTTCTACATCTTTTTTTTTTATTTGGTTAGGTTATTTGGGGTCGCTTTATGTTTTTTCCTTTGATAGATATATTTTCTCAAAACAATTTTTTTCTTTAATTGAATATAATTGAGTGATTGATTGGATATAGACGGATACTCACATCATTGTGTTTTATTCAATTTACTTTTATAGGGTATTATTTTAGCGAACCATGTAGCTTCTTTTGATGTCATCTTGCATTCTTTTGCAGTGAAGTTTGAACCAACTTAGCAAGTTCTTTTGGTTGTGAGCGAAGCCTACAGTCAAGTGACAATGGATCTCCAACAATCTTTTCTTTCTTCTTCTTGCAGGTATGATATCGATGACTCATTTTTTTGTTTATTATTTTCAGGTGTTTTCTTTATGGTTCGTTTTCTATTGTTGCCTTTTATTTAAATCATATTATTAAACTTTCCAATCTTATTGGATACATATAGTCAAGTTAATGATCCAAGTATCAAGTTCTTCTTGCTTCTTTCAAAACATTATCGATCCACGACATAACGCGAGAAATTCACATGAGCTTGCTAGTTTTTTTTTCCTCTTTTTTTTAAACTCATATTTTTTCAATTTCATACCCTTCAACATTTATTTATTTCTTAAATTCCATCTCAATTATTTAATCGAAACCAAGGTTAGTTGAAACCTAGACAAGACCCAGTTGGTAACAGAATAAGAGAAGGAAAAACAAAAAGGCAAATTGTCTAATTGAGTTAACTCATTGTTATCGTGTCCATTACCTAGGTCATGTATTTTGCGGGTTAACACAGGTCAACATAATGTGTCGTCACCTTTTCATTTCACTCTTTGATTTTTTTTTTTGCAATTTAATCCTTTGACATCCCGTCGTTTTACGATGACAACGATAATTGTTTTTTTTTTTAAACCATATCACCATTAGAATAGGGTGATTAGCTTGCTTTTGATCCATTAGGTCAAATAAGCCACACTAATATTTTTTTAAAAATTTATTAATGCATATAATAATCATATAATTTTATCTTGTCAAGGTTTTTACTCTCATTTGAAATATTTTATTGCATGCATAAAAAATAGCAACACTTGAGATTTTTTTAATGCAGTAGTTGGATCTTGACATGGCCCGCAATGAAGTGGGGGCCGGACCTTGTATATTTATAAATGAGCATGTTAAAAAGAATAGGCTTTAAACTAATCCCACATCACTACCAGGCTTGGGACCAGGCCTAGATAGGTAGGTTGTAAGAAATTAGTAGACAACGGGTCGTTTTCATCGCAAAAAGACATAAAAACTCCCATCTCAACATTATAAACACAAAATTAATATTACAAATTGCTTTTAAATAATCAACACCCAAATTCGATGATAAAACCGTCTAAATTAGTTGTCTACAAGCTTTTTATGAATGACGAGAACTTTTATTTGATGGTGATTTTATCCGATAATTTGGCTAGGTTCCATCATGTTTATGCTCTCTCTTATTTATATTTCTCATTTTTTTTTTTATGATTTTGCTTTAAGATTTTTTATTACGTGATAAAAAGAATGTTCGGATTCAATTACCATCTTCTGTTATCAACACGAAGTCTGTCTTTTCTTTTTTTTACATGATCAAAGGTGGATTATCACTATTAGAATTAAAAATATATATTTTTTCTTAAATTTTCGTTCTATAGACTTAGTTCTTAACATGATGGTCAAGGAGAGATCTCCATCTCAACCATCAAGCGGACCTTTTTCGATTTCACACTCAAAGATATATATATATATCTAGCATGTTATATGCAACTTTTTGTCATGGATGCTGTGGTGGCATGGTGGGTAACTGTGAGTGGAAATTGAGATGGCCCGTAAAGTTGCAATCCATGAAATATAAATATGCAGGCCTGAATACATTGGATCATGACAGTGTAGTCAAGTTGTAACTGAAGGCTTTTGTTTGGAATTTCTGTCGTTGTCAGAAATTCAGTTCGGACACGAAACAAAGTCTAGGACCCAAGGCTACGAAGCATAGCAGCAGGCCAGTTTGTTGGGGTCACTTGCCCTCATCTCTAGAGACTCGAAAAAGCACCAAGCCCTTACTTGCACGATCCTGTGTTCCATGAAACAATCTTTCCAGAGACGACCATTGGACTAAACTGGGTGGTTTAATTTGAAGTCAAATGATGATATACAAGAAGGTTTTAACGAGCACTCATGCCTTTGTTCAGATGTTCTTGTGAAGCATTCATGGCTACAGTCAGGTAAAATGGATTTAAATCAAACAACATGTTTGCTTAAAACTCATGGTCCCTTGTGGGAAACGAAATTTACTTAAGCTAATCATATTGATGTCCCTTAAATGAACACGTGCATCCACATTCTCATGCTTTGATTCCACCAAAAATCAAGAGGGGAAGATGAAGATAAATGAAGGTGAATCCTATACAGTAGTTGCAGGCACAACAATGCATATTTTCTTGGGGGAGGGTCAGCGTACGTACAGCTAGCTAGAGGCCCCTCAACCCGAGCTAGTAGTGCCTTGGATTCCCCTCCGAGATATGCCCACTTTACAGGAGGTTAAAGCCACAACTTTACAGCCATCAATCATCATACATATATCTCTGCAGTGATTGCCGCACAAAAGTATAGGAAAGAATGGTACGCAGCTATGAAGCTGAGAGAACGTGGAGGAGGAAGAGGATATGCTTAACTTAGGAGGCTGAGTTTTGGAAAACAAGGGGTCCAAATGAGCTGCTTATGGAGACCCATGATATTAATTTTAACACATTTTGCGCAGGCAAAAGTCGTTGGAGATCAGCTAGCAAAAAAGCACTCAAACAGTACATTAATTCATAATATTACAAGAACTTGGTATCCCTCACAAGTTAGTATTGAAAAAAATGACCATTACAAATGTATCTGGGCTACTTTGTTTAGGAGATGAGGTGCAATGGCAACAAGTCACTATATACTTGTCTTGGAAGGATCAGATTCTCGTTTCTGTCTCCAGAGAATATAGTCTTTACCCTCAAGAAAGCTGAAGATACAACAATTCTTATCCAATCCACGAAGGGAGAAAAGAAGAGAATATTTAGGAGATTATCCTCCGAGGGCCAGCTTAAAGGAAGAATACAGAATTGAGGAGGGCGTGGTGGTCACTAAATTAAAAGCCATTGGGAGTTGAAACCATACATATGCCATTGCCTGCCCACCCGCACATGCTGTCTGTGCCCATATGCCCCCACTCCCAAGACTCCTTTAATTTTTCATTTCATCATCCCATTCTATCTTAGCCCCATCACTGAAAACTCCCAAAAAAGCCTGTCTACACAGAAATATTTGACATTAAAAAGCAGCATTAATTTATATCTGTAGTTAGGTAATCAAGCCACTTAACTATATTTGTTTCTTTATGGTCACACTATATGCCATGTAATATGTTGATCATCTCCCTTCTCTCTGTTTTTTTTCTCTCCCCCTTCTATGCTGCCACTTGTAAATCAACTTCATCTACGAAGGTGGGGCTAGAGTGCTAGGATGTTGAGATGCCAAGGCTGTGTATTGAAGGTGCCTTGGACAGGTGATCAAGTGGTCATTACGGAGTCCGCCTGCTTGCATGAATGAATGGATGACAGTTGGACCAACAAATCTAAACCCTCTCTTCACCATGTCTTTGCTTATGGTTTCTGATTTTGAGGTCTTCACAGGGATCTTTTGGCATGATTTGTATTGGGTGAAGATAGGTTTGTGATTAACATATTCCCACAAGTACTTGTCAAATGACCCAAATTCCCTTTTAACCTGTAAAATTAAATTAAAATTAATCAGGATAATTTACACAGTAAAGTCTCTCAATCATGTCTATTGACTTTGTAACAAAGCAAGTATTTATACATCCATACATAGTTTCAAACGCAAAGGCAAACTGTGGTTAGTGTTATTAGGTCCACCTGTTCAATTTTTAAATGATTCTTAAGACTGTTACTTAACTATTAAATCAATCCCAACCTAAGATCTTTTCTAGAAGAACCTTAATTATGCATATTTCTTATCGAATGAGAATGTCATTGGTGAAGTAAGATGTTTGATTCCATCAGTATAGTAAAAAGTTCAGAGGCTGAAATGACTGTTAAGAAATAATGAACAAGTGACGAAAGCTATGTTGCATCACCTCCATAATCTTATTAGAGTTGTCTACCACTCCTCGAACTTGGCTTGTGTCTATGCCATACTCAGCACTGATTGATGCTATTTTCTTTTCAGTGAATTTGGCAACAACTTCTGCATCAAACCCTGAAAAGGCCTCCCTGCAGTAGACATCAATGTCCAAAAAGAAAGAAAAAAAACCATTTAATCACAATTTCTCTGTCAATTAACTCAACGCAACCAATTCTATTTTTTTCCCTCGTTGAAAGCACACACCTGAATGCCTCTCTTTTCTTCAAGACTGAAGTCCAATCTGATCCAACTTGTGCACCAGTCAGTACTAGCAATTCAAACAGCATCCTGCATAAAAAGATCAGTCCTCTAGTTTCATGATTCATGAGTGCCATCATATACATTGTGTATGAGTGAAGAGAACTTACTTATCATCATGGACAGGAACGCCCCATTCTTCATCATGGTAAGCAACATAGATAGGATCTGGTGAAACATAAGTATAGACTGAACACTTTAGTTACTTTTTTTTTGTACCCTTTAATTGCATAGAAAGGTTAACTCAATCAAATGGAATATCAGTGATTCGTTTGATACCTGAATTAGGAGTGATAAAACTACATCTCTTTTCCTCTCGAGAGATGGTATTTGTAGCCGGAGAATCAGCAGGAACAACTTTCCCATGATACTTAGCAGGCTTTGTTCTCCCATAATGAGCAATTCGCATTTTTCTTTGTTCTTGCATAACAGCAACATGTTCCCTCCTAGCAGCCGCTATGCTGCCTGGAGACTCAACTAACAAAGAGGAGTGTTTCATAGCAAAAGGGTCAACAGAATGTGGAACTCCTACAGTGCTAGATTTCCTCGACTTCTTTACCAAACTAGCTGTCACTTTTGTTGTGCTACGTGGTGTCCAAACCTTTTCAGCACTAGTATTTAACCCGTCAGGATCATTTCCTCTCTTAACTGCTGGAGGCACAGGTGATTTCAATTTGGGAGAGATAGGGGGGGACAGTCCTGAAGGCTGCTTAGTTTTAGTACCTGCGGCATTACCAGCTGGTTGCATTAATGGTATAGGTGGTACTGCAGCTGGTTCCTGAGTAGGAGACTTTGCAGGTGAGTTCTTTTTAAGTGAATTGCGTCTTTCCAAGCTAGGAACTTGATTGGATTTTGGCTGAAGGACCGGGCGGCCATTAATCTTAGCAATAGGAGTAGCAATATTATTAGCACTTCGGTGCAGCCTAAATTTAAAGGAACACATAGTGAATATGTGCTTTGTATGGACAGCAAAAACAGAGGAGAGTGAATGATTTGGGTGCAAGAAATTATTGAGTGAGATGAGAGATGGGCAATGGAGATCGAAGGCGAAGGACTTAAGGAGGGTTTGGGAAGGATGTGGGGTTTATAAACTGGGAAGTGGGGACAGAGCAGAGGGAGTGGTAACATGGGTGGGTTGGGGTCTGCCATACATTTTGTGAGGGGTATTGCTTTTGGGGTAATATGCGAGCACAAAGATGACAATGACTCCACGGTCTAGATTAGAGTTGTTAATATTTCTCTCAAGAAAAAATGAAAGTGTGGGGATGGTGGTAGTGCCAATGCCAGCCTTCACATGGACCCTCAAATTGGGAATTTTTTTTTAAAAACAATATCACAGTAAACTAAAAAGAATTAGCAAATTAATATAGGTTCAAAAAGATTGAATGAAATAGTACAATTTGATCATATTTCGTTTCAGAAGTGCGACATGGTCAAACTCTATTCATTTACATCAATCGGTCGACCGTTTGGATCTAGTTGTATTAACCGGTTAACCATTTCACATAAAAACCATATTTTTATGAAGTTTTTTCTTTAAATATGTTTTATGAGTCAAAATATACATCTTTATTCAATTTAGTAACTAAAAAATAGACTCCAATTAAAATATCAAAAAATTATTGTTTATATGGTATGCGTGATTCTGAGTAGTCAGGTGTAAATATGCCATAACTAAATGAGAATTTGCCCCAAACAGATTACATGGATGACCTAACATATGCATTTATAGATCAATGTGACAGGTCTAGACTCAAGAGAAGGTTTGGCCGCGTTAAACTAGAATAACAGATTATAACAACTCAAATTTTTTTTGATCCGACTGTTGGATTGCACTCAAATTTTTACAGGAATTTTCGAAAGCCATTTTCCCTATAGTAACCACTGCTTCACCACGCAAACTATTGGATCTTTATATATCAAAAATCTTGCCGAGTCTCCTTGTTTTGATAGTTTTGAGATTTTCCTTTTATTTTTAGAACCGGTCAACCGAATGAGCCATAAATAGCACAATTTTACCATGTTGTATAATTTGACCATATCCCGCTTCTAAAGTATGACATGGTCAAACTATGCTAATTCGCAAAATCTTTTTGAATCTATATCAATTCAATATTTTTTTTTAATTTATTGTACTAATTTCCTAATTTATCCCTTAAATTGCCTCTTCTTTTTGTGCCTTTACTGCTCAATAGTCCACGATCTCTTCCCTAATCCCAAGTTGGAGTGAGGATCAATGAGAGAATCATTGCTCTCTTGAGCTTGCTGGAATTCTCAAGTACAAGGATATTTGGTTTTGGTATGATATTAGCTTAAGTTTAGTTGTTGAACTAATCAAATTAAAGTGGCTAAAATCTTCTGGGACCTTGTTTTATGGTTATGGCAGATCTTGTTGTCATCTTTGTTTAGAACAGCTTGTCTTATTTTAATCGTTATCTTTTTGAGACGATGAGTATTCATGTCAAATGGTCCCAAATCTCAATTGTGAGACAATGGACCATCTTCATTGAACTTGAAGACTTATTATTATTTTCTTGAACAATTTGAACTTCAAGACTTTGGATCATAAACCCTTGAGTGTTTTAATTAATAAATGATTGAATTTATTTAATACTATTTAGCAGGGAGTCAACTTGCTGTGTGTGTGTGTATATAAACATAGTTGAAGAGAGAATATGTTCAACTATCTTAGGCTATACAAAAATCTTTGATGGTATATCCACATTTCCACAAACATTATTGCTAAAAAACATGACTTCCAAGTTAATTTTTACTTGATTTTTAATCAATGGTGTCATTGATATAGATGCACGAGGAATGGATTAGTGGGGTCAGAGGTCTTTCTTTCTCATCAGAGAAATATTATACTTCAGTACTGACCAGGGAAGCTCACACATTGAACAATATTTGTCAAAATTGGCACCAGATAACCATGTGACTTGAGGCTGTAGTAACAATGAAATGAATTTAAGAGCGAACCATGAGCAAGATTTTGGATAGAATATTGCTCCACATAGATTTGGATTGCTTTAATAGCCAAAAACAATCTAGTGACATCGGTTGTTTGTAAAATAATTTGAACCTGAATGCACAATATGATCGTGGAAGCTCTAAACCTAAGTAATTGGTGAAGAAAATGAAGATGTTGCTAGTGATTTGGGCTATATTTTAATATAGAGACAGCTCCTTTATACATGTCCAACTTAGATGGATGAATCAAAACCTGAAGAAGTTTTTAATTTTTTTGCCTGTCCTTGATAAGAAGAACATCATGGATAGGATTTGGGACACACTGACGCGAAAGGGTTCACGCGGAGGGCTGTGGATCCCAGTGATTAGGGCTGCTTTAATAGCAATCAACACTCTAGAACCACCATTGATGCCCAATCTACATCTTGGAGCTTTCAAGCAATTGTTAACAGCGCACATGACTTGAGCAATGATAAGGCTAGGATCATTAACGACAAAAATTGATGCTTAGATATCATCTACAGTTTATTTTGTTGGGTCAATTACATGATTGGCCCGAACATCTGTGTCCTCTACAGTGTATTCTGTAGGTAGAACTTCAAACACAATCCTTCGAGGGTCATACGCAACAATATATATGTATGTATACATACTGTGAAACCAATACGGAATTTGTTAAAAGTGTTATGTGTGTTTGACTTCTGAAACAAAAACGAAGCAAGATGGTAATACAGTGCAACGTATTTATGACAATGATTATAATAAAATCATATTTTACGACCTCATGAAAGCAGAAATGCGTACATATATTTTTCAGTGGGATTGGTAGGGTTCTAATGATATAGAAATCCCTTTTTTCCCCAGCGTTTCTTGAATACATAAATGAAGGAACAAAAAAGATATTCAAGTAAAATCTCAGTCAAAATAGCTATAATTCCGTGGCAATGAATTTAGGTTTTTTGTAAATTAAACTGATGAATAGAACATGAGCGTATATATAAAAGCATCTTGAGGCTTCTCTCTATTAGCTTAACATATATCTGGGATGATTTGGTATATTTATTTACAAATTCCTTGTAGCCATCTCGGTTGAAATGTGATTAGAGGAGGAACAAATCATGTGCTTCTCTAGCACACTTGCATCAATAACGAGAGACATTTCTCAGACAATTCCATGCGAAAAACGTTATCGACATTTTATACGGTAGGCCGTCTGATTTTCTCATTGATTTGACAAAAAGAGGGTCAATAGTCAATTATATGAACCCCTTCCCCGATTTCTGAAAAAAAAAAAAAAAATTCTGTCTAGTCAAATTCAAAGGATTTATACAGAAAATTATCTTCCTTCTAAAAGAAAATTATTTGGCATCGCAAGTTTGGCCAAATGAAAGATTACATAATCTAGTTGCTCTTTTTTTTTTCTTAACAATAAGTTGCTCTTCTTTTGGCCCACGATATAGGTAGGCACAGGACTGTTCAAACTCATCGATCAGTGACAGTATTGTTTAGATACATGTAAAATTCTATTGCATGTTTCTTTACTGTGATAATTAAACTGTATCAAGGGAAAATATTTCACATGAGATTGCAAGTAGCTTAAACAATATTCTTGATGACAGAATCCTGAAAATTAAGGGACAGAATACTATGAACAGCAGGTAATTAAAAACCTGAATGTTAGATATCTTTATGCCTTGTATAGCTTTGGCATGCAATCGACGATTTCCAAGAATGACATGGAAGACTTTCATGCAGTTTCCATACATTTATCTTATCAGACCTGTTCTATTTCCGAGAAAGTTAATGCCATGGAACCCTTCCATATAGTTTTCATATATTAAGATTAGTTCTTCTTGGTATTGATAAGCACTTTCTTGACGTCTTCTTCAGAGAGAAAACCTTCCAAAATGCATTATTGTACTTCGTGAAAACCAAATGTTGAGTTTTTCTTGTGTCCTTGAGCAATCCGCAACAATTTTGAATTAAAACAGTTGGTCACGGGATCATGAAAAGTGCAACTCAATCTTGTTGCTAAGTAAGCTAATCTATGGTGGGACATCGTCGACATCGACATGCTCTCCAATAATATGTATGACGATGCCCACCAAAGGAAATTTGGGACACAAAACCTTACAACCTGGGTACTAATTAATTACCCGGAGCTGGTTTCATCTGTTTTATTTCTGTCTCAACATAACAGGGTCTAATTATTTTTAATCCCATGTAATATCTATGAAATTATAGCGCATCTTTTAATTTTTCATCTACATGTACCTGGAATAACTTGATAATTATTTGTTCCCATGCTGAAATTTTGAAGATTTATTCATGGTCTGTTTTCGTTGATCAAGCAATATTTTTGCAGCTCATCTTCTTTCACTGCATGCAAGCCATACTTTAATAATTTAATGTTCAATAATTCCTCTGGAAACTCACATCAAATTCCAATGAAACAGTAACCCAAAAACAAAAGAAAAAACTAAATGAAGATTAGTGCACATAGTCCTGTACTCTTATGAGCTGTAACAAGCCAATCTTGATCCCATTGAAAGGGAAGGGCTAGGTGGCTTTGTCCCATTTGTTTACTCTCCAAGTTAACAGGAGGCCAAAGTGCCCCAAGAGGTCGATAATGGTGCCGGCATCTCTCAGTGTCAGCATTCTGTCTGACAATTACCAAATCATTTACAAAAGAAAATACAGATCAATATAACTGTTGAGGACAGAGACTTATCATATTGTATATTCAAGTGATTTTAGACCCTATATAAAGGGTGCCCTTGGCAACTTCTGAATTCATCGGGACCTTATGTGTACGATCCTTCATCATCATAGTTTTGCTAGGTCATGGCTGTATCTGCAACCAGAATATTTTTGTGCCCCAACAATCTCAAGTTATTTGAGGCCTGAATGTTGTCTATTAACATTATGTCTGGCTCTCCCAATTTATCTTAGAAACGTAGCAATTTAGGTCAATTGTTTTTAATGAATGGCAATGCAAAATATTTGGAATTTGCCAATCATATAGCAGAAAATTCAAAGTGTCCTTCAAATTTAAAAACTGGAACTTAAAAGCAGATTTTATCACAAAAGAACGCGAACATGATTAGTTAGGTTGTCCGATTTCTTGTGGGACCTATTGTTGTGGCCACTTATTATGCCTTGGATTCATATTGAAAATTCCCATCTTTATCCTAATTGAACTTAAACTAGTAACCTCAAATTATCAATAACTAAACCGTGTGGCTTTCTTACATAAACGCATTGTTGACAATAATATTTTCTGAATTCTCAATTTGGTCATGAAATATTTTTGCACAATTGAGCTATTTTTAGTCCAATTAGAACTCAATGGCATATAGAATTCTTAAAATGATGTGGCAATTGTCATAACCAATTTTTAAGTTATTCCACAAATTTATTTTTTCTTCCAAAATAAAAAAAATAAAATAAAAGCTGACAACGTGGAGAAAGCAAATCGGGAAGGATTTCAAACATATAGAAAAATCAAGCTGCAATTTTGGATGAAATTCAAAACCTAATTGTACCCTATTATACCCAAAACCAAAAAAACAATGCAGATTCAATGCCAAATTAAATGATTATCGGACGAATCTGCATAAAAATTAAGTCCAAGAACATAATTAAATTTTTAATAGGCCAATTTGATTTAATCATGGGCCAAATTAAAGATTAATTATGTTTAAGATCTAATTTGGGTCCAATTGAAGGATTTAATTAGGTGTAATGACTTAATTATACTTTAAATTGGTCAAATTAATTTTATTAGGGGCTTAATTGGTGAAAAATTAAGTTTGGGATCCCAATTTGAGCTTAATTGAGAAGATTGGAATTATAAGAGACCAAATTTAATTTTTACCAAGTCAATTGATTGAAATTAGGAGCAAAATCACAAGAAAATTAGAGTTTTGTGGTCAATTAGAGGTTCAATTGAAAAATATCACAACCAAGAATCAATTTGCAAAAGGTGTCAAACTACAGGGGTTCAATTGATTAAAATCGGGGGTGAAATTGAAGAAAATTGAAAGTTTAATGATCAATAATGGGGTAAATGGAAGAAATCTTAGATCAGGGACAAAAATGAAAAAGACGCCGAAATCTAGGGCTAAAATTGAAGTTTTCTAGGGACCAAATTGCATGAAATTTAAAGTTTGAAGCCAATCAAAGGTGTATATGAGATAAATTAGCAATCGAAGGACCAAAATAAACTTTACCAAAACATCATTGTTACTGTTCATCTTCTCTTTTAATTTTATCTGAAATGACAACTCAGGGAGGCTACTTCACAGGTGTATTTAATGCCTTTAACCTCCATCAAATTTGACAACACCTGAATCAAAATGATCACCTGACATCTGACTACACGCCAATGTTGTCCTTTTTGGTTGATTGACACCACAAACGTCATGGTGCCGGTCTAAAAAGGCTAACTCAGATAGCCTTCAACTGACAGATTTGACATTTCATGGTGCCTACTTTAAGCATATGGTTGGGATTCTTCCCAGCAGAACCAAGGGCCAATATTTGACACTATTAAAGACAAAACATCCCTCTTCCACGCCCTATAAATAGGGGTGGATTTCATGGCCTTAGCATCGAGAAATTCAGGTCTAAAGTTGGCAAAAAACTAGCTTTCCTTACTAGTTATTCTGCCATTTTTTTCTCCCTCTCTCCGCCGTTCCAGCCACTAACTACCACCATCCCCCTCACAAGCCAGTAACATGACCGCCAATCGGCTGTCTCCATATCAGGAATCACCACGCTAACTTTTCTCTCTCCTTTGTCAGTTTTTTCTTCTTTCTCCAGCACCAGCAACAACGAACTGCCATGCCAGCTCCTCCACGAACGACTGCCATCAGCCTCTCGTCGACCAGCTCCCAGACCAGCAGCTCCTTCCACACCACGTCAACTTCCCCCTCTCTTCTTCTTCTTCTTCTTCTTCAGGTTTCACTGTCTTTAAACAATGAAACGAGAATTATAATTCACGCACTGTTCATGCATCTTAGTCACTAGGTTGGGCTAGTGACTGAGTTGTGTTGGGCTGGACCTGTCTCGACCTAGCCCAGAACCCAAAAAAGAGATTTGTCGGGCCGACTTCGGTCCATTCTTTCTAGTCAATTCGGCCTAACAAGGATGGGCCCAACCTAGTTGGCCGGTCGGGCCCAGCCCAATATATTTAATTATAATAATTATAATAATATATATTATAAAAAAATGAAAAAATTCCAAAAAAAAATTCAAAAGTCCTTTCAAAAAATTATGATTTTCTCACATGTTTTATTTTTATATCAATTTTGCATAATATCGGGTTGTATATTTACATTGTAAGATACAAATCTGATATTAAAATATCCGATTTTCTTTGAAATATTTATATATATTTTAAAAAAATCTCAAACATTTTAAACTAATTTCTTCTTTAAAAAAACAAAAAAGTTTTGTTTTCACGTATACACCCAAATCCTAAAGGTTTTCGAAGCATGTTTTCATAAAAAAATAAAATAAATAAATATCATAACTAGTTTATGATTATCCATTAGGATTTGGTCAAAATATCAAAAACCCTTTACCAATCATTTTTTTTATATTAAGGTTTAGATGTAAACTTTGATATTTGTGGGGTGTAAAACTACAAAATAAAGTACACCCTTAGATACTAAAAATACATTGTATAAAGTAAATGTGATACTAAAATTTAAACTCTAGAATGGTTAGGATTAAACCCGATTAGGTCGAGACTCTCTCACGAAGGGAGATCTATCTTAGACCTCAGAAAAAGAGCTACGAATAGAAACCCGACCTAGAAAAACAATCA
>Ga0307517_10006984_pt1 | contig 16583 bp, 20 predicted proteins | sample 23_EM_MG_FD_194515 | JGI IMG/M metagenome (GOLD analysis project Ga0307517, IMG submission 194515) | Populus trichocarpa ectomycorrhiza microbial communities from riparian zone in the Pacific Northwest, United States - 23_EM | ecosystem: Host-associated > Plants > Roots > Unclassified | place... | reverse complement strand
CAAAGTACATCGGAATTTCTATCTCCCATAATGGGAATGATTTGTCAGCTCGGTTAAAAAAGTGAGTTGAGCCATCAACCGCTCATTGAGCCATCACCTGAGTTGGCTCGACTCACGGCAACACTAGTTCAGGCGACCTCAATAGCCTGAACTTATTTTCGTTGTCGCTCGATGAGCGAGTAGACCCCAGTTCTTCTCCATTAACCCGGGACTACATTTATAAAGTCAAGGATCTGCTCAACCGGCCTTCAGGCCACCTCCCCCACCGCGCCCCGAACCCGTAACCCAAACAAAATACTTTTTTCATTCGAGGCGGATAGCGGCCCCCCCGGTCGGCTCGTGTTTTGTCAGAAACACTGACGCCCACGACACTCCGAACAACCCGATCACTGATCATCCACATATGTTGTCCGGCGATATTATACACATCATTCCTCCCTCGCAGATAGAATTCCTTTTTATTTCATGTACCAGTCCTTATTTGATACAATGGAACAGAAGCCAGGTTTTTCTCGGTAAGGATCTCCCGGTGAACGAGGGCGGTTTCGAATTCCCACGTTCGCAGCTCTTGCGAGAGTTCGCCGGAACTGATCGGTGATTCTCAAGTTCAGGTTTGAGCCCGATTGACGGTCATGGTCCGTCAAGTAAAGTTAAAGATTGACCGCGGGAGGGACACGGCACCAGATAGTGCATGTCATCGACAAACCTGTTTATGTGTAGTCTATCCGCCTTCGGATGTGGCTTGGCTGAGCTCATGCGGAACGGACGTGATAGGTGACCGGTGACCATCCGTAAGGCTACAACCGTGTGTAGACATAGATAAACGAATGTTCGAGGACCTTTATTGCGGTGCCCTGATGAGTTTCATATGCCCGAGCGAAGCGAGGCAAAGCTTGTATTCAATATCAACATCCAAGGTACGAGTTGTTACATGTTCCGCATCACGCTGTGAACTTAGTTCTGGAAGCTGAAAATGGTAACTACGGGTAGACACCATAGGGATGAAGGATGTGGATCGACGGGTCAACAATCCGTCTATCAAATAACCAGGTCGGGTCGTAAATCCTGAAAGGAAGCACCAACACAAGTCAAAAACTCTCTAGTCCAACCTCCCCCTACCGGGAGAGTCGGGACGGTGATGACCGGCGAAAGAGCTTGCGAAATTTCAACTTCAAGTACTCGAAGGCTGTATGTCTCTTCTGGGGAAGCAGGGAGGGGGGAGGTTTGTAGTTCTGGTTGAGGTGCGGGTAAAGCACTCCTGCATGATCGTCGTTCGGCTCCTCCCGTCGCGGCGGCATAGGGACCCACGGCTCGAGCTGAGGCTCTTCGAGAGGTTTAGGAGTAGTGGCCTCCAGAGGTTCTTCTTGTGGCGGTTCAGTGTACTGAGTGGATGGAATGCTCAGGTGGCTGAACGGTCCAGAGGTAGTTTGTGAGTCGGTGGGAGCCTCCAGAGCGGCATCCGGAAGCGGTTGAAATATTCCACCTGTATCATTACTTGGTGAAGGTTACCGAGAGTCAAAATCTCGAACTCACGATGTTTCATCCAATCCGACATCGACTCTCCAGAGTCCGGAGTGACATACTTGACCTGGACACAAGGCGGCATGACCCCATTCCAGTCAGCTGCCGCTCTCTCAAGGTGTGTCACAAGTTCTGGGACCTTTGGCCGTAAATCCATGTTTCCATCCCAGCAACGTTGGACGAAAGCCCATAGCAAATTAGAAAATCCGATGGCCAAAGCCTTCTCTGGTTTATCTGGGCGCAACCCCTCGACCACAGAATAGGCAAACCCTATCGACCCGAAGCCGCGGAATGGGATTTCACCTGTAAGGACCTGGACGATGTAAGTAGACAGTTGACACCCATGGTCCTCCTCATACCTGGAAGGTAACCAACCCGAATGCGTAGATGTCGGCCTGCCGCGTAGGCGTCGACTCTTTCAAACCAAACTTCGTAGGGGCCACAAGTTCCGGTGCCATGAATGTCATAGTCCCACCCTCTAATTGTGCGCTGCACGACATCGGGTGGTTAGGGTCGAGGACCATTGTCATAAACCCGAAGTCCGCAAGGCAAGCACGAGGAGGCGTGTCGTTGGTCATAAGAATATTTGCCTGCCCAATGTCAAAAAGGGAGATCGGTTGTAACGCGGAGAAATACTGACCCCCTTGAGGTCCCCGTGGGTGAGGCTGGCGCCGTGGAGATAGTTTAGGCCTAGGGCTGCCTCGTGCAGCTGCGGTCATATTTTAGCAGGGGAAATGGTGGGAAAAGCGGTGCCATGTACCAGCTTTAATCTGTTAACGGAATTTTTCTTGATGTACTCCATGATGTTCCCGTGCGTCATCCACTCCGATATAGTGATAAATTGCCCCTTATCCATGTCCCCCTTAACGCCAGCAAGCTTCAAGACGTTCGGATGGGACAGCGTACTCCAAAGAACGACTTCTTTACAAAATTGCTGGAGAAAGATCAAGATTACACTCCGGCGGAGAAAATATCACCGGGACTCACCTTCCTTATCTTCAGGATGTCGTCCTGTACTGCGACCCTCAAGGTCTTCACTGCGACGAGGCTTCCCATGTAACTTCCGGACCTGACATCCGAATATCCACCAGAAGCGAGGATCTGGTCTCTAACTGTTATGTCTTCCGTTATTATCATTGATTCCGGAAGTCGTCCATGGTGCCCGGCAAGTCTCCTTAGTGTGATGAAGAAAGCTTGCTTCTCGATGACTTTGAGGTTGTGCTTTCCGATGCCCTAGTGAGACTACCTGAGACAACGGCAGAGGGTAACAAATGCAGATCGCGTCTTACACGGTCCAAAATCTCGATACATAACTTTGCATCTTCGCGCCCTAAATGCGAGATAAAAGTCCTGCCTTCCTTATCAGCCAAGATCTCAGCCAAGGTCCGAACGGCTTTGGTTTCACTGTTTGCGTCAATGATATCGTTCCATAGCTGCCGGTAATTTTTTGACATGGGCCTTCGAGGAGCACTCGGGCGTGTCGAGGGTTGGTGCTAGGGAAGCAGGATGGAGGTTTGTGGTTGGCCGCGTGGGGTCGTCATGAGGGGGGTGTTATGGCATAAGGAGGCGTGTTTCACTGTCCCTCGGCTTTTCCCGAGGTCATTTCTGAGGATTCCAGTTATTGACGAGATTGGGTGGGACGCGCGACCGTGGTCGCCCGAACCACTGCCCCGGCCTGCCTGGGGAACGTCCCCCCAGGACATAAGGAAGGAGATGGCGAACCAAACATGCGGCGGGTACATATTGGGTGTCGCTGAATGGGTCCAAATCACCTTGACGCGTCGCGCCAGACGCGTCAAACCCTCTTCACCCCGATCATCCATCATGTCGATCCAGCTCGTCGCACCGGAAAAGGGATCACTCCCGGAACGCACACCAAATCTCATGCCGTTCAACATAAAGTATACCGGTATCGCACCGGTGTCTACCTATTTTCGGCCCAAACCGCCGCCTGTCCAGGTAGATCCTCCGACGAGTGTGGAAGCTGGCGGGAGTCAAGAGGGAACAAGCCAACTCTCTACGACCACGGATGCTGCAAACCCCGCGGAACCAAACACCGATCCAGTAACAACGCTCGATGCTGTACCGAAAGAGGAACCCCTTGTTGCCGCCTTCCGAGGACGCACCGTTCGTGGGACAAGGATATCTGTCCCAGATGGGTACACCGGAGTCGTGCTCATCGGAGCCGACGCCAATAAGACGAAGCAACCTTCCCCTTCACTTCCTCCGCCCGGCCGTCGGCCATCCAGACGTTCAGGACGCGTAATACACATCGACGAGGATGATGAGCCGCAGGATGTGGATATGGACGGGGCTGGCGAAGCCGTGGATGGCGATGGCCAGGGAGAGGAGGAAGAGGTACCCACTCGTACGCTAACTTTAGCTTCTGTTTTCTCTTCTTTCATGGTTTGGAACTCGGATATCCCTGTCGACGAGGGTAGAGACGAGTACATTCGGTCTCTAAATGAGTGGACCAAGTTGTCTGCGATGGTTTGTCATTCCAGTCAAGCTTCTCGTTCGTTACTTGACTGAAACTAACGATCTTACGTGTCTCCAGATACACCGTAACGAGGACTAAGTATGCCTTGGATTCCTGCGTCCATCCCCGCCGCCGTTCACACGATGATCCAATATTGTCCCCGATTGAATGTATGCGATTGCGTTATACCTCACCTCTCCTACCTCCTGGCCATCCTGAGATGCCAGATCGTAGATGAATCACAAGAGTTACCCGTTTGATCCACGAACTCTTCTCGCACGCGTCCCTCACTCTCCTGCCCCGGAAAATTGTCCATCCTTCACGTGAAGTGCGTCGAACTTACTGGATCCTTTTCCTCCCATTGACTATGTGTATCGAAGAAAGATCTGAATTTTAATACGTGGGCTATAATCTCCCTGTAACCCTCATCATGAAGCACAAACTCTTTCCTCGCTCTTCTGGTCCAATGAGGAGAGTCGTGCGTGGACGCCGGGAGCACATAACGCCTTTGTATCCTTGGTGGTGGTAACCAATGGGCGGAGCACCCTGTTCATCGGGGATTGTGATGTCGGCTCATGACACATGACAAGCTGCCTCCGACAGGTTTCGGTTCTCCGGTGGCCTGTCGGTTGGTTGGGTGCACCAAGGTCAGGCCACGCGTTGCGATATTTCGCGCAGACCCTCCGAGCATTGAGGCAGCAGAACCAGAAACCCCCTTCCCCCCAGCTGCGACAACACTCCGTTTGGTCTTCAGAAGGCATACCGTCTAGCAACGCCCACTCTGAAATTCTTTCCAAGGCATCTTCAGCCACACACATGGAACGATCAAAAATTGTTTGTATCCGTGCACCCAGCCCTATGCGAAGCGAAGATGAGGTTCTCACCGTGAAGCTTGTTGCTTTCCCTTGCCAGATCTCTCGAGCTGTTGGCCCGGTTTCAGGATCTTTGTATAACTCCTGTACGATTCCCCCCCTCCACTTTGATTCAAAATGCGAATACTTACCAGACCGCAGCTATTGTGTGCTTTCCGTAAGGCGCCAAATTATTCCGGGCTCATTCTGACTCAATGTCGGCCAAAACCTCTTGCCCGAGCGGGAAAAAAAGATAGCTGTGTCGGGGAAACGGAAAAGGGCGACTGAGGATGTCGGAGATTCCTAGCGGCTTGGATGCATTCATTTCACAGGGAACAGGTTGCAGGGTGGTGTATACGGTAGTACCTATATTTCCGACAGCAACTCAGCGTGAACATCTTTGCTGCCCTTGCCTTCACCACGGATCCTAGTACCCTTGGAGTTGCTCAGGGTGCCCCGATGTGTGGATTAAGTTCGAATGACCCACGATAAAACTTTATTCGCAAAGCTGGTTATGGAAATCCAAACCGTACCAATAGCGCATTATAGAGAAGAGGTACCGGAAACATCAACACGAAGGGGTGATTGATCGTATGGTCCCAAGTATGTATAAGCGAAAAATACACCAGTACGCTCCAACAGTGTTACACATGCGACGAACGTAGGTCTGGAGGTAAGGGAATGAGTACAACTGGTGAGAGTCAGTACGTGTCATCACGGGCAAGCGAAAGTGGGAGGATTGGTGACGGTGATTCCGGGACTGTCCATTCAGCTCCCTTGTCGGTCAGCAAAGTTGACCTAAGACGGAACGCGAAATTCGGTGAGACTCTGAGTACACACGGATGATCACAGGAAGAACTTACAGCGTGACTTGTGGTGTCACTTTGAGACGGACTCGTTCGCAGATCCGTCGGAACGATACGGGGGCGTCGCTGAGCCATGGCCAACCCCAATTGCTGGACCATTGTTCCACCCATCGCTCGAGTTCCTGAATAGCGCCAGGTCGCTGGCGGGACAGCGATCGCATCGCACGCTCAAGTTCCTCCTCTGTTGTCTTGCCGGTCTCCGGTGGCCAGGAACTCCAGACAACCCCAAGCCAGCACACCAACTTATCCCATTCCTCGGCTCCCTCAAGGGAAGCCGTGACATGCGCGGCGTGGGCGTCAACCAACAGAGGTTTTCTGATCGCAAGTTCCACCAGAAGTTTCCACCACTGAAGGGACAAAGGTGGGATCCCACCGGAAGACTTGATGATGGTTGGGAGGAGATCTTTCCACTCCCAAGCGCGCTGCACGTCCTCAAAACTGACGTCTAGACCATTCAGTAATGCTACCATTCCTTCTAACCCAACCCGTTCGAACCTCCGGTAGCCTACGAGCTCGACCGCATGGATAACAGTCTGTGCTCTCGAGTAAGGTCGGTGCCAATCACCAAGACCGACGAGGTGCCCTGTACACATGCGGAGCGACACGTACGGATTGGGCGGTTGTCGAATATTGTCCGTATCCATGAGAGATTTTGCAACCCCCTCGTCATAGTCCTCATCGGCGAAATGACAGGAGAGGATCAAAGCAAGGAGGAGATTTGTGATTCCCTGGGGGTCCATTTCGCCGAAGATGAGGTCAATCATTTTTCGGTGGTGTACGGTATGAACAAGTTTGTCCACCCCCCAGAGATTTTCGGGATCAAGGTGACCGAAGCCTACTTCCAAGGAGTAAGAGAGGAGGACTCTCCCATCCGTAAGGTTTGAGTAGTTCTCGCATATCACAGAACACCATTCATATGCCATCTTTGTCAAGCAGCCGGGGCGGTTTTTCCATTCAGTTAAACCGTATAGCACATCTTGGAGAAGGTCGTGCTGAGAATTGGAGGCGCGGATGACCGAAACGATTGCTTGGGATAATTGAGATAGAATCTGTTCTACGCGATCACTAGCAAATCACGGTGAGCAACTTAAAGGGACAAAATGGGGAACGGCGTACGATTTGTCTTGGATCATTAATACCTCTTCTTCCACAGGCCAACCAAGAAAAACACAAAACGCCAGGAGGCAATTGAGCATGGGATTCATAGGAATGGCATCCGAGACCCAATCTTCCCTACGAATAACGTTAAATGCATTCGGTACACCACGCTTAGCCCAGGATAAGTGTAAAAGTGCATCCGAAGACCATTGCGAGTGAAGGGGAGTAGACTCTTGCTGGGGGATGTCCCGCAACAAACAGGCGATGGTGTATATCTCCCTAACACTGTAGATGATGTGGAGAAGTTTCCCAAGGCCACTGAAAGGGCCCATGGTGAGACGCTGGGGGCATAGGGGAGGGAAGTTCTGAGCAAACTTCTCAGATACGCACATCGCACGAATGCGGATCCAGATGATGGCACGTGCAGAGTAGTACGCCCTATCCTCCAACCAAGGATACAAGTTCCCAGTGGAATCGAAACATGCCTCGAGGGTGGAGACGACTAGATCGTATGGGGGTTTAATGTCGGTTCCGTTCTCAAACCACCGAACCGTACCAGCAAGTCGAATAGCCGTGTCGAGTGCCTCCGGGTCGGTGACGTTCCGAAGGATCCACGAAACACACCGAGCATCGTTGGCGTTCGCCTTACGAAGCGTGTCCAGGGTCGCGGGTGTCAACCATGGGTAGGCGTCCGCGGCATCAGGTGAGACCTCCCTGACGGTTGACGGGGTGAGGGTATGTGGGGATTGGGGTAGGATGCGGAGGATTTTACATTTGATACTCTCCCACAGACTATGCATGGGGTTTGACTGTAGTGCAGGTTCTTGGGGAGCAGGCTGCGCGATCGGTAAAGAAGTACGAGAACGGCGATGTATATCTATCGGTGGAAACTGAAGCAGGATACGGAGGGTTTGGCACTGGATGGCCTCCCACAGACGATGTAGAAGGATCAATGGCAAGGACCAAGGTAAGTCCCTGTACAAAGATGTACCAACGACAATGACCGGGCGAAGTGCGGCGATTATGTGGGGTCCGGTCTTCTTCCAAGAGTTGTGCAGGGCCAAGGATACTGGTGTCTGAAACGGACACTCGTACGAAGATGCACCGGCAATAATGATCCCGAGGTAAAACAAAACTCCAAGGATAGTGAGGGAGATGAGGACACCTGCGACCGAGTCGTTGATAGACCACATGTGTTGGCAGAGTCCGCAGGCGAGGAACAGGAGGGCGATCTGGAGCATCACCGGTAGACCTTCGATGAAGAAACGAAATGGCCACTTCTTGAGTCCATCGCATTTGCGCTGACGGTCGCCACAACGTTCGATCGTCGACCCGCCCGCATGTCGCAAGTATCGGTTGAGCCATTGCTTTCCCAACATCGCGATGAATGCGGCAAGAAGCGAGATAAGCAGGCTTGCGTACATCAGACATGTGACGGTGACAATCTCGCTAGGAGGGGTTTTCTGGGCAGGCGGAACAGTGGGGGTTTCGCCTGGAATGGCAGACTGGTTGAGGGTAAGGAGGATTGCACGGAGAAGGGCTGCTGATTGGTCGTTCGGGTCGGGTTGGAGCTGTGAGTGGACATCGATGACAAAGGCCGAGCTGACGGCAGAGAACAGGCCCGCCTACGAGAGCAGGTAAGGTGAGTGACGGGAGCGAACGGTGGGTAACACACGAATATCAGTGTGGTGTTGAGGTCCTCGTCATACTTCTTGACATAGTCCGCGTCGTACTCAGTCGCCTCTCTTTTGTAAATGGCATAAAAATCTTGGTGGGGATCGTCGTGCCGTATTGGAGGCAGGAACGCTCGCAAAGCATCTTGGATACTAGAACCGCCCACAGTCAGCAGTTGCTAGCTAGAGTATGGAGTGGAAATTGAATCCACGCACCAATTCGGATCGATTTGGAGCGGACTCGGAGGTACCTTCTCTTTGCTCTTTTCACTTCTCTGGGCATTTTCTATGAGTTGCCGGGTGTGTTTCGACGCGGTTGGTAGATGGTGAGGATGATGGTACCATACGACTTGCACCGGCGCTAGCGCTAAGTGCTTACTAGATATCGACAGGCGCTCGCCTTCTGCGTGCCTCTCCCAGCTCCTGTTAACAGCGACGACTCAGGCTCGCAAAAGCTTTCAGGTGAGCGCGACAATCGGTGTAGGTAAACACGTCTGGGGTACCATCATGACTTGACCGAGTTAGAGAACAGGCCGGGTAGCGAGATCAACATCAACTCCCATCAGGAAAAACCTGAGTCAGCTCCCATCCGCTTTCAAGCGCTTGGATGGTACAAAATCGCGTGGAACCCGACAGTCCCTTTCGAAGGACTTACGATCGCTTCCATCGTTGACAGTCAGCGCCAAGTGCTTGGAACATTGGACTGTTCTTCGAAGCGCTTCCAAGCGCTTCCAAGCGCACCGGAGCAATTGGGGCTACTACTAGTTTTTTTTTTACATTCGCTACTTGGTCCTGGTGTGTGAGAACAATAGAAAGAATAATATATTTGGTAGAATGACACATGAGTCTAATGTGAAAACCGGGTCCCCGCCATGTCTGTAGCCACCACTCTCCGTCGTAGGTGACCAGCCAGATAGGTCCATCGAGGGGGCACGTGACCTTGTGGTGGGTTGCGCATCACGATAAGAGGCCGCAGAATATCGACACCAGAAAAAGGTTTGGGGGTAAACAAGAGTGTTTGACGAGAGGTTGGATGAGCAGCAGCGAGAGGAGCCAGTTCGGCACCCCAGCTTGGGGGGGGAGGGGGAGTGAGGTAACAGAGGCGTTGATGGAAACGTTCGTGTCGAGTTCCTGCCTGGGACCCTGGGGTCAGTGTCCGGCATATCTTCGATTGGCAGTTCTCGATCACTTGCTCACCTCTCCTGGTGGCCCTTCCTATCCAACGTGTACAGGTGCTGGCTCCAGGTCGGCATAGGGAATGCATCTACAGCTGAGCGCCATCAGCTGAATATACCACAAGCGGATGAAGGGGAGGGGGTGAGAAAAGTGTGGCACACCAAGCGGGAAAGAGAACTGGGGGGACACGGAGATCAACAACTTGATCGGGAGGTGGTCGGGGATGGGCTGGATGCCTCTCGCAGACCTTGCACTCCTCGTGAAGAAAGTATCGCCCCTAACGACAAAGCGGATGGCGGGCATAGAGTAAGGTAGATGGATGAGTGGTCCCTTTTTGATGTCAGTGTTGATGGTCTGAGGCGGCCAGCATTCGAGAGGGGCAGGCGGGCTGGAGTGACCGCGAGATCAGATCTGTCAAAAGCGTTGACATTACCGTTGTGAAATGAGGTGACAACCGCCATTGTTGGCCAACTCCTGCAAATCTCATCGAAGTTAGTTGCATTGAATTGGGAGGGTCATGAGGCATGGGGTTGACGGGTACCGGGGATTGGTGGCATGACACCATGAGAACAGTGCACCACCTGGTTCCTCTGGTGGGCCGAGAAGATGAAGGTGGAAAGCAAGAGGCGAGTGTTTGACCGATCGCGCAACGTTCTACTTTTAAGGGGGCAGCGACGTCATAAGTGACAAGGCCAAACAACCAGCCACAAGATCCTGGGGTACACGATGACAAAGTACCTTTCTCTCCTACGTCTTTTGGTGTTCTTGCGTGTGACGTTTGCGGAAGTAGCCTCAGAACACCGGCAGCACGGGAGGCGAAGTGCACCAGTGTACTCCTACAAACCAGGCACGTTAATGGAAGCACTCCCAGGGGGCGGCCGTTGTGACGGAAGCGCTTTTTGGGGAGGTGCTCCCATGGAATCGCTTCGAAGCGCTCGGAAGCGCTCGGAGGGTACGGCGGCTCCACCGAAGCACACCGGTTGACCACAATTGCATAAAATCCAAAGTAGATTTTCCTGATGCCACACGGGTTTTGAACGAACAGATCGGGGAACGCGAGGGGGCCGTCGTCAGGCTCAAACACACTCGGAACTCGCCGCTGAACGTCTCCAATCGACTCCCACCCGAAACGCTCGGCAACACCTCCCATTGGAAGGTCACCACTGAGGATCACTTCCGCGGGTTGGAAGAGGGATCCTACAGCTTTCTGCTCGTTCGACATGGCTTGGGGTCACACGCACTCCGGAGCTTTGGAGTTTCTGGGGCAACAAGTCACGAGATTGGGCGAAACGGTATCTTCGATGCCCAGCAACTTCTCGATCTGGCCCTGAACGGGGTTGTTTTTTTTTGGGGGGAGGGGATTATCAACGACACCCTGCAGTATGCACTCCGGGGATAGTGTCGCAACAGTGCGTAGTCACTCATTATTTGGGACGGAGGTAATCCACCAGTGGGTGCCCCGGTGGAAGGAAACCACGGGATGCTCGTTCGAAATCTGCCACTCCTAGGGGAGGGTGTGGTAGAGCCCCCAGATAAGTGGGCTTTATTCGTGTTTGGGGGAGTGACTTTGTTGCGGAGTTCCAGACAACTCGAACTCAAGACCATCAACGTCCACCCCGAAGAGCCCCGCCTAGGTCCAATAGAATACCTGGCCCATCGTGTGCGTCAATTCCAGATCCGTTCACGCCCCCAGCTCACATCAACATCTTCGTTGGTCGCAGCGGACCAGTCATGAAATGCGACCCCGAGTGTAGTACCTCCCGGAGGGGTGACTGCTCGTGTCGTCTGGTCCAAATCTCCTGGAATGCGTCGCGAGTGGCGGGTGGACTTGGGTCAACCACCAACGCCTTCACGCAGGATGGTTGTTCGGTTCTCCTCCACTCTCGCTCTTGGCGGTTACGTCCCGCTTCACGAGAAATCTACCCGGTTTTTCAGGGGTTTTCGGCTAGTTACAACCGTATCGGATAATTGGCAATCTTTGCGATCCTCGAACACTTGCCCTGAGATCGACCCCTGGCACGCATGCGGCATACCCACCAATCCCCGCAGGACTACCAACGAACCGATCCCTTCGCTTGCTCGGCAGCGGGGTAATTGCTATAGATCTTGGCCCTGGGCGTTGGTTTGCCGGTCGTCGACGGGGTTTCCCCCCTTCACGGTGCCGTGAACCTTTGAGGCTTGTTGGTTCACGCGTGCTCGTATCGTGTCTCCCGGGTTCCAATAGCTATTACTCCTACTTAGATTATTTCCAATACTTGTGCTGTGCATTCAGACCAATTCCCCTCGAAAATACCAATTTTCCGTGAATCAAAGCCGTAGCACTCGGCAGTTTTTGGACGCTGGGCGCTGGTGCCTTGGGGGTGTTGGCTTATTGCCGCCGAACGCCCATACACAGAAATAGGGCGGTTCCTCCCAGGTCCCGTTCTTCACTTTCCCGCTCTCACCCTCGCCTCGAAACCACAACATTCTCTCCTAGTCATTCCTTTCACCCCAGTCGTTCATTTCCGACAACAAAACTACCCCCAACGTTTACAGACGGTGAGTACGAGTTGAACGCGCCGTCGTTGAGCTACGTGGATTGACTGTGATTGCTCCACACCGCAGATCACCCTTGTGTTCTACAACAAATAATATTCATACTACAATGCTCGCCAAACTTCTCCTCGCCGCCATTGCCCTGCCCGCTTTGTTAGTCAGGGCCGACCCCGAACCGAGCATCCCTGGTGAGTATATGCGTCCCGCCTTCCTGGACAGAAAAAATGAGTTTTGACGCTTGGCGCGTGTTCGGCTCTGATGCACAGGCCCCGGTGATTCTTTCAAGGAAGGAGGGGACTGTGTAATTGAGTGGGCCGTCGATGCCACTGGAACATGGACAAACATGCAGATTGAGCTCAAGACTGGGGCCAACTTGAATATGGTTCCCCTCAAGGGTGCGAGCTTCTCCCCTCATGCCCAACGCCGTCCGGCACGCTCACACCGGCTTGACAGTGATCACCACGATTGATGCAACCAAGGAAACTAGGTTTGTCTTCCCATGCCCCAAGGTATGTCCCCTGCAACGTGTCTATTATTAGAGTGAGATTGACGCGGCCGCCGTGCAGGTTTCCCCCAACTCGGCCATCTATTTCTATGAGTTCACCTCCCCCGCCTCGACTGAGAAATACTGGACGACTAGGTTCGTCATCACGGACGAGAACGGTAACAGCACCCCTCCGAGCGAGCCTGCCCAGCCGAACGGCGACAATATTCCTTGGGGTACTGGGACGCTTCTCGACGGCGACGAAAGCAGTTCCGCACCTGGACTCCCCTCTCCCACCGATCCTTCTTCTCTGCCTCCCATCTCTTCTACCTTCGGTCTTCCTGGAAGCAGCAGCATTCCATTCTCGTCGTCTTCCCGCTTGAGTTTGACCCGTACCCCGACTCCGACCCAAACTGGTAATAACACGAGCAGTACCCAAGGCTCCTCGAACGGTGACGCGGCAGTTGCTATCCCCAAGGCTCTTGTCTTTGCGGCCGGTCTCGTCACCGCTTTTATCCCCTTCTTATAAGATTCTCGTGCTCTGGTATGATGACCCAGGAACTCTATCGATTGCCTGTTCTCACGTTGGTAGTCTTCTCCCGTCATTCTCTGCATTAATCCATCCTAGCAGTCAATACCCTTCGCGCATAGACTTTGTGGCATACTATTGGTTCTTGGGTTTTCTCTTTACATATACATATGGTGATTATTAGCAGGTACATTGAAGTGAGACCGTAAGGGGTATCACATCAGCATTGATATGATGTGGACACCGCGCCGACCTTTGCCGCTCCTTCGACAGACGGTGTCGCTGGCTGGGGTACTGACGGACTAAGGGGAAGGTGCAATGACCCCCTGACTTCCGAATACGGTGCCAACCTTGGATCGGTGGTACCCTGTGCGAACGGATTTTGATTTCATCCGCGGTCACCGAGGGATGGTGAAGATCAATCTCAAGTGAGACCCCGTTCAGGGCCCAGTTCAAGGACAACGTCGTTGACTTGGGTGCATTTTGCCTCATCTTTCTCATATTTACCTCGTCTAATAAAAACAACCCGCAGGAGACAAGTTTACTTCTGGGGAACTCACCGAAATGTTCTACCCTCAAAGCACCGGTAGGACAGTGTTCGAATTCCCCACAAATCGCCAGCTCAGGATCAATGGTTGTCTCACACGTGAGCTCCTGGGTGTTCCCGACTGTTTCGACAGCAATAACAAGCCATGTATTATTGTCATGAAAGATGGTAACGCCACCGGTCTCACAGTTGGACACTACGCTGGCCTAGAGGCCTACCTTTGTGATGAGCTCGGCGTCGAGTCCATTGAACTCGCCATCTATAACTACGATAGACGGTCTGGCACATTCTCCGACAAGGGCGACTCAGACTCGCTCATCTTCAATGGCGAGGGCCGCATGGTCGGTATTCTCCACTCTGGGATGCAGGGAGGTGATGACAGCCACGTTACCTTCACCACCCCCGCCTGGTAGGCCATCGAGCAACTCAAACTCGAGTACCCGTACGCCAAATTCGACCGCACCACCTTCTAAACATGAACACCATTGTCGGCCATCCGCTCTCCCATCTCCCCGCTCCTTCTCCAGCAGTCCTATGAAATTACTACTACTTCTACAGAGATTTTGTATGTAGTAGTAAAATAAATACAGTCTCGAGTAGGGTGGTATCAGCGATTCTGAGACAACGAAACCGTGGCTTTAAAGAGCGAGGTTACCTTCCCCACCGAGAACTTTAACTTGGGCAGACAGGGTAGACAAGACCTGTCACCGGGTCAGGACGCAGCTGCCAGTCGCGATATCGTCTGGTAGAGTCTTATCTCTAATACTATGTGGATAACTTGGAACGAACTTTCTGGTGCCGCACAGCAACGTCCTGGCCCGGACTCCGATAGGACGTAGATACAACCGCTACATCCCTTATGCACCAATGCGAAAAGAGCACCTTGTTCGGCCTTTCGTGTGACTGATGTGTCTAGAATGGCTTTCCACCCAATACTTTTGGCAATGGGTCGTAGTTCGTATAGACAACTAATGTTCCGTACAACTGTACCTACGTTATGCATCGTTTAGAGGGGCATCCCTTGTACGGATTCGGCTCATAGACCATCTCAACCAGCTCGTATATCTGGTCCAGCACATCCGAACAGATGTGAACCCCTCCACCGAACACCTCGAGCGAAAGGGCCCGATTACCAGACGTTTGGTGGGTCAAGTAGGCAATTAAAGGATCCCAATTTTGATAATTCGCCCAGACATCCTTCAAACACAGCCGCCGCAGGGAGGGGAGAAGTGTTTGGTCCGAGCCTGAGCACGACAGCAAGAATCCTTCCCGCAATGTGATGTTGGCAAGGTGCAAGTACTCGATATTAGGCATCTCGGCAAAAACACGCTCTGTTCCAGCCACCATGCGGTTCACTTTGAGACAGACGACTCTCTCTTGGGGAACGAGCGCGAGGGTGTCGATAAACCATCCTCCCTGCTCTTCTAGGGATAATCCCTTGGACATCCCTACCCCGAACTTCACGCGCGGGAGTTCTTGTGGCGGCATTTCACCTGGGTCGTGGTGCCCAACACCGAGGGTGAAAACTTGAAGCGAAGACCGGTACCTGTCGGAGGAACTGAACACCCCAAGCCTGTTTTTAAACCTGGGATCACGTTGGAGGTAATCTCGTATATATGGCCTAATGGTTTCTTGTGCTTCCGCCAACTTGCAGTGATAGAAATCCAGTACTACATCATCCATCCTTTCGGGGAGCTCCAGTCGGTAAAGGATCGGGAAGACGTGATTAAAGTCTCCCATCAACGCAAGCTGTTCCAGATGAGGTAGTGACACTGGACGTGTCGAGTCGTTTCTGCCATCATCCCTGATCGCCAGCCACTCTAGCGCAAGGGACCGAATATTAGGATTCGAGGCGAGGAGTGAGAGTACTTGCGAGGTGGTCGGGATTACTGAGGGCGGGGACGTGTTACCGAAGGTGATTTTAAGGCTTACGAGCGCCATTGTGTGTGATTTCAGGTGGTCCCAGCATGAGATCTTAAAGTCGTTGAGGTAGAGATCTCGTAATTTCTGGAAATAGTGGCGGGCGAAGAAATCGGAAACGTCCACGCGACTCAACGTGATCGACTTTATGCTGCTGTGTCTAATCCCTTCATCTTCGGGGGTCAATGAGGAAACGACGGCGGTTGCTGTTGAGCGATCCGCGCAAGAGGATGCGATGTGAACCTTCCGTATGGCATCACGCGCCGCGCGGTCCCTGAGCACGTCTCGTAGAATTTCGTCGAGAGGCCCGTCCTTGCGAGGGGGTCCACTCAGCACAAGGTCGACTGGGGCAGAGGCCCTAGAAAGAGGGTACCGTCGTCTCCAGTCTTCCAAAGTGTTGCCCCAGAAGCTCCACAGTTCCGGGGTGTCGCGTGCGACCCGGGACCAGTGGTAGCAAACAAGAAGGATGTTGTACGGATCCCTTCGTAACTCGAGAATGTAGTAGTTACCGGCCTTCGGCATGTCATTAAAATGAAAGATGCGTCCGAGGATTTCCGGAGGGATCCGCGCGACATTCAATAAGGAATTTCGAGAACGTTTGAGCCGCGTGAGTTCCGCCGCTGTTTCCTTGATCCGTTTGTCCAAGGCCAGGATGGAGTCTGCGTTGATCTCGTGGCCCATGTTGATGCTAGACCCGCATTAGATATCGTAGGTGCCTCGGAATGTCATTTCACTCACATTGACAAGTGCGTTTGTCTTCAAGTTTAGGAGTCAGGTCTCTCGGCGTGAGTTTGAGCTTGTGGCGGCAAGGAAAGGACGCGTTCTTGATATGAACTTCTGTTAGTACTATGATAACCACACAAAATGCATTCACTGGATGGGAATGAAAGACCTGCCTTAGTTA